>Ga0307515_10009604_pt1 | contig 18684 bp, 9 predicted proteins | sample 17_EM_MG_FD_194513 | JGI IMG/M metagenome (GOLD analysis project Ga0307515, IMG submission 194513) | Populus trichocarpa ectomycorrhiza microbial communities from riparian zone in the Pacific Northwest, United States - 17_EM | ecosystem: Host-associated > Plants > Roots > Unclassified | place...
CGAGAGGCAGCCTTGCCACTTTATTTTTTTTTAAAAAATAAGAACACACGGCAAGATGACAGGCAAGTTGCAACAGATAAACATGTAGGGTAAAAGAAAAGTTAATTTGGCAATTCCATATGCTAATTCTAGAGGTTGCAATAATAGGACAAAGAAACGTTGTTGGGAACCTAATCTATGATAAATGATAAATTATCCTTTCGTGACAACCCGGAGAAAGCTCCATTTTCTACAAGTAATGGTTTGAGGTTCACATGAGAGCTAATGGGTTTTGTTTTGAGTATTGGGCTAAAACTTTAAGAAAAAAAAAAACCCTTGAACTATATAATACACGAGTTATTAAATATTTGGATTGAAACCTTCAAAATTCCACTATTTTGGTAATTAATATAATAAAAAAATATTAAAATAATTGTTTAATGTTTATTACTTTTATATCAGATATAAAAAAATTATTAAGATTCGAATAAGAATTTATAATAGTATTTAAGAAACATGTCAAAACTGAAGAGTAAATAAATCGATAAACATTAGTAGGTTAGACTTGTGTTCTCGACGTAATTTTTTATGACCAATCCATAAATTTTATCGATTATATTTTTGTATATCTTAAGGTTGAAATGAAATCCTTGAGTAGTAAATTTGAAAGTACTTTTATGAATATTAAAATTCTTTGGTTGAGAACCCAAAACACAATATTTAATATCGAGATGCAATTTTTGAGTATTTTTATCGATGTACAATGAGATAAGCATTGACAGGGATCATGAAAAAGAATGGTTACCCTAAATTTTAGTTATCTTTGGTGGTTTCTTTGATAAATAAAATATTATTTTAAAAATAAAAGGTTGAATTCTTAAAAGTAAATTTTTGGCTTTCAAAAGGAGAGCATCTTGCCTCATGCTATGTTGAGCTTAGTTTGTTGCATGATTCAGTGTTCTATAAATATGGTGTATAAATAGGTTGTTCATTTTTCTTTTTTTTTTAGATCAACACCATCTAACATAAAACAAGTTGCTTTTGATCAGAAATGACTTTTGAATGCTTATAATATAGGCCATGGTTAATGGTTATGAAAGAAAATATATATAAGGTTTAAATGGTGTTTAAGGATTCAAAGACATAAGATCATTGATTCTATATAGAGATATTTTTAGGCTTGTCGCCTTGAATTTGTCATCTTAACGATTGATCTCATTCCAATCTTAATTCTTCTAATTGTATATGCTGCTTTGTCTTTACCTTTTATCTTCAAGTTTGGACTTTGCATCATTATGAGGGACACTTTACATAGCTATTTATCTTTTTTTTTTCATCATCATTTTTCATTTTTTTTTCATTTGATCATTTGAATTTTTTACTTGATTATTTGTTGGCTCTCTTATGTAACATTCTTGTTCTTTTAACATTTCTCTTATCTCTTTCAATTCGGAGAATGTCATCAATTATCTTTCAAAACATACCCTTAATGTAAGGGTGATCCCAGTCACGGTTATATTTCAAGAAATATTCAAAGATCAAAGGAGAAAACAAGGGCTGTATTTTTACTTGTGAATAACATATCAAAGATGATATTTTTTAATCTCAAACCCAAACTTGTCTTTGTATACAAATGCTAGCCTTGCTTGATCGATTTGAAGAACTTTAAGGTCAAACATATATAAGAATACAAGTGCACACTATTACCATGTAGCCGTATCAATTGATTTTGTTTGGAAACATCTTTTATCATTCACTTATTTGTTTTTCTTTCTTTTCAGCAAGATCTTCCTTTTTAAGGTTTGTTGGAATGACAAGGGTCTTAATGGCCTAAATAAAGGTAAGATCGAGGTTTACCAGGACGCAATGACTTTTAAGGCTCCAAATAGGGATATTTCAAGTATAAAAAAGGTTGGGTTTACCTCTTAGCATCACGACACACTTTGGAGTTTGTTGAAATTTTTAGGTAAATTTGCCATTATACCTATCCAATCATGGACAAAAATAAAATGCTAAATATAACTTTCACAAAAAAAAAATTTCTTGATTTCAAAACAATAATAAGAAGAAAAATGCATACTTTATTTAAAGATGTAATGTAGTCCCAAAACACATGTAAAACATGTTTAAAAAATACATGGTTAAAAATGGCAAAGTTCGATTAAAAAAGAGTGGACAATGTAACATTTCTTCTATTTTCATATTAGCTTCTCCCAACCAAAACATCTATGTCTTGATATCCTGAATTTTTGCAAACCTTTTAGGAGCTTTATGAAGATTGCCAGCATGGAGACTAGCAGTCTACACAAACTTTGTCAACATTGAATGTAGTTCTTGCATGGATGATGCAAGTGATGTTACCAAAAGGTTTGAATGTTTAAATAACCTCTTTTAATTCTCAAACAATAGACTAGTGAGTGGCTTGACCTTGAATTAGAGATACTTCCATATTGATTTCTCTCCTAGCATTTGTTATAGCAATCACATCCTTTGACAATAAAGATTCAAGTAGGAGAAGAATTGCATTTGCCTTAGATAAATCTTCATTGAGAAAATAATGTAGTGTAACTGCCTCCTTTCCCAACAAATAAACTCCATATAGATCATTAGTTATAGCCAGAGTCTTCTTAAGAATGATACCAAATTTTAAAGTTAAGCATGTATGGCTATGTGAAATGCAACTAAAGGTAGATAATGCCACATTAGTTTCACATGCACATCCTTTTATCGCAAGAACAATGTTATGAAAATTACCTGAAGTTGACTTTACTTTAAAAAATACAATACAAAGTTCATTAGTTGATAACATAAACCATTGGAGGTAGTTTCCATACTATGATAGAATGGTGGGAAAGCATCAACTTTATTAGTGCATTCAAGTAAGCTTATTGTCATATCTTGAGATTATCACCACTTTTTGTTGACATCAAAAGAATCCCATCTCTTGATGCCTTAATATCTAATGCCTAGATTCACATAGCATTCTTGACATCTCATCATATGGTTATGAAATTCAAATGGAATTCTTAAAGTCAAAATATCTCTAGTTATATTAGCATTTGGTGATAGTTGTAACACTTGAGCCTAACCATGTAATGTACTAGTTATAACATTATTTAAAGGTTAGATAATTTACACAACCAAACAATATGCTTTAATTCTTATTAGGGTAGATTAGAGTTCATGATCCAGCTCGACTATAAGTTGAGAAACTTCCCTGTTCATATCCTGGAATTACTTCTAAAGTACCCTTATAAGTTTGAGTTGAAGGTTTGAAACCCTTTACTAGCATACTAAAGTTATTGATGAAGTAGTTATCTTGGAATAAAAAAAAGCATTACACATGACATTATGAGGCTAGTCATTTCATGTTTTATATGCTTTCTGAGTATGTGTTGTAGATTTTGAAGGGGAATTGGATTACAAGGGACCTATATTTCATATAAGATGATATATATGATAGTTATAAGCATATGAATACAAAATATATGAGTATGTATGCACAAAAATGATATATTGGATATTGATTAACCTAGCATGGGATGATAAATGGCTACCGGTCATAGATTTGAGGAGTAGGAACCTAATGCCATTATCATTCCGATGAGGGGATCATTGCTAAGCTTTGCCTAAGTTGAGATTTTTGGTAGCCCACCAGCATTTAGTCTTGGGTGGTTCCCTTTAGTCAGCTGTAATAACTTAGAATCTTGTTGAAATCTATTGGGGGTAATCTCTTGTGCGGTGGCCATTTGTTACTAAAAAGTATTGAAATTCAAGATCTTACATGTTAGGCTTGCCTTTATGAGATTACACAAAGTCTATCCTAAAGATAAGTTCTAGCCATTATTACCTGGTAACAAAGGTCTCTCATTGCTTAGTGATCATCATCATGAGGTCGACATGAGGTCTACAAGGTGTGTGAAAGCATAGGTTGTAACTAGCATTAGATGTGCATACTAATCACTGAAAAGCAGACAATTATATTATAATTGATGGTTTAAGAGTCTTACCCAGGCTGAAAGCCATTGGGGTACCACTACTCCTCTACTTAACCTAAAATTTAGGGTGTGTGCTCTAAAAGTGTAGTGCACCATGTGCGAAGGAACAAATTCGTATTTAATATACATTATGCATGAGAGATATGAATAAAGGTGCATGCTAAAATGATAAATAAGTAAACAAAACAAACAAGATAAAAAAAAAAGTTTAGTCCAAAAGTTCCTAGTGGAGTCGCCATTCTATCACACTCGACATCATGGTGGCCCATCTTTTTTCCTCATGGAAAGGGTTTTTTTACATGTGAGAGGGGGCAATATCCTAACTTTGTGAAAATGAGTCATCGTCAGCTATTATAATCATTAAGAAATCTTAACCAGTCAACAAAGATCTATGATAAAAGATTAGTTATACTAGATGAAAGATATTATTACCCTGAGGCATCTTACCTAAAATAGACTACATTGTTTATCTTATCTTTTATTCCTAATAATTTGCTGTGCCTAGTCTATGGATGGTCTATCTATAGGATAATAATGAATTTACTACAATGAGTTAAATCTTGATTGTTGATTTAAAATTAGCCATTATAAAGTGTGGTTTATTTTTGTCACTCCCAGATATTACATTTGGATAACTTTGTGAATTGAAAATTCTAAGGTTGGTCACTCCTAATCATAACTTTTGATTAATTATCGATAAACTTATGTGAGTGAATAATCTATAGGCCTATGTAGGGCTTATTAAGCCTAACACAAATACTAGGAAAGGTCAATTAAATGTGCTTTAATGAGGTTCACCTTTCCTATGGAATATGAGTTTCACTCATAATATTTGCTAAATGAAGACTTAATACTCTCGATTCATACTTAAATGTAATCGATGAATATTAGACTGAAAATTTAATAATTCTAGTTTTTTTGATTGGTGAATATTTAGACTAAAAATTTAATAATCTTGATTTTGTTATAAGTGAATATTCAAATGGAAATTTAATTATCTTGATTTGTCACTCATGAATTTTAGACTTAAAATTTTATTGTTTGGAAAATTAAATGGATACGCTACTCCCTTTAATAACCAAGGTAACAACCAATATTAAGTTCATTTACCTTAAATACCAAAAGTTAATAACAAAACATTTTTTTTTAACTTGGGTTTTTAGAAACCTAGGATGGGTTTTCAAAGATTTTGGAGTGCCAGTCCAATGAGCCTTTTAATACGGGTTGAACCTTTAATGAGTTTTATAAACAAGTTATAAAACCCATTGTAAATGTATGTTTGAATGAGCATTGATTTTCTATCAATTTGAACCAAAAGACCATGTTATTGTTGAATAGGTCAATGTTCATACACCAAGAAAAAATGTTGCAATGTTAAAGATAATGATGGAATGACCAAGAACATGAAAGGAAACAATAAGTAAAATTTAAAGGATTCAACCAAATGTATTTCATAATCTTAAAATATCATCATAAAATAGATCAAAATCAATAATAAAGCAAGATAATTATTCAAGATAGGTTTGAGTTTTGAAATAAAGCTTCTAGGGGTGGTCTAGAAGGACTAAAAATGGATGGAACATTGGTAAAACGCTGTTGAAAAGAAGAAAAATAGTGTCGGCGCATGACTGCCACATGTTAGGAGGGAGCTATCAGTTTTGGTCTGTTGTTCCATGCACCATCAGTGTCTGGCCAATAAGTAGAGGAGCCCATGAGGTGTGCTAGGTTGTGATCCTTCTTCCTGTGGTGGAGGTGCAGGCCACCTTCTGCTAATGAGGGAGATATGTTGTTGCAAAGCGACGATGATATTTTTTTATCTCTACCATTTTTTTTTTCTAACTTTTAGATATGGTCATATTGAGGTTATTTGGTTATGGAGTTTATATGGATGTGTAGTGTTCTTCAAAAAGAGAATAATGAGGGTGATCTAGTTTGGTTTAAAGGTCAGAGAAGAGACAAATCGAAGATAGTAGTTTTTAAGATTGTTTTCTCTATTTCTTGGATTGATGATGATGCATGAGTTATTGAATGTAATTTATTGAGGGCTTTTTTAGAGGGCTTTAGCCTGAAGAGAATGATGGTGTTCTTGTTAGAAATGAAGGTTAAAGGTGAGAGAAATCGAGGAATTAAATTTTGGGTTTAGAGAGAAAAAAATACAAAGCTAGGGTTTTTTTTTATGGGAAAGGTTAGGGAAGATGAATAATGTTTTTCTAGGATTTAAATTTCCCTATTTTAGCTTATATTTTCTCAAAAACTTTATGGTGGCTCTCTTATATGGTGGCTAGAGTTTTTAGGATAGTAGGTTAGGGTTTTTGAGAGAGCATGATGAATAGTATATTTTATATGGTATCCCCCTCATTTTTCTACAATTCACTTATTTGTTTATAACCCATCAATTTTATTATATTCTCTTTAGAGTTTGCATGATAGATGAAACATTTCTTCTTGTTGTTCTTGTTTTTATGGTTCCACGGCTAGGTAATTTTACAAAAAGAAGAGAGTTTTGTTTTTTTTTTTTTTGTCTCTTGCCTATATCTTTCTCTGTTTTTTTTTTTTTGGTGTTCAACGTACTCCATTATTTATATTGTCTAGCTCCTCTCAAGATGAAAAAATCCAAACCAGAAAAATAACATTAAACCTTTATATTGTTTACTTCTTGAATTAGGATTTCCCTATAATTTTCTATTTTTTCTTGAATCTCTTATTTTTTTTTCTCTTTTGCATGATCTTCCATTATGGTTTTTAGTTCCCAATCATCTTAGTTCCTTTTCTTTCTTTCCTCTCATTCCCCCTCTAATTTTTCATTTATCCTTTCTATTATAATTGATTTTTTCTAGTTTTTATTATTTTTAAAATATATTGGAAATGGGGTAAAAAATGGGTTGTGACATAATTAATATTTACCAATCTAAGATGTATAGTTCCAAATATTTATAGTAATAAAACATTAAAAAATGAATAAAACAACAAAAAATAATTTTTTTCTTAACTTTTATTTCCTACAAACTGGCTAGAAGTTTTTTTTTGTTTTTTTTAAAAAGTTTTAGTAGTAAAACATTATTTCTCAATATTCTTATTAATGTAATATGGATAATTTTGAAATACTTTTTTTAATATTAAAATATATTATAAATTAGATAAAAAAGTACAAAAAATAATGTTTTAATGTGCTTTTCAATGTAAATATTCCAACCTTATAGGTTTGTGGAGCAATTGTGCTCGGGTCGGATCTAGGTTGGAATTTTTATTTGCTGTAAAATAATTTTCTAGACCACAAAAAAATATTTTTATAGGCGTGGGTCTAATCCATAGATAATTAATTTCTCCAACTCATTGTTTTGTTCAGCCTATGGAATAAGTCCAATCAACTTCTTCAATTTTTTCAAAGCTAAGTCTTCGTTTTTAGATAATTTTTTTAGATAATTTTTTCAGCTCTTTAAAAACAATTATCATGTTTAATTATGTTTTTATGAAAGATAATCAAAGTTGTTAGTTGAGGGAATTCCATTAGTTTTGGTTCCTTAAATTATTTCTAAAAGAAGGTTAAATAAGAGTGTTTTTGGTTGATTGTTTTTTTCTACACAAATTATGCATAATGTTTTACTCTTCTTCACCTACTTTCAAGCTTTGTTTTTTTTTTTTTTTGGTTTTAAAACTCTATTTTCTCTTGTTATTTTTCTCATAATCTTGAGCTTAGGTTCGCTCATTATAAAAAGGTTATTTAATACAATTTTTGTGGTTCATTGAACCTTGTTTAGAAATGTAACTAAACAAGATGGTGTCATAACCTAATTTTTGAGCTCCATATTTTTATATATTTAAAAAAATAGAAAATTTTTAAAAAATATGCCTTTTCAATAAATTAGGTTAATTTTAATCTTTTCATTATTTTTGTCACTTTTATTAAATTTTGTGTGTCAAATTAAGTTAGCACATAAAACATTTTAAGAGATACATAAAAAAATAGCTGAGGGGAAAAATTGAACAAATGATTTAAGTTTGGAAAGTTTTAAAAATTCAAGAATGGTCGTGGTAGAAATTCAGAACTCAATTGAAGAAAAATTAAAGAAAAAAAATGCTTAATTTGGTTTAATTTCGCAAATATTAGAAAAATCAATGAATTAGGGATGAATATGAAATAGATATCCAAAATAGCAAATCAATTAAGGATTTAATTAAAGAAGAAAACCAAAATTTGGAGTCAATTTGGTAAAAAATGTTTAATTTTGGGGAAAAAAATGAATTTGTAACAAGTGGCTAAATCTGAGTATTTAATAAGAGTCAATTAAGAGCTTAATTGGAAAAAAAAGCTTTGAATTTAAATCCAATTTGATATAAATTGCACAAATAAAAAAAAATCCAAGGAATGAAATGTATAAAGTGACAAACCATGAGGGTTTATTTAGGTTAGTTAAGGGTTCAATTGAAAGAAAAAAGTATCATATTAAAGCTACTTTGAACTAAAGTAGAAAATTACCAAAAAACAGGGATTAAAACTAAAAAAGTGGAGATGTTGAGGGATCAAATTGAATTTAAGCATGACCAAAAGATGCCACTTTAGGGGGTGTTTGAGAGTGTGGTAGTAGTTGCTTTTGAAAGTGCTTTTCACTCGGGAATGCATCAAAATAATGTTTTTTTTTTAAATTATTTTTGATATCAGCACATCAAAATGATCTAAAACATAAAAAAACTAATTTTAAACAAAAAAAATTCAAATTTTTCCCAATATCTATTTAGATCGCAATACCAAACATGGGCTTAATCATGTTTAACCATTAACACTAGGTTGTTTAAAGCCTTTGACCTACCCTTTTTTAGCCTTGACCTTAATCTAGTTCTTCCCAAATCAAATTCTTCTCTCTAAATCCAAACATCCTCTCCTTGACTGCATTTTTTTTTAGGTTTTCGATGCTAGTCTAGCCTTATTTGTAACCCATGCTATTAGATTCATAGTTTATTTTATTTTAGGTTTATGATTGTAGTTTAATTTTGATAGGTAAGTCAAGTTTAATTTGTTTTTTAAATCCAGGCGATTTAATTCACTGATTATTTGTAAGTTTGTTATGATAGTTTAACTTAGTTGATTCCTTACTTATTTGATCGTTGAACTCAGTTTATTTGCATTGTAATATTTGAGTTATCAAGATGTAAACTTAGGGTTCCTAATTAAGAATAAATTCATGAAAACTAATTGGATTTTTTACATTGTGGTTGATAACTTATTAAATTTTTGCTCTTATAAAGTCATGATTTTAGTGTTTGAGATTTTAAAAGAATATTACAGCTTAATTAATGCATTATACCTATATCTAATATGTATCTAGGATCATTACTCTTGAAATTTGGGTTGATTGCAGAACACAAATGGGTTTTTGTCTTTTGTAGGTAGTTTTAGAATTTGGGCTATTGTTTTCAGAATTTTGTTGCCAAATCAGTATTCATGATTAAGCAGAATGTTGCACCATTTCCTTTCCTTTTCTCTTTTTTCCCATAAACTTGTTGTTTGTGTTTCTTTATTCAACGAGTAAGATGCAACAGAAGTCTCTCATGATTTACTTGCCAATTTCCATTTTCTAATTGTTGTATAACTACTGATTTTCTTAAGACAATAATTACTGTTTAAGGATGTATTAATATTTGGATTAGCTAGAAATCTTGAGACCATCGAAGTTAACATTGTTTTGGAAGCTTTGTTCAAAATCTTTTTGTGTTGGGCCTTTTGATTTAATACATTGAAAGACCAATTTGAAATGTTCATTGTGATATCATGGAAATAAGAATATGGGTGCAAAACGAAAGGAAAAAAACATGAGAGTTGGTGGAAACTGGAAATGCTTTTCTTAAATTAGGAATCCGTGGTATTGAATTTTATATAAAAAAAACAGGGATTTGGACAGTTTTGAACATGTAGGCATTTGTTTTTGCTAAACATACTAGAAGAAAGATTATCATGTTAAGAAGATCTGTGATTGAATGTGACAAGAACTGCTTAGATATAGGAAGCAAGAGAAACATTAGGTTTACTACTCAAGTCAAGGACCTCTGTCAATCTCTCTTTAGTTTTGAAGCCAGAAGTAGATGGAAGTTTTTAGAATTGGAAATCAACCTTAAAAAAAAATATCCTTGACATTCTATTTAAATTGCTTGAGACAAGAACTTATAAGTGCTAGATAGTATGCATTGACCTTTTTTTTGTTGTCCTAAAAACAATTAAGTTCGTTAAACATTTTTCTGTGCATTGTGTTCTAAATCTTATTTGTATGAAAAACCGAGTCCCATTTAAGCCTTGTTATCATGTGGAGCATCTAACTCAGTGAATATATGGAATGTCTCCCTGTAAATTTTTCTACACAAAGGAAGCTAATTGCATGCTCTATAATTTGAAGTTGGAATATGAAAACATTAAATTAACGAGTCTCTTTTCAAAACATTTAATAAATACTGTAATAATAAAAATTTGATCCCCTTTTCGAAATATATTCCAAAAAAAGAAGTAAAAAAAAATGTTTTCAATGCATTTCAGCCATTCGCTCGCCCATTTTGTGATTTTTAACTATTTTATCTTATTTCTTTCTTCTTAAAAAATTAAAAAAAAATCCAAAAATAGATTTTCAATGCATTTGTGTCAGTATCACAATTTTCAATGTCTTTCCAAGAAATAAAAATCCAAAAATATGCTTTTGATGTATTTTAGCTATTAACACATTCATTTCATAATTCTTAATTACTATTCTTATCGAATTGACATTGACATTGATTTTTTTAAAAAAAAAATTTAAAAAAAATAAGAAATTAAAAGATTAAAATAGAGAGCAAAATAGAGAAGGGGCTAAAATGAAAAACAAGAGGAATGAAGAGAGCTAGGAATATTTTTAGGATAAAATTAGAATAAAGGATATATAAAAAATAAGAATGTTTCTGAGTAGAGGGCTATAAATAAGAGTGAATAGTGACGTTAAATGGGAGAGCTGCCATATAAAAAACCCTAACTTCATGTCTTCTATATATATATAAAAAAACTTTAGCCATCATAGAAATAGATAAAAAGAGAAAAAAAAAAGAGAGAAAAAAGCTGAAATTTGAGAGAGCAAACCCTAACATCTTCCCCCCTTAAAAAACCCAAAACAAAACCAAGAACCAGCTTCATCTCAACCTCATTAGATTCTGGCCAACCACTACTATTCTGGCCACCACAACAACAACCATAACCACTTTCTCATTTCTCATTTCTTGTTGATGTGTGATGAACTTCCATAGCCTCCTCTCATCAAAAAACACCAAAATAAAGAAAGAAGAGAAGCTGCAAGGAGAAAGAAACAATAGCTAGCCAAAACTTTCAAGTGTTGGATCTCTCTCATTGATTAGTGGTGATCGACACCTCTACCACTATGAGGAAGAAGAGGAAGTGGTGAAACATAAAAATATAACCAATCTCCACTTATCCCCTCCAATGAGTTTAATGATGCGTCGTAAACCAGGTTGTCTAGAAAAAAACAATATAAAAAGCAAAAAAGGTAGAAAGTTTTGGCCACCAATCTCCTCATTTGAATGGCAATGATGGACAACTCCACCACCAAGAGAAAGATGAAGTAGTGCAATCTACAAATATAACAACTTTCCTCACCCTTTTTGATGTTGTTCAGAACAACATAACACAACTCGTTCCAGAACTATTTTACCACTTCCACCTATTGTTTTAGCCTCTTTCAGTCTATCTCATCCACTCTAGAAGGTCTATTTTGAACAATAAACATTTTATGAATGACTATTTAGGTTTTTGGTTGATTTTGATGTGTATTTGTGATGAAAATTTTGGGTTTGAACAAATTTTAAGATTGATTACGTTTGTATGTGAACACTTGAGTTTTTTTACGTGTTTTTTGACATGTGTTTTATGGATGAATGTGTATTCCAAATATATTCAATGTGTTTTCAATTATTTTTGGTTTTTAAACATCTAGGTTAAGTCTTTTAAAGTTTGCATCTTGCTCACATTTGATGTTCTTTGTCATTCCTTTATGTTATTTATGCATGAGTGGTGTTTTATATAAAAGGATAATGTTCATATTCATGCATATATTTGCATTGGATTTTATAACTTGTTTATAAATCCCACAAAAGGTTTGCCCTACATTAAAAAGGCCTTTATGAGCCGACATTCTAAAACCCTTTTTAAAAACTTTCCCTTTTTTAAAACCACATAAAAAAATGTTTTATTATTCACTCATACTCTTTGGGATAAATAGACTTATAAAGAGCTATTAACTTAAATGTTAATGAGGAGTAACACTTTAATCTCTCTTGTTTTCAAAACATTTCTCCCTTTCAAAATTTCAAGCCTTTAAGTCTAATATCCATCAATGACTTCTAAGTGTCAATCAAGAGTGTTATTTTTCCTTGGTAAGGTTAAAGCATCCATGTCATTACATCCTACCTTTAAATAGATTAACCTATAATGGTTACTTCTTGGATATCTAGGACTAAGGCACAAAAACCGTACTCAATAAAAAATATGAGTGAACCTCGGTACTACAAGATAAATGAATCTAAACAAGTCGTTATCAATGAGTCGCTGTTGCATAAACAAAATATTTAATAACAACTCTTTCTATAACTTGGTCTGGGTTCAATCCTCACTTAACTATTCATTTACATGGCTTGATAGACTATTAATAGTCACAAGTTATGATCAAGAGTAGATGGTTCTAGACATTAATTCACCAAGCAACTGAGAGTGATAACAATGACCTGGACTTTAGAATGGATAGGCTTGAACCTGCTTACCCCCCTAGAGTTTAACTCATTGTAGTAAACCTATTCTCACCCAAGTAGATTGACCATTGGTAAATTAGTCACAACTAACCAATAAGAAAAGAAAACAAGTAGTAATGTAGCTTATCTTAGGTAGGATCCTTTAATGTGATAATATCTTCTCCTTGGCATAACTAGTCCTTTACATTAGAACTTTTAAGACTAGTTAGGGTTTTTAATGACCATAATGTTAGGCGGTGACTTCTTTTTAACATAAGATTTTTTCCACTTCTTAACATAAAAAAAATCTTTCCCTTTTAGGAAAGAGGACGAGTCACCATGATGTCGGGTACAATAAGTATAATGGTACACAATATCCAATGACTCATCTTCGAGTTTATTACAATAAGATGGTTGAAATAGTACATAATGAGAAATTATTGATTCATTTCTTTCATAAGAGTTTAAATGGCATTGTGTTGAATTGGTACATAAGGTTTGACAATACCAAGATTAGAAAACGAAGAGACTTGGTGCATGCTTTTATCAGACAGTACAAATTTAATATGGATGTAGCACCAGACCATTCAAGTTGGTAAAATATGAAGAAGGGTCCCAAAAAAACCGTCCAAGAATATACCTAAAGATGGCAAGATATGATAGCCTAAATTAACCCCTCATCAATTTAAAATAAAATGATTTCACTTTTCTTAAATACATTTAGAACATCATACTTTGAGTATCTGGTTGGTAGTTCAGCTTAACATTTCATTGATGTAGTTATAATGGTTGAAAGGATAAAATAAGCTATAAAAAAAGCAACTATAAAAACCCCAACATTTTTACGCAATTTCCATATAATTCCCTTGTAACTATTCTATTTATTAGGTGAATTTGTTTTTCGTATTCAAGAATTTACATTTCCAATAATGAAAATCTATCAAAATTTGGCAGAATCTCTCCTATACTACGAGATTCCAAGTTCTCGAGTAGAATCTATTTCACTTTAATAGTCATCAAGTTATAACTCAAACATTGTCCAATCATCCTGGACTTATTACATCAGCGGATGAAAATACCTCTAATTCTCATCCTCCGACTTTTCCACCATTATAAAAGAGCAACATACATTAATTACATACATTCATAATTCTATCATAACAAAGGATTATAATGTCATAAAAGTTTTTTATTATATTCTAATTTAAATAGTTTAGTAAGCATAAAGATTCTCATTATTACATGTCAGATTTACATTCCAAAAAAGATACAGTTTACATATTCATTTAATTTGACAAAAGGGATCCTAAGTATTTACCAATCTGCTTATGGTTGCGAGGTACCTAGAATTTAATTCATTATATAACATAATGAGATAAAGTTGCTTAATAGGTTAATCAAACAAGATGAACAATTTTAATATTACATTCCAATTATATCATGTCACTATCCACAATTTTTTTTACAAATCAATTGATCATAACTAACATATTATGAATTTTGGCCATTCTCGACCCAATGCTACTAACTCATTTACAAGTATACTCTCACCCTTTTCTGGGTGTTTACTTTTGTTTCCCATTTCTGGAAATGACCCATCATCGGGTAGTTAAGTCTCCCCGCCCATTTCCCTGACACTAGTTTCATTATTGGATAACTAGTTCCTTTATCCTTTGCCGGCATTAGTCCAATTACCAGGAAGCTAATTCCTTCGCCCATTACCGGGTGGCACTAATGCCATTATCAAGAAGCTAGTTTCTTTGCCCATTACTGGGAAGCTAGTTCCTTTTGCCTATTATTAGGTACTAGTCCCATTACTGGAAGCTAGTTCCTTCGCTTCAAATTTTTTTTTTACATGAAATCAAAACACTTTTCTATATTGACAATTCATTGAATCTTTAAAACTTAATAAATAAAAGGATTGAGGTGTCAAATACCTATTTGTTATCGAAGCTCTTGTTGTACCTCCTTGCTGCTGCACAACTCCCGAGGCCTTTCATCGTTTAACACCACATAAATATTTTTTTTTCCAAACACATTTCACATAACAATAATCCAAGTTGATTTCTTTCAACTTAACCATCATTTACAATTCAATGCTCATTGAATTTATTTCATTTTCTCCTTCCATCCATTTTCTTAGTTTATCTGTCAAGAGAAATTTTTTTTATAATTTCATTCACACATGTATATTAAAATTTGATTCTTACAACCTTCACAAATTAATTCTTGCATTAAAAAAACTCTTAAACAAAGTAGAAGTTAGCCAGCTTTGGCTAATATGTAACTTAACCATCAAAAAAACTGTTTCTTATTTTAATTATAATTAAAGTTATGAAATTTAGTTTTGAACGTGGCTTGATTCTTATGAAAGCTAAGATTCCATGCTACATCTTTACTAAAGGGAGAGAAGCTCAACTTTGCCATTAATGCTCCCAAATTACCCATTATCATGACTTGTTGAAATTGTCCCATGTAGTTTTCAGCTTGACCTCCCCTCGAATGTTAACCCATATCTGGATTTTTAGAACTCTAAATTAAGTAAAGTTTGTCCCATTGGAAAGCTAACATCTCTGGCTATAACTTTTATAAAGAAACTTATCCCAAATTTTATCATTTTCATGCGCTAATCTCTTGTAAACTTTAGGAGACGAGGCAATCAAATTTTATTATCTAGGGCTTTACGATAAAACAACCATTTTCATGTTATATTCATTATAATATCACCAAATATAACCTTCTAAAACCAATTAACACAACTCATATTTATTTAAAATAGTCAAAATTATTTCAAGGAAAACATGCTCATTATAGGAATTCATACATATACTATATTTCACCAACATTAGCATAATCATATACATTTCTAATTCATTACAAAAATTTATCACACTTCACACTAACAATAGCATAAATGAGATAAAATATATATTTTTCTATTATAAGTCTTCGTCTATACCTTCACACACATCAATCTTTTCAAATATCAACAACCTCATTGAATTAGACAAATTTTCTTTTACAAGCATAATATGGCCAGCACCATAACTTCCTCATACCATGATTTATTCAAGAATTCGTTCCCATTAATTCCTTCCTTTAATGAAAAATCAACATATTATAATGATTTTCACCTCTAAATTCAATAATCATCCTTAAAGTTCCTATCCACAACAATATAATCAATTCATGTTATATATTAAAACTAAACTTATCTAAAATCATCTCCCACACAAAATTATGGATTGATAATTCATAATTCACTAATGTAAACATATTTCTATTACACATTATTTGGTTTCCTCTTGGCCGACTATAAATGCCTTTAGGAACACCATGTTTTTATCATTATTTCTTCCTAATTTAACATCTATTACAAGTTATTATAACCTAATTGATTCAATTCATCATCAATTTGCATTTCCCCTAAACTTCTATCATGAACCCGAACTTTAATTTAATGATTTCTACCTCAATTGTTATTATTTTTGTATTAAATTGCTAGATTAGGTTTAGACATTTTTACTGAGCGTTAATCTAGTCTTTGAATCCCAACCAATTAAAATTTTTCAAAACCTCTCCTTAGAAACCTTTGTTACCGTGAACAATGTTGGTTCCTCCCTTGGTTTCCTTCACTTTTCTCTCTTGTTTAGATGCTTAAGGGTGTGATGATGAGTGTTTCTCTCAATCCCCTTAAACACCTTGATTTCTCTAGGTTTCCTCTAAGAATTTTCAAGAAAAATTTCAAATCTTCCTCCCCTCTATAATTTCCAGCACAGCCGGCCTTTAATAGGAAAAGGGAAGATGATTTCTATACGTGAAACTTCTTCTATTTATAATTTGACCTCTCCTTTATATAAATCTTAATTTGTCCCTAAAGTTTCTAATTAATCCTCTCCTCTCATAACAAGTGTCTCACCACTTTATTTTTCAGTCATAAACATAATTTTTTAAAATTTTCTAAATCTTAATTTAACCCATTTTATTTTCGGCTTTTATTTATTTATTATTTTATTTTTAGTCGATGTTTACAGGAACGATCTTAGATACTTCAAAAAAAGATAGAAAAAGTGAGGATACGTAGGTAAAAAGAAGAATAACGAGGTTCACAACTTGGAAAACAACTATTCCCAACCTTAGAAATAAAAGGTTAATATATAAAAAATTAAATCATCAAGAGTTCCAATGGCAGTAGTTTTTCAAACCCTATGTATAATCCAATAGTTGTTGGTTTGAATTTTTCTACACAATTCCCCAACAACCAAGTAGTCAATATCTTTCAAAACCAATAATTCTTTAGACAATCTAGTAACTATCCCAATACCAATAACCAACCATACAAAAACCATTGAAGAAACCAAGAGCCCTTATAACCACTTCATTTACCTATGAGTGAAATGTTCAAAAGACTAGTTAGTATAGGGAAAATTCCTCCCATCTCTACCACCTTATCCCAAATGATATAGGTCAGACCAAACCTGTGAGTATCATTCTGGTGTTGTAGGACATAATCTTTACAATTGTTTTGCTTTCAAAGACAAGCTCTTACAACTTATCAAAGCTAGGTGGATAACTTTTGATGATGCCCATACTGTTAACATTAATCCTCTACCAGACAATACTAAAGCATATAGAGGGGGATGAATATGATCATCAATGGCTCTAAAGTAATAGAAAAAGATCAGTTCTAGAAGTGACAATAAGTTATTGATATGTTTCAGGTAAGAAGAAGGATAATGAGTTTCATAACTTGGAGAATAACTATTCCTAGCATAAGAGGCAATGGGGTAGTAGGAAAATATTAAACCATCATGAGAGTTCCAATGGAACTAGTTTTTCAACCCCGTGTATAACCTGACAATTCCTAAATTAAATTTTCTATGTAATTCCCCGATAACCAACTAGTTATATTTATCAGGATCAATAATTATTTGGACAATCTAGTAACCATCACAATAGCAATAACCAGTCATGTAAAAACCATTAAAGAAACCAAGAGCCTTTACCACTAGTCCTTTTACCTATCAGTGAAATGTTCAAAAACTAGATAATAAAGGAAAAGTTGCTCCTATTCCTACCACCTTATCCTAAATGATATAGGTCAGACTAAACCTATGAGTATCATTCTGGTGTTGTAAGAGATAATCTTTGCAATTGCTTTGCTTTCATACACAAGCTCTTTTAGTTTATCAAAGCTAGATGGATAGCATTCGATAATGCCTTAATGTTAACACTAATACTCTGCTAGATCATACTAAATAAAATGAAATGGTGAATATGATAACAAATGGTTCTAAAGTAGTAGAAGAAGAGCAATTATGAAAGTGACAATGAGTAAGTTATTTGATATATTGATATAAGCTAATTATCTTGGTCCACCTTCAAAGGTATAAGCTATGAAATATCCTCAAAAGTATTGCAAGTTTCACTTCTAGTTTGGACATGATATTGATTTTTTTAAGGAAAATTATTATAAAGTAGAGACAATGTTAACTCTCAAAATGCTGGAGTTTGAAGATGTCAAGATGGAAAATATGGTAGGGATGATATCTTTTCAGAAAGAGTAAACAACAATATATAGGTAATTGAATGGTCCTTCCGACATGAAGTAAACCATAAACGGTTCTCCTAAGATGGTTTCGAAAAAGATGATCTACTAAAGCAATATATATTATAGTGTATTTTCTTATAACTATAGTACACCCATTACAATATGAAAGCTTCGCCAAATATACCAATAAAATAAGAGGTTTGACTAGAAGCGATAAGTTTTTTTATGTTAGAAGAACTGGAAAAATAGAGAAAGATGATAAGGAAGGATACAAAAGAGTTGGTTAAAAAAAATGAAATCAATGAACCTATGAGTAAAGAGGAAGCTATATAATTTTTAAAATTGATGTAACATAGCGATTATAGTGTAGTTGAGCAATTAAAAAAGACTCTTGCATAGATTTCA
>Ga0307515_10009605_pt1 | contig 18682 bp, 17 predicted proteins | sample 17_EM_MG_FD_194513 | JGI IMG/M metagenome (GOLD analysis project Ga0307515, IMG submission 194513) | Populus trichocarpa ectomycorrhiza microbial communities from riparian zone in the Pacific Northwest, United States - 17_EM | ecosystem: Host-associated > Plants > Roots > Unclassified | place...
TCATCGAACGCAAAGTGCCTGCCCTTCCCAAGGATTACATCCCCCGCGGCAGTCCTGCGCGCGCAGCGGCACGTGGATCACTCGATCACGACGTTGCGGCTCAACCTGAGCTACGCACTGATCGCCCTCCTCGGGCAGTGCCCCTGCTGCGGCAGAGCAGGCGCAAAACTACTCTTGTGACACAGTAAGATTAAGGAAGGTCTGCAAAACTCGCCCGAATCTTGCATGACCCTGAGGCAGTGAAGCATCGAAGCGCGAGAACCATGAAGCAACTCGGCCTGGGCTTGAATCTGTCGACCAAGAAGACGCGCAAGCGCGAATTCTTGGAGGAGATGGAACGCGTTGTGCCTTGGGGCGCGCTGGTGCAGATCGTGGCGCCGCACTACCCGAAGGCCAAGACCGGCCTCCCGCCGTTCGGCATCGAGGCGATGCTGCGCACCCACTACCTGCAGCAGTGGTTCGGGCTGAGCGACCCGGCGATGGAAGAGGCACTGCACGACGTGCCGCTGTACCGCGAGTTCGCCATTGACGACGGTCGGCGGTGCAGGGCGGATCGGTCTGGCCGATCCCAACCATTGCATTGCCGAGGCGTCTTTGTGAACGACCCTACGATCCGCCGCATTGCGCATCCAGCGCAGATGTGCCATTTGCCGCCTGGCGAATGCACCGGGCGCTCGAGCCGGGGTACGTCGAACGCCCGGACTGCGAAAGCCGCCACAGCTCATAGCGCACGCCAGCGCGCTTCGAGCCAGGCTCCTGCGCCGACAGCATCCTTGGCGCACTGGACGAGCAGATCGGCGGTGCGCAGAACATGCGCGCCGACGGCGCGGTTCGTGGGGACGGCGAGAACGATGGTTCGCGTGATCTTGGGGTCGCAAAGGGGCGCGGCCGTGATCTGCTTGCGCGCCAGTTCGTCAGCGAACGCGATCGGTGGAAGGATGGTGAGACCATGGCCTCCAAGAACGAGGTTCTTCTGAATGCTCATCGCGTTCGTCTCTGCGATCACCGTGAGTTCCACGTTCGCCACTGCACACGCATGGTCCACGAGGGTGCGAATGCCCGCCGGTCCACTCGGAAGAATCAGCGGTCGGCCTGCCAAACTGGCGATTCGAACGGGCTTGTGCCGGCGCAGTTTTGCGGACAAGGGGCCGACGACCCAGAGCTCTTCATCGAGTAGCGGCATGGAGTGGATATGGGGTGATCGCTCCACGCCATAGAGCAGCGCCGCGTCGATCTCGCCCGTCTCCAGCCACTGCTGCAAGGTACCGGCATAGCCCATCGCGATCCGCATGCGAATTCCGGGATAGTTCGTCGCAACGGCGCGCACGAGCGGGCTGGAAATCAGGTCGCAGGTGCTCGGGAGAAGGCCTACCGTCACGAGGCCGCTGACCCCATCTGCAGCGCCGCTGATCTCGGCCCGCGCACGGTCGAGTTCCAGCATGGCGCGCCGCGCATACACAAGCAGCGCCTTGCCCGCGTCGGTCAGCACCATGCCATGGCGTTCTCGCTCAAACAACGCGCTGCCGATGTCTTCTTCGAGCAGGCGCAACTGCCGAGACACGGCGGGCTGCACCAGGTTGAGCAACTCTGCGGCTCGGGTGACGTTGCCGGTGTCGGCGACGGTCAGGAATGCGCGCAACTGTTTGAAGTCCATGGGGAACCTTTGCGATGACAAGTCGTGATGGCTCCATCCGCAATATCTATTTGGCAAAGCCTTCAATCAGATTTTATGATTTCTTCTTCGCTACTTGAGTTCGGCTGCAAAACCGTGGGACTGGACCTTGAGCACCTGAAACAATGGATCGGCAAGACCGAGTCGCGCAGTGAATTCGCTGCGGCGACGCCGTTGCAGGCGCTGGCCGCAACGCTCGACCGCGACGATCCCGCACTGCAGCCTGGCGATCCGATACCGCCGTGCTGGCACTGGCTGTACTTCCTGCCGCTGCACCGGCAATCCGAGATCGCCCCCGACGGGCATCCGAGGCGCGGCGGATTTCTGCCCCCGGTCGCGCTGCCGCGCCGCATGTGGGCTGGCAGCCAGATCGAATTTCTGCGTCCCCTGACGATCGGCAGCGCGATCCGCCGTGACTCGCGCATCCTCGATGTCAGCGGGAAGGATGGACGCACCGGAGCGCTGGTCTTCGTGCGGGTGAGCCACGAGGTCAGCGACGAGCGCGGTATGGTCCTTGTCGATGAACACCACATCGTCTACCGAGAGAACCCAAGGCTGCTCGATCCTGCGCCTCCGGTTCAGGCCGCGCCCGCCGACGCTGAATGGGTAAGGACGATAGCGCCCGACGACGTGCTGCTGTTCCGTTACTCGGCATTGACCTTCAACGGGCACCGCATCCACTACGACCGGCGCTATGTCACCGAGGTCGAAGGCTATCCGGGCCTGGTCGTGCATGGGCCGCTGCTCGCAACCCTGCTGCTCGAGCTGCTCCGGCGAAACCTGCCCGACGCGAGGGTCTTGCGCTTCGTCTTCCGGGCCGTGAAGCCGACCTTCGACGTGGCGCCGTTCCAGGTCTGCGGCCGCCGCGCCGAGGACGGCAAGACGGTCCGGCTCTGGGCTCAACACACCGATGGTGCGCTCGCGATGGACGCGACCGCCACGCTGGCCTGACCGGCCACGAGAAAAGGACACTTCCATGATCAACGAAGCCGACCAGCATCAGGAGATCCGCGATGCCGTCCGTCACCTGTGCAGCCAGTTCCCCGACGAATACTTTCGCAAGGTCGACGAGCAGCGCGCCTACCCGGAAAAATTCGTCGATGCGTTGATGGAGGCCGGTTGGCTGGCCGCGATGATCCCCGAGGCGTATGGCGGCACCGGTCTCGGGCTGACGGCGGCGACGGTGATCATGGAAGAGATCAACCGCTCCGGCGGCAATTCAGGCGCCGTGCACGGCCAGATGTACAACATGAGCACGCTGCTGCGCAATGGCAGCAAGGCCCAGAAGGACAAGTACCTGCCGGCCATCGCTGCTGGCAAGCTGCGCATCCAGTCGATGGCCGTCACCGAACCGACGACCGGCACCGATACCACCAAGATCAAGACCACGGCCGTGAAGAAGGACGGCCGCTACATCGTCAACGGCCAGAAGGTCTGGATCTCGCGAGTTCAACACTCCGACCTGATGATTCTGCTGGCGCGCACCACGCCGCTGGCGGAAGTGAAGAAGAAGTCCGAGGGTATGTCGGTCTTCATCGTCGACCTGCACCAGGCGATCGGCAATGGGCTCACCGTGCGGCCGATCCCGAACCTCGTCAACCACGAGACAAACGAACTGTTCTTCAACAACCTCGATATCCCCGAGGAGAACCTCATCGGCGAGGAAGGCAAGGGCTTCAAGTACATCCTCGACGGCCTGAACGCCGAGCGCACCTTGATCGCCGCCGAGTGCATCGGCGATGGCTATTGGTTCATCGACCGGGCGACCAAATACGCCAACGAGCGTGTCGTGTTCGACCGTCCGATAGGCAAGAACCAGGGCGTGCAGTTTCCGATCGCCGATGCCTACATCGAGATCGAAGCCGCCAACCTGATGCGCTTCAAGGCCTGCAAGCTGTTCGATGCCAACCAGCCCTGCGGCGCGCAGGCCAACATGGCCAAGTACCTGGCGGCGAAGGCATCGTGGGAAGCCGCGAACGTGTGTATGCAGACGCACGGCGGCTTCGGCTTCGCGACCGAATACGACATCGAGCGCAAGTTCCGCGAGACGCGCTTGTACCAGGTGGCGCCGATCTCGACGAACCTGATCTTCTCGTACGTCGCCGAGCACCTGCTCGGGTTGCCCCGTTCATTCTGAGGATCGCGCATGAGACCGTTGGATGGGATCACCGTTGTCACGCTGGAACACGCCATCGCGGCGCCGTTCTGCACGCGGCAGCTCGCCGACCTCGGCGCGCGCGTCATCAAGGTCGAGCGGCCCGGCAGCGGCGACTTCGCCCGCGCCTACGACGAGCGCGCGCGTGGCCTGGCCTCGCACTTCGTCTGGACCAATCGTTCGAAGGAGAGCCTCACGCTCGACGTGAAGCACGAGCTGGCGAAAGACGTGCTGGCTGAGTTGATCGCGCGTGCCGACGTGCTGGTGCAGAACCTCGCACCGGGCGCCGCGGCCCGCCTGGGCCTTTCACACGAGACGCTGCGCGACAAGCACCCGCGCCTGATCGTCTGCGACATCTCGGGCTACGGCGCGGACGGACCATACCGCGACAAGAAAGCCTACGACCTGATGATCCAGAGCGAGGCGGGGTTCCTGTCGATCACCGGGTCGCCGGATGAGCCCGCCAAAGCCGGCTGCTCGATCGCCGACATCGCGGCCGGAATGTACGCCTATACCAACATCCTGGCGGCACTCATCCAGCGCGGGCGCACCGGCCAGAGCTGCCGCATCGATGTTTCGATGCTGGAAAGCATGGTCGAGTGGATGGGCTACCCGCTCTACTACGCCTTCGACGGCGCCACGCCGCCGCCGCGCACCGGCGCAGCGCACGCGACCATCTACCCCTACGGCCCCTTTCCCGCGGGAGACGGCAAGACCGTGATGCTCGGGCTGCAGAACGAGCGCGAATGGCTGGCCTTTTGCCAACGTGTGATGCGCCGGCCCGAACTCGCGACCGACGACCGCTTCGCATCGAACTCGCGGCGCACCACCGAACGGCAGGCGCTGCGCACGATCATCGTGGAGACCTTCGCAACGCTCACCGCCGAGCAAGTGATCGCGCGGTTGGACGAAGCGCAGATCGCCAATGCGCGCATGAACGACATGCACGACGTGTGGAAACACCCTCAGCTTCAGGCGCGACAGCGATGGACCGAGATCGACACGCCAGCGGGACCGATTCCCGCGTTGCTGCCCCCGGGTGCCACGGAAGCTTTTGCGCCGCGCATGGACGCGGTGCCGGCACTCGGGCAACACACCGACTTGATCCTCACCGAGCTCGGGTGGAGCAGTGCGGAGATCGAAGCGCTGAGGCGCGCCAAGGCCATCTGACCGGGATCGAGAAGCACTCGAAGCGCCGCCAAGTGTTCCAGCCCGCAGCAATTTATCGAGGTTCATGCAGCATGACGTCCAACACCTCTCTCGCGCGAGCACGAACGCTTTTGTTCGTCCCCGGCAACCGGCCTGAGCGATTCGATAAAGCATTGCGCAGCGGCGCCGATGCCATCGTGCTCGACCTCGAGGACAGCGTCCCGCTGATCGAGAAGCCAGCCGCGCGCGAGGCGATCGACGAGGCCTGGGCGAGGCTGCAGGCCGCAGGGTTGCCGTTGGTGGTTCGAATCAATGCGGTGGGTCTGGACCAGGGTCTTGCGGACCTCGCGTGGCTTGCACGGCTCAGCGCTCCCGCGGGTGTCATGGTGCCCAAAGCGGATTCGGCCGCGGCGCTGGGCCGCGTGAATGAAAGGCTGCAAAGCGTACCGATCCTGCCGATCATCGAGAGCGCCGCGGGGCATGCCGCACTGGCCGAGATTGCCAGCGCTGCCAACGTTCTGCGACTGGCCGTGGGCCACATCGACTTCATGGCCGATACCAGCATGCAATGCTCCGACGACGAGCGCGAACTGACGCCGCTGCGGTTCGCTGTGGCGATGGCCACCCGGCTGGGCCATCTGGCGCCAGCAGTGGACGGCGTGACCGTCGGCATCGATGACGACAATCGACTGCGCGCGGACACGCGTCGCGCGCTGCGGTTCGGCTTCGGCGCCAAGTTGTGCATCCACCCGCGCCAGGTGGCCGTGGTCCACGCGGCGATGTTTCCCAGCGTCGATGAAATCGAGTGGGCAAGACGCGTGATCGCCGCCGACGCAGTCTCGGGAGGAGCTGCCGTGCAACTCGATGGGCGCATGGTGGACCTCCCGGTCGTGCTGCAGGCGCGCCGGATCCTCACCCGGGCTCAAGGAATGGCCGCGTCATGAACAGTCGGAACTTGCCCGAGGTGGTAAGTGGGCATGGAGCAATCGCTCCCGTCCACGCAGTTCTGAAGGCGCCGACACTGCTGGGTGAAGCAGACGAGCCGGTGCGGGCTGTATCGCATTGCTTTGTCTTGCCATCGGATCAATTTGCGGCGGTGGCGTTGACCAGCAACTCTGCGATGCCGATCAGCAAGACACTTATCCGCTTGAACGCCTCGTACACGTCGGTCTTCGATCCAGCCTTGCGCAGGATCTTCGTCGTTGAACCAGACATGGGACCACCTGCACTGTCCGTTGAACTTCTGCGGCCCTTGCCGTCGATGGCACTGGCGCCGATCGCCATGCTGGTGTTCGGCTTCGGCTACCGGCTCGAGCTGTTCGTCGTCGCGTTCACCCGCTTCTTCCCGATGCTGCTGTTGACGCAGGCGAATCTAACGCAGCAGAACGTAAGCTTGGTATGGCCGAGGCCGAACTTCCGGAGCCGGGACCTGGGCGGATCAGGGTGCGCGTAGCGGCCGGGGGTCGCGGGTTCGAGAATCCGACGCTGAGTTGATGCCTGATCTGCGGCACCCGGTTGCAGCTCTATCTCAAAAGTAGATAGGCACTATTCTGCGACAGCGTTGTTCGAATAGTTGAAACCGCGGAGAATTTACGGCGATGGACACCTTGTCGATCAGCCCAATGCAGTCTGCGCGTCGCGCTTACTACGAGCGCATTCTTCCAAAGCACCTCACGCCTCTGTGGGAGCAGCTGCATGCGCTCGTTCCGCGGGAGCCTGCGACGCCTTGCGAGCCCGCGCTCTGGCGCTACGCCGAAATCAAGCCGATGTTGATGGAGTCTGCCGACCTCATCACTGCCGAGGAAGTGGTCCGGCGTGTGCTTGTGATGGAGAACCCGGGCATTCCAGGCAGCGCCAGCATCACCCAGTCCTTGTATGCGGGGCTGCAGTTGATCATGCCGGGAGAGGTCGCGCCTTCGCACCGTCACGTGCAGTCGGCGCTCCGCTTCATCGTCGATGGCCGCGGTGCCTACACGACGGTCGGCGGCGAGCGCACCGTCATGACTCCGGGCGACTTCGTCATCACGCCCTCCTGGACATGGCACGACCATGGAAATGACGGGATGGGAGGCATCAGTGAGCCGGTCGTCTGGCTCGACGGCCTCGACATTCCGATGGTGCGTTTCTTCGATGCCGGATTCGCCGAGAACGGCGAATCCGCTTCGCAATCGGTCGATGTTCCGGAAGGGCTGAGTCATGCCCGCTTCTCTCACAACATGATCCCGGTCCGACATCTGCATCGCGGCTCGACTTCGCCGATCTTCAGCTACCCCTATGACCGCAGCCGCGAGGCGCTGGCCGAGTTGGCGAGGCGCAGCGAGCCCGACGCCTGGCACGGGTGGAAGCTCGCCTACGTCAACCCGCTGACGGGCGGCAGCCCGATGCCGACGATGGCGACCTTCCTCCAGTTGCTGCCGGCGACCTTCCGCGGAAAGCGGCATCGCAGCACCGACGGCACCGTCTACAGCGTCGTCGAAGGCCAGGGCACCGCAATCATCGGCGACCGGACCTTCGCGTTTGCTCCGCGCGATACCTTCGTCGTTCCGTCATGGGCCACCTTGCGCCTGGAGGCGACCAGCGAGTGCGTGCTGTTCAGCTTCTCGGATCGTCCCGTGCAGCAGGCGCTGGGGTTGTTGAGAGAGTCATTCCTGGACGACTGAGCCGACGTCGCGCTCTTCGTCGTTCCCTTCCTTCCAGCGGGCTTTTTGATGACCTTCGTTCTCGATCCCATGTCCATCGTCGGCGTTCCCGTGGTCGGCCTTGCCGATCGCTTCCCGGTGCGGCGCATCTATTGCGTTGGACGCAACTATGCCGCCCACGCCCGGGAGATGGGGTTCGACCCGGATCGCGAGCCGCCGTTCTTCTTTTGCAAGCCGAACGACGATGCGTCGGTCGTGACGGTAGCCGACGGTGAGACGGGTCGCGTTCCCTACCCGCCGCAGACCAGGAATTTCCACTACGAGGCCGAGCTCGTCGTTGCAATCGGCACGCGAGGACGCGACATCCCGGTCGGCGAGGCGGTCAAGCACGTGTTCGGTTTCGCGTGCGGGCTCGACATGACGCGTCGCGACTTGCAGATCGCCGCGCGCGAAAAGGGTCGTCCCTGGGAGGTCGGCAAGTCCTTCGACTTCTCGGCGCCGATCGGGCCGATCACCCGTCGCGCCGATGTGCCGGATATCGCGGCCGCGAACATTTCTCTTCAGGTCGACGGCCAGATCAGGCAGCAGGCCACCATCGCCCATCTGATCTGGTCGATCGACGAAGTGATCGCCAATCTTTCGTCGCTCTTCACGCTCGAGCCCGGTGACCTGATCTACACCGGGACGCCGGAAGGCGTCGGCGCTGTCGATCGGGGTCAGACGATGCGGGTGACTATCGACGGCCTGGTGGCGCTGTCGGTGCGCGTCGATTGAAGGCAGTTCGCATGCAACTCTACGGCTACTTTCGCAGTTCTGCTGCCTATCGCGTCCGCATAGCGCTCAACCTGAAGGGGCTGGAGTACATCACTACCCCCGTGCATCTCACACGCGGTGGTGGCGAGCAGCACAGCGCCGCCTACGGCGCCGTCAACCCCGAGCATCTGGTGCCCACGCTGCGCGATGGCGACACGCTGATCTCACAGTCGCTCGCCATCCTCGAATACCTCGAGGAGCGCAGCCCCGCGCCGGGCCTCCTGCCGAAGGCCATCGGCGACCGGGCGTGGGTACGGTCGATCGCGGCGCACCTGGCGTGCGATGTGCATCCTTTGAACAACCTTCGCGTGCTCCAGTACCTGGAGAACACCTTGGGCGCGAGCGCCGAGCAGAAATCCGCCTGGATCGCGCGTTGGATGCTTCCGGCATTCGAGGCGATCGAGACGCGACTCGTGAAGAATGGCAAGACAGGCACCTGCTGCTTCGGCGATACCCCGAGCATCGCAGACTGCTGCCTCGTCCCCCAAGTTGCAAGTGCACGTCGATTCAAGGTGCCGTTGACGGACTTTCCGACAATCGTGCGCATCGACGCTCACCTCAATGCCCGGGTCGCCTTTGCCGAGGCAGCGCCAGGTGCACAGGCAGACGCGGAATGAACGATCTCACCAAGGCTCGCGGTCTGGCACCGTCCGTTCTCGTCGCCGGCGGCGGGATCGGTGGCATGGCCTGCGCGCTGGCTCTGGCGCGGCTCGGCCAGCCGGTCGAGTTGCTCGAGCAGAGCCCGAGTATCGGGGAGATCGGCGCCGGCCTTCAACTGGGTCCCAACGCCTTTGCCGCGCTGGATGCGCTGGGCGTCGGTGAGGACGTGCGGCGGCGAGCGGTCTTCACCGAACGACTCGTTCTGATGGACGCGGTGGACTGTCGTGAAGTGGCCTCGGTGCCGGTGGGCGAGGCGTTTCGGACACGATTCAACAATCCATACGCGGTCAGTCATCGCGCCGATCTCCACGAAGCGCTCTATTCCGCGGCAATGACTCATCCGCTGGTGCAGGTTCACACCGGGCGCCGGATTTCGGGGATCGAGCGTGGTGTGCACAGCGTTGCCGTCACCACCACGGACGGCAGACGGTTCGAAGGCGCGGCACTCGTCGGCTGCGACGGTGTCAAGTCGGTGGTGCGCGACCACGTGCTCAACGACCTCGTGCGTGTTTCCGGCCACGTTGTCTATCGTGCCGTCGTTCCGGCGGCCGACATGCCAGCTGACCTGCGAATGAACGCCCCGGTCGTCTGGGCCGGGCCGAACTGCCATCTGGTTCACTACCCTCTGCGCGGCGGCGACCAATACAACCTCGTGGTCACCTTCCACAGCCGCGAGCGTGAAGAGTGGGGCGTGACCGACGGAAGCAAAGATGAGGTGTTGTCGTACTTCGAGGGCATCCACGCCCGCCCTCGACAATTGCTCGATCGGCCGACGTCGTGGCGTCGCTGGAGCACCGCCGATCGCGACCCGACAGACCGCTGGAGTGACGGCAACCTGACTCTTCTCGGCGACGCTGCGCACCCGATGATGCAGTACCTTGCGCAAGGGGCGTGTACCGCGCTCGAAGATGCGGTGACCTTGGCCGCAGCAGCGCAGCGCCTGCGCTCGGAAGACGGGACGTTACCCTGGCCGGAGGTCTTCCGGCTCTATGAATCCGCGCGCGTCGCCCGGGCCGCGCGGGTCGTGTTGTCAGTGCGCGAGATGGGCCGCATCTACCACGCCTGTGGCGTCGAGCGCCTGGTTCGAAACACCCTTTGGGCGGGCCGTACACCGGATCGGTTCTACGATTCGCTGGAGTGGCTCTATGCATGGAAGCCCGGGAACTGCCTGGACGACGCCTACATCAGTTCGACGGCCGCACCAGCACCGGTCGAGGATTGTGGAACATGAAGCCGATACCGGCGTGGGACAAGACCGTCGATCTGCTTGTCGTTGGGGGCGGGGCCGGCGGCCTTTGCGCTGCGCTGCTCGCATCGCTTGCGAAGCTCGATGTGCTGCTGGTCGAAAAGACCGAGCAAGTGGGCGGGACCGCCTCCACGTCCGCCGGAAGCCTGTGGATTCCGGGCAACCGGCAAGGGCGAGAGGCCGGCTTCACCGACGATGCGCGCTCGGCATCGCAGTACCTGCTTGCACTGCAGGGCGCGTCCTCGAAGTTGCCTGCTGTCGAGGCCTATCTGGCCGACGGTCCGGGCGTGATCGACCGACTCGAGAAGCACACGGAGGTGAAGTTCGTCTCGGCCGGCTTCCATCCTGACTACAACGATTTGCCCGGTGCGGCGACCACGGGGCGGGTAGTCGTCCCGAAGCCCTTCGACGGACGGTTGCTGGGTCACGACTTCAAGCGCGTGCGTGCGCCCATCGACGAGTTCATGCTGTTCGGCGGCATGATGGTCGGCAAACCTGACCTGCCTTTCCTGATCGGGCGCTATCGCTCGCTGGGCAATTTCGTGTATTCGGCGAAGTTGATGCTGCGCTATCTCACTGACCGTATTCGCTACTCGCGCGGCACGCGCTTGATGATGGGAAATGCACTTGTGGGGCGGCTTCTCTACAGCCTCAAGCAACGTCAGGTGCCGATCTCCTTCGGTACCTCGCTCGTCGAACTCGTCCAGGGAGAGCGAGGCGTCGAGGGTGTAGTTCTGGCGTCCGGCGGCTCAGTGCTGCGGGTGTGTGCGCTGCGAGGGGTAGTGCTGGCAACGGGCGGGTTCGGGCACAACGAATCGCTGCGCAAGGAATTCCTGCCCCAGCCCACTACGTACCGCTCGCTCGCGTTCCAGGGCAACACCGGCGACGGCATCGAGCTCGGTCGACGTGCTGGTGCAAGCGTCGAGCCGGCCGCTCACCGGCACGGCGCCTTCTGGACGCCTGTCTCGGTGACGTCGCGCGCCGACGGCAGCAGCGGCTTGTTTCCTCACCTGCTGCTCGACCGCGCGAAGCCCGGCGTGATGGCGGTCAATGCTGCCGGTCGCCGCTTCGTCAATGAAGGTTGCTCGTACCACGACTTCGTCTGCGCGATGTACGAGTCCAACAAGACCGTTCCGACCTTTCCATCGTGGCTGGTCTGTTCCGCTGCAACGGTAAGCAAATACGGCTTGGGACATGTCTACCCTGGAACCGACGACCTGTCCCGCTACGAAAGCAAGGGCTACGTCCGTACCGCCTTGACGCTGGAAGAGCTTGCAAAAAAAATCCAGGTCGATCCTCAGGGGCTCGTGGAAAGTGCGCGGCGGATGGACAAGTTCGCCGAGACGGGCATCGATGCCGACTTTGGCAAGGGAAGCACCCAGCTCAACCGCGCCAATGGCGACCCGGACGTCAAGCCCAATCCGTGCCTCGCGCCGATCGGCGACGGTCCCTACTGCGCAATGGCGCTTTGGGCGGCCGAGATCGCGGCGAGCACCGGGCTGGAAGCGGACGAGCACGCACGCGTGCTGGACACGCACGGGGAGCCCGTCCCGGGGCTGTACGCCTGTGGCAACGACATGGCATCAATCTTCAAGGGCACATATCCAGGACCCGGGACGACGCTTGGACCAGCATTCGTGTTCGCAAGTCGCGCGGTCTCGCACGCCGCTGCGGCAAAGCTCGAGGCAGGATCCGCCGAGGCACGAGTCGGTTCGATGTGATCAATATCCTCGTGCCGATCGCGCGCTTGCGTACAACGCCCCCAGCTCCAACTGCAGTGCCTCATCCGGAGTGACAGCCTCGTCGTAGCGGCCGGGCGGCCTGCGCGCAATCTTGCCGTGGCGGTCAACGCACCGGCATGTCAACCGACACCCGGCGGAGCCGCCCGGTCACACCTCACGAGCGCGGTGATATCTTGAAAGTCGATACCAACTATCGCACTCCTGCCATTGGAGAAATAGCGTCGGCATTCAACAATGCCCCGATACAAGGAGACAAATATGAAATTCACGGCACCAGCTGCTGCGTCGCCTCGTGGTCGCGTCGGCCAAGGCCAACCCTCCGGACAAATAGGATGTGCTGGACGTGAAGCCGGTGCAGGGTGCGAGCGTGAGCCTCGACAAGACATACGGCAGCCAGGCTGAGGTGGGCTGCCTCAGGGCGCCGATCTGACGATGAGCGTTCCGTCGCGGGATCAACCATGACAGACCTTGTTTTTACCCAGCTGGCCAACGGCCTGGCGCTCGGCTTCATCTACGTGCTGGTCGCGACAGGGCTCTCGATCATCTTCGGCATGCTTGGGCTCGTCAACTTCGCGCACGGGGCCTTCTTCGCACTGAGCGCCTACGTGGCCTTGAGCCTGTTCAAGACGATCGGCTGGGCCGGCATCGCGCTGGCGCCGATCGTGGTGGCCTGCATCGGGATGGCGGTCGAGCGCTTTCTGCTGCGCCGTGCCTACGACAAGGAGCCACTGTACGGCCTGATCATGACGTTCGCGCTGGCGTTGATGATCGAGGCGTTGATCCGCGTGTTCTGGGGCTCGGCGAGCCAGGAGTTTCCGATGGCGGAGCCCTTGGGTCAACTGGTGGAGTGGGGGCCGATTCTGCTGACGCGCTATCGGCTGGCGGTTGTCGCCGCGACATTGGTGTGCCTGATATTGCTCTTCCTCTTCATGCAGTTCACCCGCTACGGCCGGATCCTGCGTGCCGGTGCGCGCGACCCCGAGATGGTCGGACTGCTAGGCCACAACCTGCGCCGGATCTTCACCGGCGTGTTCGGCCTCGGTACGTTGATGGCAGGAATCGCCGGCGTGCTGGCGGCTCCGCTCTGGAGCGTCACGCCAAACATGTCCGAGAGCGCCATCATGCCGGCGTTCGTCACCGTCACGATCGGCGGGCTCGGCTCCTATCTGGGGGCCGCGGTCGCCGGCCTGCTGGTGGGCGTCGTCACGGCCTTGTCGGTTCAATTCTGGCCGGAGGCCTCGGCCGCATCTATGTACGTCCTGATGATGGGTGTGCTGCTGGTCCGGCCACGCGGTCTTTTCGGGACCCACTGGGAAAGATTCGAATGATCCGCCGGCTTAGATCGAATCCGATCTCCATCCTGTCCATCGCGTTCGTCGTCGGCTCGCTGCTCGCGCTGATGGTCGGTGTGCCGCTCAGCCGCATCACCGAGGTCGCGATCTACACGCTCTACGGAGCCGGCGTGAACCTTCTCGTCGGGTACACGGGGCTGGTGCCGTTTGGCGCCTCCGTGTTCTTCGGCCTGGCGAGCTATGCGGCGTCGATCTCGGTGCTGCGATGGTCGCTCGGTGAGCCGCTCGCGCTGATCGTCGCCACGGTTTTCTCTCTGGTGCTCGGGCTGATTCTGGGCGCGGTCGTCCTGCGGCGGCGGGGGATCTATTTTTCGCTGCTCACGCTGGCGTGTTCGCAGCTCGCTTTCGAGATCGCCTTCAAATGGACCGCGCTGACCGGCGGTGAGAACGGGCTTCAGGGCGTTTCGCGCAAATGGTTCGTGTCGCAGACATCGTTCCATGCCTTCAGTCTTGTGACGGTCGTGCTGGCGCTGTATCTGTTGTGGCGCATCGTGCATTCGCCGTTGGGGCGCACGCTTCAGGCCATCCGGGACAACGAGCAGCGCGCGACTGCACTTGGCTACAACCCGTACCTCTACAAGCTGGTCGCCTTCACGATGTCGGCCGGCTTCATCGGCTATGCCGGAGCGTTGCTGGCTTTCCTGCTGCAGGGCGCCTATGCGAACAACCTGGGCTGGCAGCATGCGGCGGATGCGCTGTTGATGACCGTGCTGGGCGGCGTCCATCACTTCCTCGGCCCGCTCGTCGGTGCCATCGCCTTCATCATCCTCACCGATCAGCTGAGCTCCTTCATCGAGCATTGGTGGCTTGCATTCGCGCCGATCATCGTCTTCTTCGTGCTGTTCGCACCGGAAGGCATCTACAGCGTCGCGCAGGTGATCCGGCGCAAGGGTCAGAACTGGACGCTCACGCGCAAAGGCATTCCGGTTCGTCCGGCCACGATCACGCGCTGGATACCGAAGCCGTCGAACGCTGGCAACTCCGCGCGACCGATCATCTCGGTCAAGGGCCTCAGCAAACGATTCGGCTCGGTGGTCACCGCGAGCGCGATCGACATCGATGTGATGCCCAACTCGCTCCACAGCTTCATCGGACCAAATGGAGCCGGCAAGACGACCTTCTTCAACATGCTGACCGGCTTGCTCCAACCCGACGAAGGAGTGATCTCGTTCGAAGGCCGGGACGTCACCCGCATGCCCGCGCACCGAAGAATCCGGGTGGGCATGGGCCGGTCGTTTCAGATCATCAGCCTCTTCAAGCACCTGACCACGTTCGAGAACGTCCGCATCGCCCTGCAGTCTCACAGCCCGAATCGGCGTCGAATCTGGCGCGATGCGTATGACTTGAGCGAGCTGAACGATCGGACTTGGTCCATTCTCGCGGAGGTGGGAATCGATCATCGGGCCGCCGAGATCTGCGCGACTCTCGCCCACGGGGAACAACGTCTGCTGGACATCGCCGTCGCGTTGGCCTCGGAGGGCAGGCTCCTGTTGCTCGACGAGCCGCTCGCGGGCCTGGCGGACGCGGACCGCGAAGTGGTGGCCAGGCTCATTCGGTCGCTCGCCACGACGCATGCAGTGCTGCTCATCGAGCACGACATCGACCGCGTGCTGGCGCTGTCGGACCGGATCACGGTGCTACACCAGGGGCGGCCGATCGCGGACGGAAAGCCGTCGCAGGTGGCCGCGGATCCGCAGGTGATAGCTGCGTATCTGGGGTACACCGAGGAGAACGATTCGGCCGGCAGCCACCGCCAGCGCGCGAAGACGAGCGCAATCCAGGCGCCGGTGTTGCTCGAGGCGAGCGGGGTCAGTGCCGGCTACGACGGCAGTTCCATCCTCAATGGACTCAGCCTGAAGGTCAACAAGGGCGAAGTGGTGGCCTTGCTGGGGCGCAACGGCGTTGGGAAGACGACTCTGCTGCGCGCGATCACTGGGACCATACCGCTCACCTCCGGCACAGTAAGTTTCGACGGCGCGCTCGTCTCCGGGACGCCGTACTTCGAGACCAACAGACGCGGTATCGCGCTGGTGCCGGAAGGCCGGAGGCTGTTTCCGAACCTAACCATCGAAGAGAACCTGATGCTCGCACAGCGCGCGGGAGGCTCATCGCTCGACGAGGCCTACGAGCTGTTCCCGAAACTGCGAACGCTGCGCAAGTCCGCAGCGAGGAATCTCTCGGGCGGCGAGCGGCAGATGGTCGCGATTGCGCGCTCGCTGATGGCGCCTGCCGGGCTCATCCTGCTCGACGAACCATTCGAGGGATTGGCGCCGGCGGTGGTGACGGAAGTCATGGCAGCGGTTGTCGCATTGCGCGAGCGCGCAAGTGTGCTCATCGTGGAGCACAAGGCGGAATTGATTCTTCCGATCTGCGATAGAGCCTACGTGCTCGTCAACGGGCAGGTGGCCTGGGAAGGGTCCGCGCAGGCGTTGCAGTGCGATCAGTCGCTGCAGCAAAGCTTGCTCGGTGTGGCGGAGGGGCAGTCCGTTGCTGCTTGATATATGTCCGAAGCCCGTGGCGCGCGGGCCCTTTAGCTTGGCGTTCGAGCAATCTTCTTCAGAAGGCGATCCCGTGAAGCTTGATCTGGACCACTATGCCCTCGACCGCATCGCTGAGGCCGTCACTCACACCACGAATGGATCGGCATGAGCAACCCGTCTTCCGGGCGCCTGAAGTGCAAGGTGGCGCTTGTAACCGGCGGAGCGCGCGGCATCGGACTGGCCGCGGTTCGTGCGATGGCGAACCAGGGAGCGAAGGTGCTCTTCTGCGATGTCCTCGACGATGCCGGCCAAGGTGCCGAGGCCGAGTTGAAGTCGCAGGGGCTTTCAGTGCTCTATCACCATCTGGATGTCACGTCCGAAGCCGAATGGGCCGCTGCCGTCCAATTGGCCGGTGCGCGATTCGGTGGCGTGGATGTGTTGCTGAACAACGCCAGCATCTACCTGGGAAAGAGCATCGAAGAGGTGAGCATCGACGAATGGCTGCGCCTGTGCGACGTCAACCTGACGGGACCGATCCTTGGCATCCGAGCCGCCTTGCCTAGCTTGCGCGATCGCGCCCAGCAGAGCCCGCAGGGTAGTGTGATCATCAACATGTCGTCGGTCGCAGGCATCGTCGGCACTGCGACCGATACGCTTTATTCGCTGACGAAGGGCGGCATCACGACGCTGACGAAGGCGCTGGCGATCGATTTCGGGCAACGCCACTACCGTGTTCGCGTCAACTCGGTTCATCCTGGCGCGATAGAGACGGAAATGGGGCGCCAGACATTCGCGGCGCGTGCTCGGCTTCTCGGGCAAGAGGATTCGGAAAGCGGCAGAACGCAAGCCATCGCCGCACACCCGATCGGCCGTCTCGGCCAGGCAGACGACATCGCCCAGGCGATCGTCTATCTGGCGAGCGATGAATCCGGCTTCGTCACCGGCTCCTCGCTCGTGGTCGACGGCGGCTTCACCGCACGCTGAGAAGGGGCGGCCATGTACTCGACGTCCACGCAGGCTTCGCCGTCCGGCGGCGACGCCTCGTGGGATTGATCGTGGTCGGGCGGTCATCGTGGCCAAGCATCGCGGGCTCGAGGTTCTGGTCATCGAGAAGGCGGCAGTCTTCGGCGGCACGGCCGCGTTCTCGGCCGCACCAAGTCCGTGTCAACTGCATGTCGCCCGGAATCATCACGTCCAGCCGGGTCGCGTCTCAGGCGAAGGCGCGAGGCATCGGATCCGACAAGGATCTAGCGCGTGTCCTGCTGGGGCGCTTCGGCAGCGTGGACGACTTGCGCCAACGCCATGCAATTTCTCGTGACGAAGCTTTCCGGCTTCGGCACCGGTCAGGTCCTGTTGGTGTGCGGCGGGGCCGTGATAACGCCGAGCTGAATTGGAGAGCAACGCGAGGCGGATCGAGTGCTCCCTAAACCGACAAAGGAAAGGTCAGGTATGTCTGAAACTCAAACCAGGGACGCGACGTTCTACTCGGGGCCCTCAGTGAGGATGGCCGCAACGATCTATTTGCCGGACGCCAAGACGGCGAACCATGGCGGCATCGTCTTCTGCCACGGATTCGGCGGGGTTCGTGGCGGCGTGCCGGTCGGGCTCTCATTGCGATTGGCGGCGGCCGGCTACACAGTTATGGCGTTCGACTATCGCGGTTTCGGGCAGAGCGACGGGCATCGCGCCTTGCTTTCGCCTGCCGATCAGGTGGAGGACACCGTGCATGCGCTCGAATTCCTGGCGCAGTACCCCGGCGTCGACAAAAACAAGATCGGCTTGTATGGCACGAGCTTCGGCGGTGGCGTTGCCGCGCTGGCGGCCGCACGCAGCCCGAGACCCAAGGCGCTAATCATATCGGTGCCCGTCGTCTCGGGAACGCAGTGGCTGCGAAGCCTTAACCGATGGTACGAATTCGAGGAGGTGAAGGAGAAGGCGTTCGCTTCGCTTGCCAAGAAGGTGCTGACGGGCGAGGTCGAGATCGTGGATCGTTCCGACATCATGATTCCCGATCCGTTGTCCAGGATCCGCTACGCCGAAAAGCTGCCGATGACGCAAGAGACCGTCTACCACCTCCTCAATCACGAGCCGCTCGACGTTGCGGGGAAGCTCAGGATGCCGGTGAAGATGTTCGGCGTCCGCGACGACTCGCTGGTGCCGTACGAGCAGACCGAACAGTTCTTCCAGAGCATCCAGAGCCCCAAGGATTTGACGATCTTCGACCGCGGCAATCACTGGGCGGTCTACGACGAAGCCCTGTCGGAAGTGGCCACCGGTTCTATCGCATGGTTCGGCGAGCACGTGCTCGGTGCGGCCGGATCGCGACGATCGGCGAGCTGAGGGTCTATGCCTGTTCGCCAGGGAAACCCCCTGCCGTGCTGAGTCGTTTCAATGACCACGCGCTGACGATGTTCGAGAAGCATGGCATCACGCAGTTCGGCTTCTGGACGGTTGTGGTCGGAGACGGGACACACAAGCTGTTCTACAGGATCAACTGGGCTTCGATGTCGGAGCGCGAGCTTCGGTGGTCCGCGTTTCAGGCGGACCCGAAGTGGCTCGAGATCCGGCGGCTGACGGAATCGGCCGAGCCGATCATTCGATTCCGTCTCCAACATGTTCTTGCAGCCGACGAGGTTCTCGGCCCTGCGCTAGGGCCTGTTAACACAACCGCAGCCCATCGGCGATGAGCGCGAAGCAGATGAAGCCGACGAACATCACGTCGAGCTTCTCGAAGCGCGAGAAGATGCGACGGAAGCCCTTGAGACGTCGAAACA
>Ga0307515_10009606_pt1 | contig 18679 bp, 15 predicted proteins | sample 17_EM_MG_FD_194513 | JGI IMG/M metagenome (GOLD analysis project Ga0307515, IMG submission 194513) | Populus trichocarpa ectomycorrhiza microbial communities from riparian zone in the Pacific Northwest, United States - 17_EM | ecosystem: Host-associated > Plants > Roots > Unclassified | place...
GTGGACCTGTTCCAGGACGCGTCCTTCTGGGGCAGCGTGCTCTTCACCGCGAAGTACACGCTGGTCGTCACGCCGGCCATCTTCCTGTTTGCTTTCGCGTTGGCGCTTCTGGTTCACCGCGGTGTGCGTTTCGTCGGGATCTTCCGTACCGCGTACTTCCTGCCCGTCGTGATCGGCATGACCACCGCGAGCCTGCTCTGGACTTGGCTGTTCAATGACCAGGTCGGCATCTTCAGCACGGTGCTGATGGACCTCGGCTGGGTGGACGAACCCGTGCAGTGGCTTGGCGAAACCAACAGCGCACTGGCCTCCATCGTGGTGATGGTGCTGTGGAAGGCCACTGGCTTCACGATGGTGATCTTGCTGGTGGGCATGCAGGCCATTCCAGCCGATCTGTACGAGGCCGCCCGTCTGGACGGGGCCGGCTGGTGGGCACAAGTCCGGCACGTCACCATCCCGCTGATGCGCCGCACCTTTGCGCTCGCGCTGACCATGTCCTTCATCGGTTCGTTCCTGGCCTTCGAGCAGTTCTTCGTGATGACGCGCGGCGGGCCATTCAACAGCACGATCACCGTCGTGCACTGGATCTACCGGGCCTCCTTCACTTACTTCAAGCTGGGTTATGGCGCGGCGATGTCGGTCGTGCTGCTGCTGATGCTGCTGGTGCTCTCCGCCGTGCAGCTTTACTTGCTGAGGGACGAGCCGTGATCGAGCTGGCTTCGCTCTCGGCGCACCCGCACACGATGGACGACACACCCAGCCGGCGCCGCTGGCGCAAGCTCGGTGTTCAGGCCGCGTACTACGGCCTGTGCAGCGTGCTGCTGCTGATGTTCTTGTTCCCGATCCTGTGGTCGTTGATGACTTCGTTCGAGACGGCGGCCGAGGCTTCTGCCTCGCCACCCGCGTACTGGCCCAGCCGCTTCTCGCTGGAGAACTACCGCAACCTCGCGAACTACGGGCAGGGTATCGGCCGCTACCTCGGCAACAGCGCCGGCGTGGCCGTGATGACGGTGCTCTTCACGCTGGTCCTTGCCACGCTCGGCGGCTACGGGTTTTCGCGCTTCAGGTTCCCGGCGCGCAATGCCTTGTTCATGCTGATCCTGGCGACCTTGATGATTCCGTTCCAGTCCATCCTCAACCCGCTGTTCGTGCTGCTGCGCCTGCTGCACCTGCAAGACACGCAACTCGGCCTGGCGCTGGTCTACACCACCTTCCAGTTGCCGTTCGCCGTCTTCATGATGCGCAATGCGTTCGACGCCGTGCCCAAGGAGATCGAAGAGGCTGCGGTGCTCGACGGCTGCTCGCCCGTGAGCCTGCTGATGCACGTGATGCTGCCGCTGGTGGGGCCGGGCCTGGCCACGGTGGCCTTGTTCGCTTTCTTCGGTTCATGGAACGAGCTGCTGGCGGCGCTGATCCTGATCTCCGACTCGCGTGCATTCACCTTGCCGGTGATGCTGATCAATGCGCAGAGCGGCCAACTCGGTTCCGTCAACTGGGGCTTGATGCAAGCGGGCATCGTCCTGTCCATCTTGCCTTGCGCCGCGCTCTTCCTGCTGCTGCAGCGCTACTACATCCAGGGCCTGGTCGCCGGTGCGGTCAAGGCCTGAAACAACCAAGGACGCTTCATGACATTTGTCGTCGATTTCAGCCGCAGCGCGAGCGCGGTGCTGCGCCCCGTGCCGGTCACGTTGCCGTCCCAATACGCCTTGCTGGAGAGCACGGGCCGGCTGAACAACTTCAGGCGCGTGACGGGCCATTTCGACGGGCCCTACGCCGGCATCTTCTTCAACGACTCCGACGTCTACAAGTGGATCGAGGCGGCGTCGTGGGCGCAAGCCGCCGGGCCGATCGCGGCGCTGCAGAAGAACATCGACGCCGCCATCACGCTCATCGAAGCGGCGCAAGGCGAAGACGGCTACATCAACACCTACTTCAGCCTGGAGCGCAAGCACGAGCGCTGGAGCAACCTGCGCGACCTGCACGAGATGTATTGCGGCGGCCACCTGATCCAGGCCGCCGTGGCGCACCACCGCGTCACCGGCAACACACGGCTGCTGATTGTGGCGCGGCGTTTTGCCGATTTGCTGTGCGAGGTCTTCGGCCCGGCGGAGCAGGGCAGGCGCGTGATGGTCGATGGCCACGAAGAGATCGAGATGGCGCTGATCGAGCTGGCCCGCGAGACCGGCGAGCCGCGCTACCTGAAGCAGGCCGAGTTCTTCATCAACGCGCGTGGCCATGGCCTGCTGCACGGCGGCCGCATGGGCCTGGACTACTTTCAGGATGACCAGCCGATCCGCGCGATGACCTGCCTGTGCGGCCACGCGGTGCGCGCGCTCTACATGGCCTGTGGCGTCACCGACCTGGTGCTCGAACACGATGACCCGGCCTTGCTCGAGAAGCTCGAATCCCTCTGGACCCAGCTCACGCGCCGGCGCATGTACATCTCCGGCGGCATGGGCTCGCGCTACGAAGGTGAGGCGCTGGGCAAGGACTTCGAACTGCCCAATGCGCGCGCCTACACCGAGACCTGCGCGGCCATCGGTTCCATGATGTGGAGCCACCGCATGCTGGCCGCGACCGGCAGCGCGCGCTATGCCGACCTGCTGGAATGGACGCTCTACAACGGCATGCTGCCTGGCTGGGGGCTGGACGGGTTGCACTACTTCTACGTCAACCCGCTGGAAGACGATGGCACCCACCACCGGCAACCCTGGTACGACGTGGCCTGTTGCCCGCCCAACGTGGCCCGCACCCTCGCCGAGCTGCCGGGTTATGCGTACAGCACCAGCGCCGATGCGATCTGGGTCAACCTCTTCATCGAAGGCACGGCGCGCATTCCGTTGGGCGGCCGCACCGTACAGATCGCGCAGCGCACGCAGTACCCGTGGGACGGGAAGGTCGCCATCGAGGTCGGCACCGGTGGGCGATTCACGCTGCAGGTGCGCGTGCCCGGCTGGTGCGAAACGGGAGCTGGCATCGCCGTCAACGGAGAAGCGGTGCAGCTGCCGATGGCGGCAGGATCCTATGTGCCGATCACGCGGGACTGGCGGGCTGGCGACGTCTTGCAGCTGACGCTCCCCATGCCCGTGCAACCCTGGCAAAGCCACCCGCTGGTGCATGAGAACGCCGGGCGCATTGCTTTGACACGCGGCCCAGTGCTCTATTGCGTGGAAGCGCTTGACCATCCTGGCACGGGCATCGACGGCTTGAGCGTTGACATGCAGGCGCCGTTCGACAGCGCATTCGATCCGGACAAACTGGGCGGCGTGATGACCTTGCGCGGCACGGCACGCTGCGAACCCCGCGATGAGCAGTGGGGAAGCGCCCTGTACCGACGCCTCGAGCCCGCCCCGCCCGCACCGCCGCCTGCGGCCAGGGCCGTCAGCCTCACCGCCATCCCGTACTTCGCATGGCAGAACCGTGGTGCCTCGCCAATGGCGGTGTGGCTGCCTCGTGTCCCGCGCGACTGAAGGCATCCATCCATGGCAACGCTGCAACTCCGCAATGTCTGCAAACAGTACGACTCGAAAGTGAGCGTGCTGCGCGACGTCAGCATGACCATCGCCGACGGTGAGTTCGTCGTCTTCGTCGGGCCTTCGGGATGCGGCAAGTCGACCTTGCTGCGCATGGTGGCCGGGCTGGAAGACATCAGCTCGGGTGATCTGCTCATCGATGGCCAGCGCACCAACGACGTGGCGCCGGCGCAGCGCGGCGTGGCCATGGTGTTCCAGAGCTACGCCCTGTACCCGCACATGACGGTGGGCGAGAACATGGGCTTCGCGCTGAAGATGGCCGGCACTCCGGCCAGCGAGGTCGCGGCCGCGGTGGGCCGCGCGGCCGAGATCTTGCAGCTCTCGCACCTGCTGGATCGCAAACCGAAGGCCTTGTCGGGCGGGCAGCGGCAGCGCGTGGCGATCGGCCGCTCCATCGTGCGCAAACCCAAGGTCTTCCTGTTCGACGAGCCGCTGTCGAACCTGGATGCTTCCCTGCGGGTGCAGATGCGCATCGAGCTCGCGAAGCTTCACCAGGAACTCGGCACCACGATGATCTACGTGACCCACGACCAGGTGGAGGCCATGACGCTCGGCAACCGCATCGCCGTCTTCAACACCGGCGTCATCGAGCAGATGGGCCGGCCGCTGGACCTTTACGAGCGGCCCGGCAACCGGTTCGTCGCCGCCTTCCTGGGCTCGCCCGCGATGAACTTCCTGCCCTGCAGGGCAGACCACGCCGCGCAGTCCGGTGCGCAGGTAGACCTGGGCGGCGGCCACCAGATTCATGTGCCGCGCGGCGTGCCGCAGCGCGACGCCGGAGCCATGACGCTGGGCGTGCGCCCGGAGCACATCTCGATCGCACCGCAGGGCCACGGTCTTGCAGCGCGCGTGGAGTTCGTGGAGCATTTGGGCGATCACCAGGTCGTGCACACCACGCTGCTGCACAACCAGCAAAGAGTCTGCGCCAAGGTGCCGGTGTCCACGCGGGTGGCGGAAGGCGGAGCAGGCATCGTCGGCTTGCAGCTGGATGCCGGAGGCTGCCACTTGTTCAATGCGAATGGGCAGGCGATGCAGTGAGCATCATCAACTTCGCCATTGAGCGCCTCGCCGAAGCGAAGAGCCGTCAGCCTCAATAGCGCATGCCATGGTGATAACCCGGATGTCGCGCGACTCCACGCGGTGGCTGCGCGTGGGGGGTGAGCACCTGAGGCCGGTCCCCTGATCGAGTGGGTTTCATCCCCTCGCTCAAGGGTTGAGCCTCACACCGCCTCGCTCGCAGAATGCCGCATGAGCCGTCATCAGCCACCCTTCAAGAGCACGCAAGTATTCGACTGGGCCAGCGAGCCGGCCGATGAGCGGCCCACGGACTTCGGCCACTCCTCAGGCTTCTCGGCCCTGTCCGGCTACGCCGCGCTGCAGCCCGCGCCCAGCTCCGTTCGCCGGCGTCGCCAGCAACGTGCGGGCTTCGTCAAGCTGGCCACCGTCTGCCTGGTGACCTTGAGTCTGGGCGGCGGCGCATTGGTGCTGATGGGCCGCCTGCTGCAAGCCTAGTAATGAAGCGTCAAGAGCCTGTCTCTTGACGGGCTGAGCCCAAGCCGCGGCTCCCAGTCAGGGACGCTCGATGCGTCCGGACTTCACCGAGGCAAACAACGCATCGATCGTGCGCATGCCCCACACGGCATCGTCCAGCGCGCTCGCGTCGGGCCGCTCGTTGCGCACCGCCCGTGAAAACGCTTCGGCCTGTAGCTGGTACTGATCGGCCACAGGCATCACGCTCTCGACTCGGCTGGCGCCATTCAGTGAACTGCCATCGTCGATCCAGTACCGGCAGGCCTGGTCCGGCGGCGCATTGAACGGGATCTCGATCTCGAGCCGGCCACGTGTGCCGACGAGCACCACACGCTGGTACGGCGAGGCCTGTGTGGAGACCGCGAAGCTGAGCTGGCGCCCGCCGCCGAAATCGAGCAGGCCGCTGGTGCTGCGGTCCGTGCCGAAGGCCGGGTCGAGGTCCATCGACGCAATCGCACCCTGAGCCTCGCCCTCGAAGAACCAACGGCCGGCGGCAATCGCGTAGCAACCGATGTCGTAGAGCGCACCGCCACCGATGTCGGCCTGGTTGCGGATGTTCGACGGGTCGTCATTGAAGTAGCTGAACCCGACCTGCATGAACCGCAGCTCGCCGATGGCACCTTGCCGAACCCGGTCGCGCGCAGCGATCCATTGCGGGTGCTCCCGCACCATGAAGGCCTCGCGGATGTGCACCTTCGACGCGTAGGGGCGAAGGGCCTCCAGTTCGGCGGCGGTCATCGCCATGGGCTTCTCGCACAGCACGTGCTTGCCGGCCTGCGCTGCCGCGAGCGTCATCGGCACATGCAGGTGGTTGGGCAGCGGGTTGTAGACGGCTTCGATCTCGGGGTCGGCGAGCATCTCTTCGTACGAGCCGTAGGCGCGTGCGATGCCCAGTTCGGCCGCTGCCGCGTCGGCCTTCTTCTGGTCGCGCGACGCGAGGCCCGACACGACGAGCATCGAGCTCTTGAACATGCCCGGGATGACCTTCTTGGTGGCGATGCGGGCAGTCGACAAGACGCCCCAGCGTACGGGTTCCATGCGATCTCCTTGGAGTGTGGGAAGTGTTGTGCGACTTTACGACCCAGGCTCGGGCTCGGTGGTGAGGTGGTCAACTGGCGCGGCAGATCGCGCTGCCACAGCTCGCACGTGACCGCGCAGCCAGCGATGGGCCAGATCGGCATCGAGCCGCGGGTGCCAGAGCAGCGACACCGTGATCTCGGGCGTGTCGAACGGAAGCGGAAAGCTGTGCATGCCGGTGCGCAGCGTTTCGGTGTGTCGCTCGGGAACACTGGCGATCAGGTCGGAGGCCCGGGCCAGGGCCAGCGCGGTCGAGAAGCCGCCGACGATCGTGACGACCTCTCGCGCCAGCCCGAGCGGGCTCAAGGCTTCGTCGATCAGGCCCTTGTCGTGGCCACGCCGCGAGACGCTGACGTGCCTGCCAGCCGCATAACGCGCAGACGTGACCTCGCCCTGGCTCAGCGGGTGCCCCATGCGCACGACGCCGATGAAGCGATCGTGGAACAAGGCTTGCGTGCGCAGCTCCGGGCTCGTTGTTGCCTCCACCACACCGGTTTCCAGATCGACGGTTCCGTCGCGCAGTGGCGCGCTGTCCTTGTCGGGCTTCTGCATGAAGCGCAAGCGCACGCCTGGCGCTTCTTCGGCGACGCGAGCAATGAGTTCCGGCCCGAAGTTCTCCACGAAGCCTTCGCTGGTTCGCAGCGTGAAGGTCCGCACCAGCCGGGTGAGGTCGAGTTTCTCGGCAGGGCGCAACACGGCTTCTCCGTCCTGCACCAGCTGCCTCACCCGCTCGCGCAGCTCGAGCGCGCGTGGAGTGGGCACGAGGCCGCGCCCAGCCCGCACCAGCAGCGGATCACCTGTCGTCTCGCGCAGTCGTGCCAGCGCGCGGCTCATTGCCGACGGGCTCAGCCGCAACCGACGGGCTGCGCCCGCCACGCTGAGTTCCGCGAGCAGCACGTCCAGCGTGACCAGCAGGTTGAGATCGGGAGTCGACATGCATCGACCATAACAAAGCGTTGATGGCGATGTGGCGTCAGACGCAGGGACACAGTGCAAACGACGCGCCTTCCGCCATGGCGAGCCCATGGCTAGTCTTGCTCAGTCCGGTATCGGGCGTTGCAGCAGACGGAGTTAATTGATGAAGCCAATCATTGCGGGGCGAGGGGAGGCAGGGGCTGCCGATACGGCGCAGGTGCCTGCGGTTCGGTGGGCGCTTGCCAGCCTGTCGTTGTCAATGCTGCTGTCGTCGCTCGGCACCAGCATCGCCAACGTGGGCTTGCCGACCTTGGCGCAGGCGTTCAACGCCTCCTTCCAGCAAGTGCAGTGGGTCGTCCTCGCGTACCTGCTTGCCATCACCACCCTGGTTGTCAGCGCCGGGCGGCTGGGTGATCTCATCGGCCGCCGGCGACTGCTCCTGATCGGGATCGCGATCTTCACCGTGGCATCGGTGCTCTGCGGCGTTGCGCCCACGCTCGGGGCGCTGATTGCCGCCCGCGCCGCGCAGGGCGTCGGAGCGGCCGTGATGATGGCGCTCACCATGGCCTTTGTCGGCGAGGCGGTTCCGAAAGCCCGCACTGCCAGCGCGATGGGGCTGCTCGGAACCATGTCCGCCATCGGGATGGCGCTTGGCCCGTCGCTTGGCGGTGTGTTGATCGTCTGGCTCGGCTGGCAGGCGATCTTCTTCGTCAACGTGCCGCTGGGCGTCTTGACTTGGCTTATCGCGCGCCGCCATCTGCCCGCCGATCGCCCGGCGCTGAAGAAGAGCCGCTTCGATCACGTGGGCACACTGTTGCTCGCACTGGCACTGGCGGCGTATGCGCTCGCCGTGACGGTGGGGCGCGGTAGTTTCGGTGCGCTCAACGCGGTGCTGCTTGTGACCGCGGTCTTCGGCGTCGGCCTCTTCCTGTCCGTCGAAGCGAGCGCCGCATCTCCCTTGATTCGATTGGCGATGTTCCGCGACGCCGTGCTGAGCGCGGGCCTCGCGATGAGCGCGCTCGTCTCGACGGTGCTGATGGCGACGCTGGTGGTCGGGCCGTTCTATCTCGCTCGCGCGCTCGGCCTCAACGCAACGCTGGTCGGGCTCGTCTTGTCGGTTGGTCCGCTTGCCGCCGCGCTCGCCGGCGTACCGGCCGGGCGCATCGCAGACCGCTTTGGCGCACAACGCATGGCAATCGTCGGCCTCGTCGGAATGGCGGCCGGTGCACTTGCGCTGTCCTTGCTCCCGGTAAATCTGGGCATTGCCGGCTACGTCGTGCCCATCGTCGTCGTCACTGTCGGCTATGCGCTGTTCCAGACGGCCAACAACGCCGTCGTCATGGCCGATGTCAGCCCGGACCAACGAGGTGTCGTCTCCGGCATGCTCAACCTGTCGCGCAATCTCGGCCTTGTCACCGGCGCCTCGGTGATGGGCGCCGTGTTTGCGTTCGCATCGGCGGCGGCCGACATCAACACCGCCTCGCCCGATGCCATCGCGACGGGCATGCGGGTCACGTTTGCCGTCGCTGCGATCCTGCTCATTGCCGGGCTCGCGATCGCGGTGGGGACATCCCGCCGCGCATCGCTCGATCGAGCTCGCTAGTGTGCTTGGGTGACACCCAGCCCGGCCCGCGGTCTGCTGCTTGGCATTGGCTCGGCGCCCCGCCCGACAGCATGCAGACCATCGACATCCAACACATGGATGGTGCCGTACTGCATTCGCACCAGGCCGGCCTGCTCCAACTCGTGGAGGGCCCGGTTCGCCACTTGCCGAGACAGGCCGCTGAGGCGTGCGATCTCCTGCTGAGACAGGCGCAAGACGTCCGAGGTGGCCGAGCAGAGCGCGGGGTTGAACAGGTCGGCGATGCAAACCGCCACCTGGGCAGTGGTGGTCTGGATGCGATAGCTCTCGACGACAGCGACGAACTGGCCGAGCCGCGCGTTCAACTGATGCACGAGAAAGTGATTGAACGCCAGGCTGGTTTCAAACAGCCAGTCGAAGGTCTTCACGGGCATCAGGGCGATCCAGCTGTCGCGCAGCGCGACCACCTCGTAAGGCCGAAGTTCGTGTTTGAGCAGCGAGCCCTCTCCCAGCCAACCGCCGGATGACACGCCGATGAAGGTGGTGCCACGACCATCGGCTGACACGGTGTCGACCTTCACCATGCCGTCCAGCACGCCGACCCAATGTTGCGCGGGCACGCCTTCCTGGCAGATGGTGGACCCTGCCGCGTACCTGGTCACCAATGTTTCCTGCTCGACGCGCTCCAGCTGCTGCGCGTTGAGGTGTTGTGCCCATGAAGCCTTGAGAAGGCGATCGCGCATGGCCGGGGGAGACTCGTTCAAAAAGCACCTCGTGAGAATTCGAATGAACGGACGGACGCTATGCTGATTTGAGGACGTCGCAAACCGGAGAAACCCACTCTCCCTCGGCGGCGTGCCGGCAATGATGGCTGCGCTGAAGGGGCACGGCGCGTGCCGCTTCGAGCCAGGGAAAGTCCTCATCATTCGTCGGCCGGAATGTCCGGCGACGGACATTGTCAAAGCGGCCCGGGTGACAAACTTCTTTCGTGAGTCTGTGAGTCCGTGACCACCAAGGAGACGACATGCCGAGCCCATCACATTCGCTGCTGTATCGGGTCACCCTTCCCATGTTGTCAGCACTGGCCCTGGCCGGTTGCGGTGGTGACGATGACGACCCCGCGACCCCCAGCGTGGCAACGGCGGAGCAAGCCTGCTCCACCTTGTCGGGGAGGACGCTTGCGGCGGCCACAGTGACCGCTGCAGCCACCGTCGCGGCCAGCGGCCCGGCTCCGGTCTACTGCAGGGTGGCCGCCACCATCGCGCCGCAACTCAACCTCGAACTGCGCTTGCCGCAACAATGGAACGGCAAGCTGTACTACGGCGGTGGCGGTGGTTACAACGGCGCCATTCCAGATCTGTCAGGCAACAACCTGACGGCGCTTCAGCAGGGCTACGCCACGGTCAACAGCGACTCCGGGCACTCGGGGAATTTGTTGTCGGCGGCCTTTGCGCTGAACGACACCTATGCTGCGAACCTTTTCGGCTCGCTGTCGATACCGACAGTGACGTCATCTGCCAAAGAGATGCTGCAGGCGGCCTACGGCAAGGGTCCCGATCGCTCGTACTTCGAAGGCTGCTCGAACGGGGGACGTGAAGCGCTGATGGCGGCCGAGCGCAACCCGAATCTGTTCGACGGGATCATCTCGAGGGCACCTGCGTACAACTGGGTCGGCTTCATGGGCCAGTTCAACCGCACGGCCAAGGCGCTCGCCGCTCCGGGAGGCCAGTTCAACGCGGCCAAGCTGGCCTTGTTGGCCAAGTCGGTACGCGATGCCTGTGACGCGAATGACGGCATCACCGATGGCGTCGTCTCCAATCCGCAGGCCTGCAGCTTCGACCCTGCGGTTCTTCGTTGCGCAGCCGGCGCGGACACGGGCGACACCTGCCTGTCAGACGCGCAACTGGCCGTCGTGAGTTCGTGGACATCGCCCGCCTCCTGGGCCGGCGGCACATACACCAACCCGGGTTGGGCCTTGAGCGGCAACGAGGACGACCTCGGCGCGTGGCCGGTGTGGGTCACCGGCGGAGGCAACGTGCAAGGCGCGCTTCAGTACCTGTTCCAGGACACGACCGTCAAGAACTACCTCGCCCGCGATCCGTCCCAGGACTCGCTGACCTACACCTGGGACGCCGACCTCAACGCGTTGTACGGCATGGCCGCACTGAACGATGCGACCAACACCGACCTGCGCCCCTTCAAGAACAGCAACGCCAAACTCATCCTGTGGCATGGCGGCAATGACTCCGCGCTCAGCTACCGGGCGACCACGGCCTTCTACCAAGGCGTCACGACCGCCGTTGGCGGCCAAGCCAACGCAGACGCGTTCGTTCGCTACTACATTGCGCCAGGAGTCGACCACTGCGCAGGTGGCCCAGGCGCCGACACCACCGACCTGCTGACCGCCCTCGATGCCTGGGTGACCCAGGGTGCTGCACCCGGCACGCTCACTGCTGCCAAGGTGTCGAACGGAGCCACTCAGTTCAGCCGGCCTCTGTGCCCGTACCCGCAGTACCCGCGGTACACCGGGCCGGCCAACGACGCTGCCGCGGCGGCACTGGCCACCAACTACGCCTGCTCGGTGCCTTGACGGCACGCGCCGTCGGCGGTTCGCAGCCGCTCGTCGAATCGTGAGTTCAAACACGCGCAGGGCCGTGGTGCCCTGACAGCAAAACGGCCTCGCCGTGAGGCGATGCCGTCAAAGCGCTGGCTCCTGTCACCCGCGCTCAGCCGGGTGCGGGTGTGCTCACACGAAACCCAGCCACCGCTTGTGCCAGGCAGCCTGCTGCCACTGGCACGGGGGACCTTTCATCAAACTGAAATAGGATCGCGCGTCGGCGCACGCCGGTAGTCTTGAAGACTGACACGTCCCTTTTCCCATCAACAAAGAGAGAAAGAATGCGAACACTCATTGCAGCCATCCTGGTAGCTTCCGGCGCCTTGCTGGCAGGTTGCGCTGGCACATCGGCAATCGTTCAATCCGAATACCGCCTTGCCCAAGGCGAGAAGGTGAAGCTCCAACTCAGCACACCTCCAACCGCAAGCGAAGAAGGCATGACGATTCTTCGAGAGCGGCTGACAACACAACTCTTGAGCAGCGCACTCTTGGCAGCGAGCACAGATGCATCAAGCAGGGTGGTTGAAGTCACGGTCACCAACTACTACATGCGGCACGGGGCAGCACGAGCGATGGCCGGAATCATGGCTGGATCGGACAACATCCAGAGCACGGTGAAGATCAAGGAGCCGGCGACAGGCAAGGTGCTGTCCGAGTTCAAGGTCGAATCAAAGAATCCGTCTGCGTGGGGCACGTCGAAGGGCTTGATCGAAGAGCATGCCGACAAGATCGTTGAAACATTGAAGAGTGCAAAGCGCTAGCCAGCTGCTCGCCTTTTCAATCGAGAGTGCGCGCCTCGGCAAACCGGGCACGCCTCTCATTCCATGTCATCCAGCAGGTCAGCGGCAAGCTGGCCGGCAATGAAAGCTTCCCTGCGACCGCGAATGTTTTGAGCTACAACAGCGCCCCTGAAGCGCTGTTGAAACCTACCGAGCCGGCCGCTATTTCGCGGATGCGGGGAACGCCGGCAGCTTGCCCACGTCGCGTGCGTCGTGCTGGATGATCAATGTGGCCTTCAGGTTCGCGACGATCTTCTTGACGCGATCGAGTGACGCCTGCGTTTCGGCGCGGCCGGTGTTGAATGGCGGCACGCCACCGCTCTCGTAGTTCTCGTGGAAGTGCGCGAGGTCGCCGGTGATCAGCACGTTGCCCATCTTCGGCAGCTTCACGAGCACGCTGTGGTGGCCTGGCGTGTGCCCGGGGGTGGACAGCATCACCACGCTGCCGTCGCCGAACACGTCTTTGTCGAGCGGAATGGGTTCGACCTTGCCGCCGCCGCTGATCCAGTTTGCGAATGGCGCGGTGGGCGCATTGCCCGGTGGCTTGGCGCTTGTGAGCACGTCCCAGTCTCCCTTGCCGATCAACAGCGTGGCCTGCGGAAACGAGCCCACCTGGCCGGTGTGGTCGGGGTGGTAGTGGCTGATGCCGACGAACTTGATCTGCTCGGGCTTCAGCTGCAACTGCGCCAGCTGGTCGACCAGGCTCACCTTCGGGGCCACGGCACCGGCGCTCATCGAGTGGCCGGTGTCCCACACCATGTAATCGTCGCCGTGCTTGATGAGGTAGCAGCTGAACACCAGCTGCAGCATCAGGCCGTTGTACGAGAAGGTGTCGGAGAAGCGGCCGACATCGCTGGGTGGCGCGCTGGTGCCGCAGTCAAAACGCGTGAGCGTCACTTCGGGCGGCGTTTGTGCCATGGCCGACAAATGGATGAAGGCGCTGGCGCACGCGCCGATCGCCAACGAGATCAGAGTTTTCTTCATCGCTTCCTCCAAGAAGAGCCGTGCCTGAACACTGCGTGCAACGGCTCGCAGGATAGCGTCACCGGGCCAATGATGCGTGTGGCAGGGTGGGCGGTCTGGATGACTCTGCACCGGTGCGGCCCGCCCGCAATGCCTGCCACAACTCGCGCACCGTATGCGACGGGTCAGCTCCCAGACCCCTCACCACGCACGCGCCGTCGACGCCGCAGGCCGCCGCTTGGCGCACCTCGTTCGCGCTCAGGATGCCGCCGATCGCCACCACCGGTGCTGGGGCCATGTGCCGCCACCACGACAGGTTGTCCAGCCCCTGCGCGCGCCACGGCATGGCCTTGGTCAGCGTGGGCCACACCGGGCCGCAGGCGATGTAGCGTGGTGGCAGGTTGCGGGCACGGCAGAGTTCCCACAGGCTGTGGGAGCTGACGCCGATGGCCAGGCCGCTCGCCTGCAGCGCCGCCCTGCCGGTTTCCCCCAGGGCGAGCAGGTCTTCCTGCCCCAGGTGCACGCCACTTGCGCCCAGCGCCTGTGCCAGTTGCCAGTGGTCGTTGATGAACAGCTCGGCACCCGCTGCGCGGCACGCCGCGATGCTGCGGCCGATCTCGCCACTGAGCCGCAGTTGCCATGCGGCGTTCGGCTCGGCCGGCGCCTTGATACGCAGCTGCACGGTCAGCACGCCGGCGGCCAGCACCTGGTGCACACGCTCGGCACTGTCGACGATGGCGTAGAGATCGAGCGGCCGTTGCTGCGCGGCCGGCGGGGGCGTTGCAAAGCGGCGCGCCTCACCCCACGACATCCACGGCAGCAGCGCTGGGTCGTTGGCAAAGCCCTCGCGCGCATGCACCGGGCCGGCGCCGTGGCCGGCCGCGTAGGCATGCCGCAGTGCGTGCGTGGTGGCCATCTTGCCGAGCACCGCCGCATCCGCCGGCACGAAGCCGAGCGACAGTGCCGCGGCCACGCTGCTGGCGAAGGTGCAGCCGGTGCCGTGGTGGTGGGCCGTCGGCACGCGCGGCAGCGCCAGCCAGCCTTCGGCGTGTTCGCTGCTCAGCCAGTCGACGGTGAGTCCGTCGACGTCGCTGCTGTCACCGCCGGTGATGCAGACGGCTTGCGCACCCGCGGCACGCAGCCGGCGAGCGAGGGCGGGCAAGTCACCCGCAGCGAGATCCGTCGCGTCGACGGGCTCGCCCAGCAGTTGCAGCGCCTCGCGCCGGTTGGGCGTGATGACAGTCGCGCGTGGCAGCAGCTCGTCTCGGTATGCGGCCAGGGTGGACGGATCGGCGAAGCGCGTGCCGGTGGTCGCGGCCAGCACCGGGTCGATCACCAGGTCCACGGGCCCGGCTTGCCGCAGCCGGTCGACCCACTGCGCCACCAACCTCACTTGTTCGGCGCCGCCAAGCAGGCCGGTCTTGATCGCGCGTGGCGGCATGTCTTCGGCCAGCGCACGCAGCTGCTTGTCGATCAGCGCGGTGGGCATCGGCTCGATGTGCGTGACGGCCAGCGAGTTCTGCGCGGTCACCGCGGACACCACGGGGCAGAGGTGAACGCCGAAGGCATCGGCCGCGCGTTGGTCGGCGCTCAGGCCGGCCCCACCGCCGCTGTCGGTGCCGGCGATGCTCCAGACGATGGGGATCGCGCTCATGTGGACCCGCCCAGCAGCAATGGCTCGCCACCGACCGGCGTGCTGGCCACGGCAAAGTCTTGCGGTGCCATCACACCCGCCCGCCATGCGGTGCGGCCTGCGTCGATGGCCAGGCCGAAGGCACGTGCCATCGCCACCGGCTCACGCGCCTGCGCCACGGCCGAGTTCAGCAGCACGGCGTCGAAGCCCATCTCCAGCGCTTGCGCGGCGTGCGAGGGCGCGCCGATGCCGGCGTCGATGATCAGGGTCGCGTCGGGCAAGCGCTCGCGCAGCGTGCGCAGCGCGAAGGGATTCAGCAGGCCCTGACCCGAGCCGATGGGCGCACCCCAGGGCATCAGCACCGGGCAGCCGGCATCCAGCAGGCGGCGGCACAGCACGAGGTCGTCGGTGCAGTACGGGAAGACGGTGAAACCTTCGCGCGCGAGCTGCGTGGCCGCGGCGAGCAGCTCGAACGGGTCGGGCTGCAGCGTGTGCTCGTCGCCCACCACCTCGAGCTTGATCCACGGCGTGTCGTAGAGCTCACGCGCCATCTGCGCCAGCTGCACCGCCTCGCGCGCGCTGCGGCAGCCGGCGGTGTTGGGCAGCAGGCGTGCACCCGTCTCGCGCAGGGCCTGGCGGATCAGCGCGATGAAACCGTTGTCGCCAGCCGCGGCGAGCGTGCGCTTGAGGCCGACGGTGACGACTTGCGTGCGTGCAGCGACGATCGCGTCATGCAGGATTTGTGGCGAGGGGTAGCCAGCGGTGCCGAGCAGGAAGCGGCTTTGCAGCGTGACGTCACCGACACGCCAGGAGTCGTCGTTCAGGGAGTTGTTCATGGTCATCCGCCCACGATGGGTTGAAAGAGCAGCACCGCGTCGTCGGCTTGCAGCAAGCAGCCGGCGCGCTGGCCGCGTGCGACGAACAGGCCGTTGACGGCGGTGCTGACACCTTGCGGCGCGTGGCCCAGTTGCTCCACCAGCTCGGCCAGCGTGGTGCCTGCGGCAAGCGGCACGGGCCGGTCGTCGAGTTGCACGGTGATCGTGCTGGTCGAAATCATGTCGCCATCTCCGGTGCGGTGGACGTGGCAGCGAGGCCGCAGCGCTGCAACGCGTCTTCCACCAGCGCCGGCGCGAGCAGCCAGCCATGGCGAAACAGGCCGTTGATGCGGACCAGCCCGGGCTCGACGTCGGTGCGCGGTTCGTTGTCGGGCAGGGCGGGCCGCAGATTGACGTCCAGCCGCTGAATGCGGGCTTCGGCCAGCGCGGGCATCACGCTGTGCGCTGCCGCCATCAGCTCGACCGCGCTGCGCAGCGACATGGCCGAACGGTCCTCACTCTCGATCTCGCTGGCGCCGACCAGCACCACGTCACTGGAGCGCGGCACCAGGTACACGCGGTGGCGTGGGTGCAGCAGACGCACCGGCCGGGTGAGGCCGTGGCCAGGCGCGTGCAGCCAGACGATTTCTCCGCGCACACCGCGCACTGGCAGCGCAGGCCCTGCGCCGATTCCTCGCACGTCGAAGACGCAGTCGAAGCGGTGCGATGAACCGTCACTCAGGCGCATCTCGCCACGGCGCAAGGTGTCGACCGACACGCCCCAATGCCAGGTGACGTCGGGCGCTTCGGCCTGCAAGGCCAGCATCGTGGCCACCGTGTCGATCTGCCCTTCCTGCGGGAGCAGCCAGGCGTGCGCGGCGCCTTGCAGCGCGGGCTCCAGCGATTGCAGATCGTTCGATGACAAGGCCTGTGCTTGCGGTGTGCTGGGTGCTGCGGTCGACAGGCGCGACAAGACCCGTTGTGCTGCGCCGATGTCGCTGCGATGCGCCAGCAGCAAGCTGCCGCGCTCCGCGAAGTGCGGCCGGGCTTGCAAGGTCGACACGATCTCGCGCCACAGCGCGATCGAGCGCCAGCCCAGCGCGGCCACATGCGCCGAGCTGTTGTCGAGCTCAGCCAATGGGCTCAGCATGCCGGCCGCCGTGTAGCCGGCCGCCTGCCGACCATCGAAGCTCGGCTGCGGCGCTTGTGCCGGGTCGAATACGCTGACGCGATGGCCGGCCCGTGCCAGCCGCCAGGCCAGCAGTCGGCCGAGCAGGCCGGCACCGGCGATGCCGATGGTGGCTGACATCTCAGGCCAGCGCCGGGCCGCCCCAAGCGGCCTGGGCGGCCCTCGGGGGTTGCGAACGAAGAGAGCTGGGGGCTGACATCTCAGGTCTGCGTGTGGATCGGGATGTAGATCTCGCCGCCGCCCGCCTTGAACTGCGCCGACTTCTCGGCCATGCCGCTCTCCAGCGCCGCCGCATCGGCCACACCTTTCGCGGCCGCGTAGTCGCGCACGTCCTGCGTGATCTTCATCGAACAGAACTTCGGCCCGCACATGCTGCAGAAGTGCGCGACCTTGCTGCTGTCTTTCGGCAAGGTCTCGTCGTGGAAGTCGCGTGCAGTGTCCGGGTCCAGGCCGAGGTTGAACTGGTCGGTCCAGCGGAACTCGAAGCGTGCCTTCGACAGCGCCTCGTCGCGCGCCCGCGCGCCGGGGTGGCCCTTGGCGATGTCGGCCGCGTGCGCCGCGATCTTGTACGCGATGATTCCCTGCTTCACGTCGTTGCGGTCGGGCAGGCCCAGGTGCTCCTTGGGCGTCACGTAGCAGAGCATTGCGGTGCCCATCCAGCCGATCATGGCGGCGCCGATGGCGCTTGCGATGTGGTCGTAGCCGGGCGCGATGTCGATGGTCAGCGGGCCCAGCGTGTAGAACGGCGCTTCGGCGCAGTGCTTCAGCTGCTCGTCCATGTTGGCCTGGATCAGGTGCATCGGCACGTGGCCCGGGCCTTCGATCATGGTCTGCACGTCGTGCTTCCAGGCGATCTGCGTCAGCTCGCCCAGCGTACGCAGCTCGGCGAACTGCGCTTCGTCGTTGGCATCGGCGCCCGAGCCGGGGCGCAGGCCGTCGCCGAGCGAGAAGCTCACGTCGTAGGCCTTCATGATGTCGCAGATGTCTTCGAAGTGCGTGTAGAGAAAGCTTTCCTTGTGGTGGGTGATGCACCACTTGGCCATGATCGAGCCGCCGCGCGACACGATGCCGGTGCGTCGGTTCGCCGTCAGGTGGATGAAGGGCAGTCGCAGGCCGGCGTGGATGGTGAAGTAGTCGACCCCTTGCTCGGCCTGCTCGATCAGCGTGTCGCGGAAGATCTCCCAGGTCAGGTCTTCGGCGATGCCGCCTACCTTCTCCAGCGCCTGGTAGATCGGCACCGTGCCGATGGGCACCGGGCTGTTGCGCACGATCCAGTCGCGCGTGGTGTGGATGTTGCGGCCTGTGCTCAGGTCCATCACGTTGTCGGCACCCCAGCGCGTGGCCCACACCAGCTTCTCGACCTCTTCTTCGATGCTCGAGGTCACCGCCGAGTTGCCGATGTTGGCGTTGATCTTCACCTTGAAGTTGCGGCCGATCGCCATCGGCTCCACCTCGGGGTGGTTGATGTTGGCCGGGATGATGGCGCGGCCACGGGCCACCTCTTCGCGCACGAACTCCGGCGTGATGATCTTCGGGATGCTGGCGCCCATCGGGTTGCCGCGCAGGCGTTGCTCGCGCGCCTCGTCGGCCAGGTACTCGGCCATCCATTCGCGCTTGCCGTTCTCGCGCAGTGCCACGTACTCCATCTCGGGCGTGACGATGCCGCGGCGTGCGTAGTGCATCTGCGTCACGTTGGCGCCGGCCTTGGCGCGGCGCGGTGTGCGCTGCAGCGCGGCGGCGGCGCGGCGCAGCGCCTCGATGCGATCGGCCTCGTAGGCCTCGTGCTTGATGCCGTCGTCCAGTGCGTGGCGGATGCGGCCGGCGTAGCTCTCGGTGTCGGCACGCTCGGCGATCCAGGCGTCGCGCACGCCGGGCAGGCCGCGCGTCACGTCGATGGTTGCCGTCGGGTCGCTGTACGGCCCGGACGTGTCGTACAGCGCGACGGTTTCGCCATTCGTCAGGCTCACCTCTCGCAAGGGCACGCGCACGTTGTCGCGGCTGCCGGTCAGGTAGGTCTTCTGCGAGGCCGGAAAGGGCTCACGCGTG
>Ga0307515_10009607_pt1 | contig 18676 bp, 7 predicted proteins | sample 17_EM_MG_FD_194513 | JGI IMG/M metagenome (GOLD analysis project Ga0307515, IMG submission 194513) | Populus trichocarpa ectomycorrhiza microbial communities from riparian zone in the Pacific Northwest, United States - 17_EM | ecosystem: Host-associated > Plants > Roots > Unclassified | place...
TAGTAATTTTATATATATATATATATATATATGTGTGTGTGTGTGTGTGTGTGTGTGTGTGTGTGTGTGTGTGTGTGTGTTATATTTTGATTCCAGAACTATATATTTATGTAAGAAAAATAAATTAACTTCAGTTCCCAGTACATGGTGACAACAACTTGCATCATGATAAGGTTTTGATTTTGCTTGGTTTTGATTCCATGAAGTTGTGTAATCTTTGTTGAAGTTTATGCAAAATAAATAAAGAGCTTAATTAGTCTAGCTGTCTTCTCTTTTATGATGCTCATATGCCTTAATTTGCTCATATATATATATATGTTAGGACTAAAAAATTAATATTATGAACTGAATATTAATTTTTGTCTGGAGTGTTGCGATTAACTTTATATCAACAAATAAAAAGCTGGCCTTTAATTAATGCTATCTCATCATAAACCCATAAGTACAAATATTTTTTTTTTTTTTGGTTGAACATAAGTACAAATATTTAAATATAGGCTCGCGTGAAAAACCACAGTGCTAGAGAGAGTATGGGATTTTTATTTTTTTTTTAATTAGAAACTGGCCACTAAAATCAACAGCGCAGAAACCATGAACTGATTTTACTCCGGCTGCTCTTGTCATAGCAGCTTGTTCTTGTTTTTGGTGTTAATAATACGATCCCTGATCACTTACCAAAGAAAACTGTGAGCTAATTAATAAATCCCATTTCTAAAATTAGTTGACATATATATTTCCAATAAATCAGGGACAGATCTAAATTTCAAAAACCAAAAGGCATATGCAACTACTCTTGGAGTGTTGGAGAGATTTTCGATATGGCCAATCATAGTTTTGAAACCCGACCCGGTGGTCGACCCGGTCTAATGACCGGGTCACGGGTCAGATGGGTTGACCCGGATCAACCAAAAAAAAAACCAGGAAGCAAAAGGGGTATTGAATTCAAGTCTGGGCCTTGGATGTTTAAGAAAAATCAATACATTGACTTCTCAGTGGCGCTTAGAGCAAAGTGATCATGAAACATGTGTGGGCCATTCCCCAGCGTGGCTGATCTTTCATGTTCTCTTCCATAAGCATCTGGCTCATTCCCTAGCACGCGCGCACACACAGAAGAAAGAAAAAAAAATAGAAAACCCAGAGAGCAAGAGAGAAATTAATTAACTTTTCTCTCCTAGCCACTGGTGACTTCTTCTTCTCCAGCAACAGCACCTTGGTCACATACCAGCTCAGCCATTGTGATCTCAAACGTGAACAGTTTCCTTCTTCAACAGCAAGCAGCCTCTATCAACCGTGAGCTTCAATCACGCCAATAATAGCATGAGTTCATCCCCAAGCATCAACAACTTTGCTTTCAACTAAGAATCTCATCCCCAACATTGGTTTTGGTTAAGATTAGCGGCAGCTCAGCCTCAGCCATATCTATCAACTGTGAGCCTCAATCACATGACCTTAGCGCATCTCTTTTCGTTCTCTTTCCTGTCCATGAAGGTGGATCAAAGAAAGGCATCTTGCTTCTCTCCTGGAGATCCATTTTTCCGACTAATGACAGAGCCCCCCCGGCTAGGAGGCATTTATTCGTCTTCATCGTTTAAAATGATGTAGTTTAATGTGTCTGTATAAAAAAAAAGAAAAAAAAGAGAGAGACCGGGTCTCAGCCGGGTTTTTCCGGGCCAACTTCCAGGCAGGTTTTTACTTATACTCGGACCGGTCCCAGGCCCGGGTCGGCCCGCCGGGCCGGTCCGGGTTTCAAAACTGTGGGCCCAATAACTACAAATTAAATTAAAAACTAAAAAAAGCAAAGAGAAGGTTGTGACAAGGAAGATTTATGTTAACGATCAATATTATAACATACTTAGGTGAATATTCTGTCTGTGCAATTCTAGCATTCATGAGATGTTAATAAAAAAAAAAAAAAGGGAAAAATACACCCGACCTTATCACTTGCGGTGTGGCATCACACCAGCGATGGGTTTTAAGAGCCGAATTTGCTTTGCAATATGTGATAATATATGGTAAGGTCCACACCTTCTACTTCTGGCTTAACAAAGGTTCAATGTTCGACGGACCCTTCCCCTTCTTTAACAAAGACTTGACATGGAGCCAACGCAGCCAGGAAGGATCCAGCGAGTGTCCAAAGAAAGAATGTTTTAAAATAAACCATTTGAGACCAAGTTGTCCTGTTTCAAGTCAAAAAGGGTCCAGAAGAGCAATGCCAAAGACTTTAATGCAAGATAGAATTGTATCGTTGCCTGTCGGCCGGAGGAGCCCCGATTTTCAAGTCAAGTAAGGAGGCTTTTTTTATCTATATATTTATTTATTTTTTAAGCTCAAATACTTCTTGGGGGAGTTGATCCCGTTTTGCAGGTGCAAGGAACTTATTACCACTGAACCAAAGGCCCATTGGTTTTATAAACTATTGATTAACTTGTTTTCTTTTTAGTTACTTAGGCTTACTAGTTTTTTTATCGGAAGTTTAGTAGTTTTATAATGATTTTCACCAAGAAAATTCCCTTTTTTACTTACAGAAAAAAGCATGTTTTATTTCCTATTCTTGAGTTCTTTTATAATAATTTGTTTTGAGGAGAAATTCATCTTATATTTTCAAAAAAATAAAAAAATAAAGAAAACCTAAAAAAAAAAAAAGGAAAGTCGGAAAGGGTTGGACAAGCTAGACGCGGGGGCCTTTGCTTTTAATGGTTACTTGAATTTATATGAAAAAAATCTCAGTTGGCAAAAGGAAGCTTTTAATTAAGAAATTCCAGTTTTAATCAATTTACATCTTGTTTGGAAGTTCAATTTGAAAAAATGAAAATCTTTAAGGCAAATTGGCAATAACCGAGAAGCTGGATAGACATTTTCTGGATCCCCTCCCACTGGCTTACAAGCGTACAAGAAAAAAAGAGAGACGACTTGACACTGGTAATTAATATGTAGCCTTGGTGTTTTTTATTTATTTATTATTTTATTCAATCAATTCATTATTTTCTCTTCTCTCTTTCTACTGCTACTACTATTATTATTATTATTTAATCGGAACATCCCAATTAACAGGACAACACAGCAATTATGATATAGAAAAAACACGGTAATTTTTTTTTGCAAAATTCCACTGAAAATTTTACTAAAATTTTGGCAAAGTATGTCTTATTTCAAGAAGTTCTAAGTTATTGAAAAACAACCTGTTACATTTTTATTAACCATTATTCAATCAAGACCCAATCATTATGGGCCTCAATTCCAACAACCCACATCAATGCAACTACAATTTATCAAGCATTAATATAATAGAAATGAAATGTTAGATGGCACTAAATAAGTAAAAAAATATACGTGTAAAATATAAATACATAAAAGTATAGTTTAAGTTCATATATTCAATTTAAATGATATTATTACAAATCAAGTGATGACAATTTGTTAACATACAAAATACATAAACATTCACTTAAAACGACATAACAAAAGGATAGAAAGATTTAAAAATCACTCTTGTTGTGAGTGTGATAGACCTGAAACAAGTATAACATTGGATAATAAATATCATGAAAAACAATATTAACATTGGTAGTTAAGTAATTTATTCAAGATTAAAATACATTCAAATTTATTTTACAATTCCCCACTTGATCCTTTTAGGATTTCTTTATCATGAATTCACTAACATTTTCCATTCCGCTCTTAATTTCCAGCCAATATCATGTATTAATACAGAAGGACAATTTCTCCAAGCAAGTGTCGATACCAATTCATTGGCATCATTAACTATCATTCACCGAATAGTCAAGCAATCTTTTTCTTCCCAAAAACCTTGGGATTGTAATGCTTGTCGCACGTGTGCGGCGTCACGGCGATCGCCCACCTACCTCATCATCAGGTGTGGAGTGTCTATCTTGGCAAATATAGGAAGACAAGGAATTCTTGTCTTTTATCAGTGGAAAAAATGGAATGGGAGTCGCCACCTAGTATTCTGGTCACTAGGAACCCTAACTGGTCTTAGAGATCAGGTACGGAGACTGATTGAGTAAAGAGAAGGTATTATCACCCCAAATACGTCCTACCTAAGGTAAGTTGCATTGTTTTATTGTCTGATAAAAATCTAAGGTCTTGTCATGTTTTTTAATTGTTGGTCCGTCTATGGTTCAAAAAAAGCCCTCCTCAGTAAGAAGGTTCTTATCTTATAGGGTAAAACCTAACTATGCTAATGTCAAATAAAAAAACTACCTTTTTAATATCGGGAGTATGTTTTACGTATAAATTCTTAATCCCGAATATTAAAAGAAAACAAAATTTTTTTTTTTTGTGTTTTTTGAAATATTGGCTTAGTTCTCGTGACTTTAATAAACTGATTATTAAAGCCCAGATGCATGCTAAAACATATATATACTTTTTTGAAGTTTTCTTTGTTGTTTGAAAATACAATATGATTTTTTTGCTTTTTAAAGAGTTGGCCGTATGCATGAAAACAAAGACATGTTTTTTTTATGTTTTGACGAAAACCGGGTATTTTAATACCGGATTTGTATTTTTACGGTATAAAAATACAAACCAATATTAAGCAAAATGGATAGAAAAACACAAATTTTCAAAAAATACTTTTTGATTTTTTTTCTTTTACTAGGCCGGACCCGAAATAAAATTGGGTTGGGACCGACCCCAAATAAAATACCAACTATCTTATATTGGGTTGGACTCGGCCCAGTGGCGTGGACTGGGTTGATGATCCAGCCCGGGCTGGTTACTGTTAACCAGGTAATTATTTTCTTGCTTGCAGAACGTGCACAGTGCACGATCTGCATGCAAGAAGAAAACCTAGAAACAGAGATGACGGGGAGAGAATTACCTGGCGGTGGCGCTATTGTCGCGGTGGATAGCGGCTGTGTTGTGGTGGCATGAAGTGTTTCCAGCGACGGAGAGAAAGGACCAGAGAGATGTTACAGTGTTTATCTTCTTCCTTGTCTATCTTCTATCCTTCCGTTCTTAATAGTCGATCGAGTCCCAACAGTACTTTGAAATATCCTCGGAAATGCTGATGTCAAGGATCCTTGACATCATTAGCCTTTATACCAAGAATAGCTAATCAAGTTTTAAGGAAATGCCGATATCGATGTAGCCCATCGATATCATTAACTACTCTTAACCTGAAATAGTTAATCAAGTTCAATATCCCCCCATGTCTCGGGGTGATCATGTCGATGTTAGTAAACCCTACTAACATCATTAGCCTCCCGTACTCGGGACCGACTAATCAAATCCAGAAAATGTCGATATCAATGGAATCCATTGATATCATTAACTATTTCTAACCGGAATAGTTAATCAAGTGTGTTTTCATTTCTCACCTGTTTCATTAGATGTTTCCTTTTTTGGCAGCATTTATACATATAATCCAAAAAGTAAACAAACTTTCACTATTATGTACATTTAAAAAGGATATAGATGCAGGACACCTGCTAATAATTTAATTCCTTCATCATTGATGATTTTTGTTCATAGTTTATTTTCTTTATTACCAATAATTCTTGTTCTGGATGGCGACATTAATGAGGAAGGAAGAATAATGTTTTTGTCTCACTTGTACTTATACTCCCATTAGAATGTTTAGATCTTGTTTGGTTGCCCTTTAATACATTTTCTGGTTTTTTTATGTATTGTATCATTACTAAACTATTAATATATTTCAACAATTTTCTACTAAAATCTTATCTTGTAGAATTATTTGCCCAATTATCATCCATATATTTATTTCTACGTCTTGTGATTATATTTGACTCGATAGAATTCCCACTTAGTCATTTTAAATTTTAATTATAATTTGTTGGGGTTTTACACATGTCAACTAGGAGTAAACTGTTGAATTCACGACCCGGATAATGAGATCAAGATAACCACATAGAAATCAAATCAAAATAAATTATAAAATTCAAATCTCAATCAACCCAATACTAAATAATAAAATTGAAAAAGAAATTGATCAAAAAAGATTAAAAAAAAACGACTTGAGTCAACTTGAATTTACCTACCAAACTCGCAATTCAATTTATGTGACTAAGATAACTCTACAGAAATCAAATCAAAATAAATTATAAAGTTCAATTCTTAATCAATCCATTAATGAATGATAAAATTAAAAAAATAGCTAAATAAAAGACACAAAAAATGACTCTAGTGAACCCATCAAACTCGTGACTTGGGTAATAAGACCACGATAACCTTATAGAAAGCAAACAAAAAAAATCACGAAACTTAATTCCAAATCAACAAAATATTAAATGATGAAATTAAAAAAAAAACTTGAGTTAACTCATTAAATTCGCAACCTAATTAAGCTATAAAACCGAGATAAAAAAAAACCCATTAAAAGATAAAATTAAATAAAAAAACTAAACCTTAGAAAAGCAAAAAGCAAAATACATAAATAAATAAAGCACTATTGAACAGTGCTCTTTGAGGAGGGGAACCTCAATTAGTTTCTGTTAATAATAAAGAGGTCTTTTTATAAAAAAAATCTAATTTAAATTTAACGAGGAAATCAAAGATAGATTTGGGAGTGTATTAATTTCCTCTTCTCCCTCCCCGTGTCGTTGGCCCCAAATCAATTTTTTGCATCCAAACTTCATAAATACTCCATGTCTATTCTATCTAGGTAGATAAAGCCGGAAAATATTGGGGAAAACCTTCACATCAATTTGGCATCCATGTTCTTTAATTTGCAGCGCGCGGTGCATACTTTCTTCCTCGTCAATTAGCTTACATGACGTAATAAAAAGATATAAGCATTGCCTAACAATCTAAAATTTCACATCATTGCTTTTTTCCGGTGAACTGGATCACAATTTTTGTTAATAATAGTGAATCAAAGTTTTAGGTTTACGTACTAACAAGATGATGGTAAAACCCCTAATCTGTCTCCAGGTAAAAACGACTCGAGCCCCCTTTCTACCTCAGCGATCTGCAACTGCGAAGGCAAAAGGGACTTGACGTACAGTACAGTGGCCATCAGTACATGGTATATCCTTAACAAGAACACACCACCACAGGAACATAGAAAAGAATCTGAAGCCGGCGTATCATCTTCAAATTAAAGAACCATAACTTTTACATTAATCAGCTGCAGTCAAAACAGAGGATCTCCAACACAACAATGAGAATTTCATGCTATTCTTTTCTAATCCCTAACCTCTTCTGTACAATACAACGATGAGATTTTCTATATAGGATAAAACATGTTGTTTTGATAAGGGTCTGTCAATCATTCTTATCATTTCTTATGAATATGAACCTTTAAGTTCTATTGTTAATTGAATCAGTTTGAACATGTAAATGGAAAAGCTTTCTTGTTCATGCGACCTCAAAGCTGTTTATGTGGCAAAACTGGTGTTTTGTTTTTTTGGCAAAAACAACCTTATTTCAAGAAATAAGCATAAAACAACCCTATTTTCAAGAATTAAGATTTCAAACTACGTACCCTAATCTTTATTAGCCATTCACTTTATGCCTAACATTTTGCAATCATACACTTCTTCGATTATCACAGCAAAAAAAAAATTATTAAGAAAAAACAACACACGTGCTATATATGTTTTGCTTAGAAATTACCTTCTTGATGAAAAATGGAGTCGTCGTCCACATGCAAAGTCGACCAGCTAGTCTTGGGTTTCATTCTTCGCTGAATATCTTATATATAACAACTTGTTGCTATTATAAATGCACTTATACTTTTCAAAGTTGTCTTATTCGATAATACAAAGGAGTGGACATCTCGTCTTGTGCGCATGTGAACTTTCAAGGTCAGTTCCCTTCTTGATGAAAAATGGAGTCGCCGTCCACATGCAAAGTCGACCAGCTAGTCTTGGGCGCCTTCATTCTTCGCTGAATATCTTTTATATATATATATAAACAAGTTTTGGGTCTTGGTCCAAGGTTTAGAGTGGGAAAGCATTGTAGCTTCCCCAGGCATTTCACTTATTAATATATTATATTATTATAATTATTATATTATATTATATTATATTATAGAACTGTGTTTTTTTTTAATGGATTTTTTTGTTTGATTTAGTTTGTTAATGTTAAATTTTTTTATATAGTTATCAAATTTTCATGATACGGATCTCGGGTTTGATGGGTTAACCTGATTTGACGAGTTAACCCGGATTTTTTTTAATTAATTTTTTTAATTTAGTTTAGTTTGTTAATGTTAAATTTCTTTCTATTTAATTATCAGACTTTCATGACACGTATCTTAGGCTTGACGGGTTAACTTGGTTTGATGAGTTAACCCAGTTAATTCTGGTTAAACCCGTCAAAAAAAATTTCTATTTAGTTATCAAACTTTCATGACGCGAATCTCAGGTTTTACGGGATAACCTTGTTTAAAGGGTTAACCCAATTAATTCAATTTTTTTTTTCATTAGTTTTTTTTCTTCTTGTTGGTTTATTTCTTTGTTTTTTTCTTTTTAATTAATCTATTTAATTATCACACTTTTATGACACGACCTTATAGCCAGACCCACATTCAATATTCTTGGGTCCGGTGTTGCAGCTAGGCTCACTTAAACTTGGGTCATGCAAGTTTAATGTTATTATTAATATTATAAATATTACTCTTAGGTCAGGCGTTGCAGGCAAACCCAAGACTCTTGAGTATAGTTTTGCAGAAAAACCCAAAACTTTTAAATCTTATTTTTTTTAATACTTTTTATGCAAAAAAATGACCCGCGGCATCGCGCGGGTCTAGTAATACTCTAAAAGGCATGGGGAAAGCACTGTAGCTTCCCCACGCCTTACACTTATTAATATATTATATTATTATAATTATTATATTATATTATTGTTATTACTATCCTTTCACTTATTAATATATTATATTATTATAATTATTATATTATATTATAGAACTGTCTTATTTTTTTTTAAATTTTTTTTTGTTTTTTATTGAATTTTTTGTTTGATTTAATTTGTTAATGTTAAATTTTTTTATTTAGTTATCAGATTTTCATGATACGGATCCCGGGTTTGATGGGTTAACCTGATTTGACGAGTTAACCCGGATTTTTTTTCTTTTTAAATAATTTTTTTCGTTTAGTTTAGTTTGTTGATGTTAAATTTTTTTCTATTTAATTATCAGACTATCATGACACGTATCCTGGGCTTGACGGGTTAACTTGGTTTGACGGATTAACCTGATTTGAAGGGTTAACCCAATTAATTCAGATTTTTTTTCTTTTTCTTCATTAGTTTTTTTCTTCCTGTTGGTTTTTTTTCTTTGTTTTTTTCTTTTTAATTAATCTATTTAATTATCATATTTTTATGACACGACCTTATAGCCAGACCCACATCTAATATTCTTGGGTCCGGTGTTGCAGCCAGGCTCACTTAAACTTGGGTCATGCAAGTTTAATGTTATTATTAATATAATTATAAATATTACTCTTAGGTCAGGCGTTGCAACCAAACTCAAGACTCTTGGGTATAGCTTTGCAGAAAAACCCAAAACTTTTAAATCTTAGTTTTTTTATATATTTTTTATGCAAAAAAAATGACCCGCGGCATCGCGCGGGTCATGTAACTAGTAATACTCTAAAAGGCGTGGGGAAAGCACTATAGCTTCCCCACGCCTTTCACTTATTAATATATTATATTATTATTATTATTATTATTATTATTACTATCCTTTCACTTATTAATATATTATATTATTATATTATATTATAGAACTGTCTTTATTTTTTTTTGTTTTTTTAATGAATATTTTTGTTTTATTTAATTTGTTAATGTTAAATTTTTTTTATTTAGTTATCAGATTTTCATGATACGGATCCTGGGTTTGATGGGTTAACCTGATTTGACGAGTTAACCCGGATTTTTTTTCTTTTTAATTAATTTTTTTCGTTTAGTTTAGTTTGTTGATGTTAAATTTCTTTCTATTTAATTATCAGACTTTCATGACACGTATCCTGAGCTTGACAGGTTAACTTGGTTTGATGGGTTAACCCAGTTAAATTTGGGTAAACTCGTCAATTTTTTTTCTATTTAGTTATCAAACTTTCATGACGCGAATCCCAGGTTTTACGGGTTAACCTGTTTTGAAGGGTTAACCCAATTAATTCAGATTTTTGTTCTTTTTCTTCATTAGTTTTTTCCTTCCTGTTGGTTTTTTTATTTGTTTTTTTCTTTTTAATTAATCTATTTAATTATCATACTTTTATGACACGACCTTATAGCCAGACCCACATCCAATATTCTTGAGTCTGGTGTTGCAGTCAGGCTCACTTAAACTTGGGTCATGCAAGTTTAATATTATTATTAATATTACTCTTAGGTCAGGCATTGCAGTCAAACTAAAGACTCTTGGGTATAGTTTTGTAGAAAAACCCAAGACTTTTAAATTTTAGTTTTTTTATATATTTTTTATACAAAAAAAATAACTCATGGTATCGCACGGGTGATGTAACTAGTCCATTAATACAAAGGAGTGGACACGGTTATCAATTAATAATCTCGTCTTGTAATGGGTTTTAAGAGTCGAATTTGCTTTGCAATATGTGATAATATATGGTAAGGTCCACACCTTCTACTTCTGGCTTAACAAAGGTTCAATGTTCGATGGATCCTTCCCCTTCTTTAATAAGGAATTGATTTGGAGCCAACGCAGTCAGGAAGGAGCCAACGAGTGTCCGAAGAAAGAATGTCTTAAAATAAACCATTTTAGACCAACTTGTCCTGTTTCAAGTCAAAAATGGTCCAGCAGAGCAATGCCAAGACTTTAAATACAAGACAGAATTGTATTGTTGGCTGTCGGCTGGAGGAGCCCCGGTTTTCAAGTCAAGGATGAGGGGCTACACTGGCTCCTTTCGTAAGGAGGCTTTTTTTATCTATTTATTTATTTATTTTATTAGCTCAAATACTTCTAGGAGGATTTGAACCCGTTTTGCAGGTGCAAGGAACTTATTACCACTAAGGCCCATTGGTTTTATAAACTATTAATTAACTTGTTTTCTTTTTAGTTACTTGGGCTTACTAGTTTAAATACGACTTTTTTTTTTATCGGAAGTTTAGTAGTTTTATAATGATTTTCACCAAGAAAATTCCCTTTTTTATTTACAGAAAAAACATGTTTTATTTCCTATTCTTGATTTCTTTTAATAATTTGTTTTGAGGAGAAATGCATCTTTTATTTTCAAAAAAATAAAAAAAATAAAGAAAACCTAATTTATGTGAAAAAAATCTCAGTTGGCAAAGGAAGCTTTTAAGAAATTCCATTGGTGAATTATACTTCAGGAAAACCCCTCTGATCATTTCTAAACTGTGACCACAATTTTGTCTTCCTCTAGATGTTTTTATAAATTTCAGTAAAACATTTAGCAGCGCAGCCCTAGTAATCTGCCCGCCAGGAGCTAATTTGACACTCTTGCTTTTTTTCAAGAACCGAGCAAGTTGCAAGAACCGAGCAAGTTGCAAGAACACTGTCGTCTTGCAGAATAATGGGCCAAAAAAGGAAAGCTGACAGGAATCTTACTGTTTGCAATTAGTGATTTTATAATTACTGTGAAAATTTGAGTCGCACAATCAAGCTGTCTATAAATAGTACTAATCACAATTTTGATTTCCGTCTCACCCGAGTGCTATAGCACCTTAATTTCATTCAGCGTCCACTGTTTTGAATCCCGAAAGAGAAAATGGGATGTTTACTACGGTTCACTCAGTCTGTGTCTTTAATTTTGTTTCTCTTGCATTTTAATCCAACAGTTTCGTCATCCTTGTCTTCAAACTTCTCCTCTTCAACTCAATTGTGTGCCCGTGACCAAAGTATTCATCTGCTCCAATTCAAAGAATCTTTTTTCATTGATCCTTCTGCTTCTTTTGAGGATTGTGAAAATCCCAAGACAGAGTCATGGATAGAGGGCACAGATTGCTGCTTGTGGGATGGGGTGACTTGCGACATCAAGAGTGGGCAAGTCATTGGGCTTGACCTTGCCTGCAGCATGCTTTATGGCGCTCTCCATTCCAATAGCACTCTCTTCTCCCTTCATCATCTTCGAAAGCTCGACCTCTCTTACAATGATTTCAATCTCTCTCATATTTCATCTCAGTTTGGCCACTTTTCCAATTTGACACATCTTAACCTAAACTACTCGGGTTTTACTGGCCTAGTTCCATCACAAATCTCTCATCTGTCCAAACTGGTTTCACTTGATCTCTCTTATAATAACAAACTGGCACTAGAACCAATTCCTTTTAACAAGCTTGTTCAAAACCTAACCAAGCTAAGAGAACTTCATTTGAGCGAGGTAGACATGTCAATGGTTGTACCCAGTTTCTTGATGAACCTTTCTTCTCCTTTGTCATCACTCCAACTCGTTAGATGTGGATTGCAAGGGAAATTACCAAGTAACGCTCATGGGCTATCAAACTTGCAGCTGCTTGATTTATCGGAGAACATAGACCTTACTGGCTCTTTTCCACCATTCAATGTGAGTAATGCTCTTTCATACTTGGATCTATCAATGACGGGGATTTCAATCCATCTAGAACATGATCCAGTTAATAATTTGAAGTCGGTGAAGCAATTGTATCTTAGACAATGCAATTTTACTGGCTCAAATCTACCACGGCTTGGCAACCTCACACAACTCACTGTGTTGGACATTTCATATAACAACTTGAGTGGTCACATCCCTTTCTCTATAGGAAAACTTAAGCACCTCCAGACCTTGAATCTCGGATTCAACAATTTTACAGGTCCGGTTCCATCTGATTTTGAGCAGCTCACTGAGTTGGATTCACTTGATCTCTCTGGGAACTCTTACCTGACACTAGATTCATCTTCTCTTAACAAGCTTGTTCAAAACCGAACCAAGTTAAGAAAACTCCTTTTGCGGTGGGTAAATATGTCTTTGGTTGTACCCAATTCCTTGAAGAATTTGTCGTCTTCTTTGTCAATTCTTTCTTTCGGGAATTGTGGGCTGCGAGGGGAATTCCCAGCTAACATCTTTCTCCTACCTAACCTTGAATTTCTCAATTTGGGGGGTAACGTAGGCCTCACAGGTTCTTTTCCTTCCTCCAATGTGAGCAGTTCCCTCGAGGACTTGGCTCTTTTTGATACGAAAATCTCAATTTCTATCGACAATGACTTTATCAATAATCTAAAGTCGTTGAAAAATCTGTATCTCAGTAACTGTAACATTAGCAAAAGATCAAATCTAGCCCTACTTGGTAACCTCACACAGCTTACTGCATTAGATCTCTCATTTAATAATTTGAGTGGCCGCATCCCGTCATCTCTTGCAAACCTTGTGAATCTCAATTTGTTGGATCTTAGTTCCAATAATTTCAAGGGTCAGATTCCAGATTTTTTGGGTAGCCTGACACAACTTCAACGTTTATTTTTATCAGATAATCAATTGCTAGGCCCTATCTCTCCTCAAATAAGTAGCCTTTCAAATCTAATAGCTCTCATGTTATCTGATAACTTGTTCACAGGCACAATACCGTCCTTTTTGTTTTCTCGTCCCTCTCTGCAGTATTTGGACCTCCGTAGTAACTTATTCACTGGGAATTTAAGTGAATTCCAGTACAATTCATTAATATTGCTTGATTTGAGCAATAACCACTTGCATGGCCCAATTCCAAGTTCAGTTTTCAATCAAGAGAACTTGATGGTCCTTAAACTTGCATCCAACAACAAGTTCACAGGAGAGATTTCTTCTTCTGCTTGTAAGCTGACAGCCCTACAAGTCCTTGACTTGTCCAACAACAGCTTGAGTGGTTTTATACCACAATGTCTGGGGAACTTTAGCGACAGTCTCTCAGTGTTGCATCTTGGCATGAATGATCTCCAAGGCACAATCCTTTCAAGGTTTTTGGTGGGGAATAACTTGAGATATCTCAATCTCAATGGCAACGAATTGGAAGGGGAAATACCACCATCTATGATCAACTGTACACAATTGGAGGTTCTTGATCTTGGCTTCAATAAGATAAAAGGCAAGTTCCCCTACTTTCTGGATACGCTTCAAGAGCTACAGGTTCTTGTTCTAAAATCCAACGAACTCCATGGGTTTGTGAAAGGTCCGACGACCAACTACGCCTTTTCAAAACTAAGGATTTTTGACATCTCCAGCAATAATTTTAGTGGACCATTGCCAACTGGGTATTTCAATGGTCTGGAAGCAATGAAGACCTTGGATCAAGATATGATTTACATGAAGGTTAGAAACATCAGTTATGATTATTCTGTAAAACTGACGTGGAAAGGGCTGGAAATTGAGTTTGTGAAAATTAGAAGTACCCTCGCATTCATTGATTTGTCGCACAACAGTTTTATTGGAGAGATACCAGAGTCGATTGGAAAGCTTAATGCACTTCAACAGCTAAACTTCTCTCACAACTCCCTTACAGGATATATTCAACCTTCATTGGGGAATTTGGCCAATCTGGAATCGTTAGATCTCTCTTCAAATTTGCTTACGGGAAGGATTCCGATGCAGTTGGCAGATCTAACATTTCTTAGTGTCCTAAACCTTTCACATAACCAGCTAGAGGGACCCATACCTAAAGGAAAGCAGTTCAACACGTTCAATAAGGGCTCATTCGAAGGAAACTCGGGCTTGTGTGGATTTCAAATCTCAAAGGAATGCAATAGTGGTGAGACACAACAACCACCACCATCAAACTCCGAAGAAGGAGATGATTCATCACTGTTTGGAGATGGATTTGGATGGAAAGCAGTTGTGATGGGGTATGGATGTGGATTTGTGCTTGGAGCTACAGTGGGATACATAGTGTTTAGAACAAGAAAACCGGCATGGTTTGTGAGGATGGTCGAAGTTCAATGGAATCTGAAAACAAAAGGAAGAAAGAAGAAAGCTCACAGAAACGGTGCAAGAAGAAACTAACCGTTGAAGCAGGTATTTTCAGGTAATTTATTCAAGCGTCTGATGTATTTTCAAGATGTCAGATATATATATAGTGAAGTTTCTATAATGTTTTTTTTCTCTTGCATTGAACTTTTTTTTTTAACAGCAGAACAGGCTATTCATTCAACCACTAGGGAAATCTTTTACAAGAATACAACGAAGTTCATCTGGGTGGTTGTAAACCCAGTCAAGTAGACATTTGAAACATATAGTCGCTCTGGCTTTCCACTCTGCGGCAACATTTGCACTTCTACCCACTCGAGCTACTGTCACAAATTGATAGCGTGGAGCACTTGTTTCTCATCATCAGTTTATACAATCACTTGGCAAGTTGAAGACTGACTACCCAACGCAAAATTCTACCTTATGTGATGCATCGCCAATAATTATAGCTGTGATTTTCTACCATGCGAATAACATTAGAATGGAAGATTCAAAGTGTTGGACCCATCTTCCACTCTACATCTGTTTTACTCTTCTGGTGTTAGGTTTTTTCTTTCTTTCCCTCCTTTTTCAATGGTTTTCCTGCAATGATGAGTGTTGATAATGTGAAAAAAGAGTCAATGTATGCTTAAAACCGTTCTGTAATATATAGTTAATTTCAAGCAGCCTGAATTTGGCATGGTGCGAGATTTATATTATTGACAAAACATCCGATGTTCGACAGCTGAAAAATGATTCATTCTATTCAATATTGGCTAATAAAGTTTGTAGCTTTCGATAGAATGAAGTTTTAAGAATACAATTTTCTTTACAAAATAACGTTATAAACTGGATATTCTGTACAGAATATATACACGCGTAGAAATCCTTCTTTTACCAGTGCTCAATTGAAGCATACGAAGTGTTAAGAGCAACTAATTTTTCATGTAATAGAGTGAACAACTCAGTGATTGTTCCACGCACCTGTTTATAGTGGGATTAAATGACAGTAAATAAATAAATTAATATGGATGCATGGGGCAAGTTACATATAGCCTCTCCAATGCTGAGAAATGATCTTGAAGCAATTTTTTATGCATCTTGATCTACCGGCCTTGTACTGGACTGCTCAAATATTCAAGGCCAAAAGAAAGGCTTAATCCAGAGATCATGGTGAAGAGTGCAATTAATAATCTGCTCCTAGTCGCCTAACTGGACACTGAATTGTACGCTATGATCCATATAATTTGACATTCGTTCGGCCTCTCGCCATCATTATTTATATTCGGCTTATTTAGCAGATTCAATGGTCTGGGTCATGAATATGTAGATTTCATGATTAAACTTCCTACTCCGATCAACAAGTTCTTCATGAGCATATAGGAGAAACCTCATCCCATTAGCATCTCTCAGTCTTCATTCATGATATCAGTTTGCAGTTCAAAACTTACGCACCTTTTGTCTGCAGGTGTATAAATTATATTATTCGTTATTTGATGAAATTATTATTGAGAATTTGTTCTGTTCATAATAGTTCTCTTAGATTTTCAGCAGTCTTTGTTGTAGTGTAGGAATGGTACTTCCAGCAATTTTTCCTGGCTAATCTCTCAATCAAGATACTGTTGTTCCATGATGTTCAAACAAGAAACTACTACTGCCATCCAGGATATTATCACAACAATGCTGGATGGTAGTGGTCGTTTCTTGTCTGAACATCATGACTCGTTTGGATCACACCTCTCGTGAAAAGTAAAAATTAAAAGACAATCAAGGTTTGGCTTATATTTTCATGTTCCTGGATTCTTTATAGCATGAAGATTACTTGTTACTGCGGCGAACGTATCTGTTAACATCGTCCTGCGTCCTCGTTTATGTTACAAAGTAATGTCAAATGAGAATTTTTTAAAATACGAAGCTCCATTTTTTTTACTCCTCCTTGGCATTTCTTTCAATCTAGTGACTTGCTGTGCTTGCCAATTCTGTTTTCTCTTAGCCTTGAAGATGTTGCCTATGATAGTTCAGTTCATGTGCGCCAGGTACCCCTTCTTCTGATGGTTCGATTGACGTTCTGCAAGTGACAAAAATAGAATCAGTACAAGCCATTTTAAGTAACAGATGAATGGCTTGTTTTCTGGGTCTTTCATTCTTCATGCATCCTTCAATTCTCATTCCATGCATGTACTTTGATAATTAATTACTGAAACGTGAAGGCTCCCTGATTGTATTATCTTGTAGCATTGCTCTTTCCCTCCAGGAAGCTTTAAAGGCCTTGTGGAACATTGCTTTCCTGGAGAAGGAGCCTCAATTTTATTTTATTTTAGTTAAAAGATTGTCGATTATGCATATTTACCATGTTATCTACTTCGAAATTTCAAGCATTACCGATTCACATTCTCAACTTGCTATCCAAATATTATAATTTATATTTGGCCAAACTTGCATTTATTTTTTATTGCGAATATGGACATGATTATGAACATTTACGATATGAAAGAAGAATATAATTGTATGATATTTTAATTTTAAAGTATTACGATAAATATATGCACTCCAGGATAAATACATGCACTTTGTGTCAAGTTGCCTGCATTGCCCGTACAGGATATCTGCATAAAACTCTTGCTTCTTCTTTATAATAATCGTTATTAGTAGCTGGATACATGGCCTAAAGTCCCCTGACAAAACATATTGGACAAACTTGAAGAATTAGTTCTGTTCTTTTACAGATGTTCTTCAGGTAATGCTCGGATGTTATTCAGGAATTGATTAATATTGTAATCATATTTATTTTTCAAAATAATTTTTTCTTGTAAATACGTTAAAAAATATTTTTTTATTTTTTAAAATTTATTTTTTACATAAATACATCAAAAAATCCAAAAATATCAAAAAAATAATTACCCCTTTGTATAGAAAAAAAATAGCCATCTTAGTTATTATTTGTTTTATATATATATAACGCGGGTGCAGACAACTACTCCCTTTTTCTTGATTTTTTTTATTTAAATTCCTGGATTTTCTTGGTTTCATCTTCTTAATCAAGTTATATCCAAATAAATAACCATCTCTGTACTGAGCATTCACCAAAATTAAATTTTTTGAGGCTTTTTTATTTATAAGAAGGGATGGGGGTGTGTGTGTAGCCAAATTAAATTTTGCATAAAATCCCCCAAGACCTCGTTGCATGCATGAGGACAGCACATTCTTCAAACAATGGAGATCCAGTCGCTGAGTCGATCTTCTCATCGCATGACCCGGGCGTCATCCAACTAGAGGTCAAAACAGTTTCCTAACTGTTGATCCCTTTTATGAGCTTGTAGCTTTTGGTTTTCCCAACAGTACTGCAAACAGGAAAAAGACGCGAGTCCTGGGTGAATATTCATTATTGAGATTTCTATCAGATATGTGCCCTGCCATGCAACTATTCTGCTACGCTAGTTAAGTACCCTCTGTTGTAGTTTATCTTACGCATGACAACTAATCCGTCTGTGCTAGTTATGCTATGCAGAAAGTAAAACTGGGTTATAGGTTTGTGCATGCATTTTAAAGGCACACAAGCTTGCTCCATCGTCTGAATAAAACGTCTATTTTAATACAGGTTTTAAAAAAAAGCACTTACCACAGACCAACATTCACTTCTGTTTTGTTAGCAGTTCAATGTCAGCTCCAACTTCAGCAATCTTCGTTTCTTTAGAAGCTTTGGCTGTTTTCGCAACATTCTCAACATCAAAGTCCAATGCAATTCTTTTCACCAGACCATCAAGCATCTGTGCAAGGAAGACATCAAGATGTTCCTGAATAAAACAATTGGTAGGACGCAACTACTCTGATAGTCTGAT
>Ga0307515_10009608_pt1 | contig 18676 bp, 16 predicted proteins | sample 17_EM_MG_FD_194513 | JGI IMG/M metagenome (GOLD analysis project Ga0307515, IMG submission 194513) | Populus trichocarpa ectomycorrhiza microbial communities from riparian zone in the Pacific Northwest, United States - 17_EM | ecosystem: Host-associated > Plants > Roots > Unclassified | place...
AGAGCACCAAGCTGTTCAGCCGTGCCGGAGAGCAGTCTCCCGTGGTCCTGAAGCTCAAGGCCGGCCAGAGCATGACCCTCCTGGCCAAGGACGGCCGCTGGATCAAGGTCCGGGTCTCGGGCCGCACTGGCTGGATCCCGCGCAGCAAGGTCGACATGCCGAGCGACGACGACGAGATCGCGCGCAACACCCGGCGGCGGCCGTTCGTGGACGGCCGGAGCACCAAGCGCGGGTTCGGCGGCGAGGGCGGGCCGGATGACCGGATCGGCGCCGACGCGACCGGCGACGGCGACGAGCCGGCCGGCAAGGCGGGCAAGGCCAGCGCCCGGAGCGGTGACGACGACGACGGCGGCAAGCCGAGCGCGAAGGCTCGCAAGTCGGCCAAGGCCGACGATGACGACGACGAGCCGGCGCGGGGCAAGGCCAGCAAGGACAGCGATGAGGGCGACGAGGAGCCCACCAAGGAGGCGGTGCGGCCGATGGCCCACGTCGCCAAGGCGACCCCGATCTACAACGACCCGAACAGCGAGAGCGACGCGTCGTTCACCGCGCAGCCGCGGACCGCGCTGTACGTGGTCGAGGAGAAGGGCAAGTGGACGTTCGTCGAGAACGACGAGGGCGACGCCGGCTACGTGTTGACCTCGAAGCTCGACATCGAGGCGGCGGCGGCCGGCGGACCGCGCACCCGGGCGATCGACCTGCGCGGCCGGATCGGCTTCGCGGTGGTCAGCCAGTCGGTGTCCACGCCCGGCGGCATGGCCACGGTGCCCGACAACTACACCGCGGGGAGCTCGTCGGCCACGCTCGCGCTCGGCGCCTCGCTCTTGTACCCGTACAAGCAGCGCTACTGGCTCGGCGGCGAGCTCACCTACGACCTCGATCAAACGCTGTTCGGCGGGATCGAGAACACCCAGGCCGGGATGAAGACCACGACCGGGTTCTCGTATCACAACTTCAACCTCCGGGCGATCGGCGGCTACGAGCTGCAGAACAAGTACGGGATGATCGCGTTCGCGCGGCTCGGCTTCCACTACGACTCGTTCCAGGTCGCCGACGTGGGCGACTTCACCAAGAACTCGGCCAAGCTGCCCAACCAGATCATCAAGGGGCCCACGCTGGGCGGTGCCCTGGCACTCCCGCGGTTGACCCCCAAGATCGGGATCAAGGCGAGCCTGGACTTCATGCTGGTCGGCGCGAGCGTGGAGCAGACCAAGAACCTCGAGGACGGCACCGGCCCGTCCGCCAGGGCGGTGTACCTCGGCGCGAGCTTCACGTATCACTGGAAGCCCAAGATGGATATCCAGGCGACCTACGACCTGGCCTACACGTCGCTGAGCTTCTCCGGGCTGGCGCCGGCGACGTCGATGCGCGGCCACATGGGCACGTCGGCGAGCTCGGGGTCGGACCTCAGCAACACGCTGTCGGTCGGCATCGCCTACGCGCTGTAGCGCTCGGGCTATTGCCGCGGGGTCGTCAGCTTGTCGAGATCGACCTGGGCCAGCGCGAGGCGGATCAGCTGCGACTTGCTCGCCTTGGTCCAGCCGCGGCGCTTGAGCTCGGCGACCTTGGCCTCGAGCTCCTCGATGTCGCGCGTGTACATCGAGATGCAGATCACCTTGTAGTGCGTCGGCTTGACCTGGCCGCTCGGATCGCGGCGCCGCGGTCCGGCGTCGGGCGACTCGGGGCGGGCGCGCCGACCGTAGTATTCCTCGGACAGGATCGCGTCCGCGTCGCTCAGCGGATCGTGCGCCATCAACTTGTCTTCCTTCATGGAGCCTCTCGGGATCGTCACGCGGCGACCGGGGCGCCCGGCTCGGGCCGAAGCGTGGATTCGACGTGCGAGGTCGTGGTGAGCACCCAGTCGCAGACGCGGCTGTAGTCAGCGGCGCCGTGCGACGTCGGTGCGTATTCGAAGATCGTCTTCTTGTGGCTCGGCGCCTCGGCGAGCCGGGTGTTGTGCCGGATCGGCTCGAGGCACTTGTGCTTGAAGTGGCCCTGCAGGGTCTCGAGGACCTCGCGGGCGAGCCGGGTGCGCCCGTCGTAGAACGTCGGGAGTACGGCGGTGACCCGGACGGCGTGGCCGAGGTGGCGCTCGACGTCCTTGATCGTCCGCAAGACCTGTTTCACGCCGACCAGCGCGAGGTAGTCGCATGTCACCGGAATGATCACTTCATCGGCGTACGACAGCGCATTCTGATTGAGCAGGTTGAGCGACGGGCCGCAATCGATGATCACGTAATCGTAGCGCCGCGATACCTGCATGAGATTCAGACGCTTGGTCATGATCTTCGAGCGCTGGTCGGGATTTTGCCGCGCCAGCCAGATCTCGGCCGCGGCGAGCGTCGAATCCGAGGTGATCACGTCGAGGTGCTGGCGGACCGGAACGCTGGCGTCGTCGGGGTCGGCGCCATCGACGATCACGTGGTACAGCGACTGTTCACCTGCGACGCCGAGGGAGACCCCGACGTTGCCTTGGGCGTCGGTGTCGATCAGCAGGCAGTCGTTCTCACGCTCGGCCAGGCCGGCTGCCAGGTTGACCGCCGTTGTGGTCTTGCCGGTTCCGCCTTTCTGGTTGAGGATCGCGATCCGGCGTGCTCGCCGGGTGCGGTACCCCTCTGCGCCCAGCCGCGCGGTCCGGCACTCGAGCGAGCAGAAGTGGTTGCGTTCGCCGTCGGGGGTCACCGCGATCTGGAACACGAAAGCGGGACGAAATGCCTGGCCGCACGCGCAGCACGTCTTCTCCATGGGCTTATCGAAGCGGCATCGTCGGAGCCGGGGCAAGTTTTCGGCGCTATGCGCTATAGTGGTGGGGTGGCGGAGCCGATCGCACGTCAGGCGTTTGCAGCCGGCCGCGATCCGGGTGAGCTGGCGCGGGTCCTCGCCGACCGGCTCGCCGGGCCGGGGCTGCAGATCGCGTTCGTGTTCGCGGATCGCCGGCTCGATCCCGCGGTGCTCGCCGGCCTGGATCGCCGGCTGTCGGCGCCGGTGGTCGGCTGCTCGGCGTGCGGGGTGCTCGGGTCGCGCGATCCCGGCACGGAGCTTGCCGAGCCCGCCGTGGTCGCCCTCGGGCTCTACGGCGACTGGCTGCGCGTCGGGATCGGCGTCGCGGAATCACTGTCGCGCGAGGCGCTGAGCCACAGCCACGACGCGGTGCACCGGGCCGCGGCGGCGCTCGGCACCACGGCCGGCGCGCTCGATCCCGGCCGCCACATCGCGATCACCCTGGTCGACGGCCGCTACGACCACGAGGAGGCATTCTGCATCGGCTCGGCCGCGGCGGCGCCGCGGATCCGGTTCGTCGGCGGCTGCACCTCGACCGATCTCGATCAGGGCGAGGCGACCAGCGTGTGGGCCAACGGCGAGGCGCTGTCCGACGCCGGGGTGGTGATCGTGCTGGACAGCGAGCATCCGTTCCATGCCGTCGGCTCGACGCACCTGGTCCCGACCGAGCTCAAGACCGTGGTGACCGCGTCGTCCGGCCGGGTGATCGAGGAGCTCGACGGCCGGCCGGCCGCGCCGCGGCTGCGCCAGCTGCTCGCGAGCATCGGCGAACGGCTCGACGAGCCGCGGCCGTCGCACGCGTTCGCGCGCTACCTCGACGGCGTGCCCTATGTCCGGTCGCTGTACGGCGTCGCGGGCGATCACCTGGTCCTGGTGTGCTCGGTCGAGACCGGCCAGGTGCTGCGGGTGATGCAGCCCGGCGATCTGATCGGGACCACGCGGCGCGACCTGGCGACCGCCGCGACACGGGTCGGCGGGACCGTGGCGGCGCTCCTGGGGTTCTCGTGTGTCCGGCGGCACTCCGAGGCGCTCGCGCGGGGCACCGCGCACGAACTCGCCGCGGCGTACGCCGGCTACCCCGCGGTGGGGTTTCAGACCCTGAGCGAGCAATCGGGCATGTTGCTCGTCAACCATACGTTGAGCGGTCTGGCGATCGGAGCGCCAAAACCATGACCACGCGGCCCACGACGGAAGCCGAGCGAATCACCGAGCTGCAGGACGAGCTCGCAGCGGCCCAGCGCACGATCGACGTCCTGATCGCCCGGCTCGAACGCACCGGCACCGCGCCGCCGACCCAGGCCGAGCTGTTCGACGCGGCGGTCCGGCTGGGCAACGTGCTCGAGGAGCGCACGCGCGAGGTCGAGGACGCCCGCGCCGAGTTCCGCGCGCTGCGCGCCAACCTCGACCAGATCGTGCGCCAGCGGACCCGTGCGCTCGCCGAGTCGGAGGCCCAGCTGCACGCCAGGAACGCCGAGCTCGAGCGCCAGAGCAAGATCAAGGCCGAGTTCATCTCGATCGCCGCCCACGAGCTGCGCACGCCGCTGACCAGCATCGTCGGCTACCTCGATCTGTTCCAGGAGGGCCGGTTCGGTGAGCTTCCGCCGCTGATCGGCCGGCCGCTCAGCTCGGTGCGGCGCAACGCCCACCGGCTCAAGCGGCTGGTCGAGGACATGCTCGACGTGTCGCGGATCGAGGCCGGCCGGATGATGCTGACCCTCACGCCGGTCAACCTCGCCGAGGTCGTGAGCGATGTGGTGACCGAGCTCGAGCCGTTCGCCAACGCCCGCGACCTGCACGTCGCGACCCGGATCAGCCAGCTCGAGTCGATCGACGCCGACCGCGACAAGCTGCACCAGATCGCGATCAACCTGGTGTCCAACGCGATCCGCTACACGCCGGAGCAGGGCGAGATCGTGATCGACGTCGACGAGGCGCCGAGCGAGCGCTACCCGGGCGGCTGGGCCCGGCTGCGGGTGCGCGACAACGGCATCGGCATCGCCGAGGAGGACCGCCAGCGGATCTTCGATCCGTTCCTCCACGCCCAGCCGGCCAAGCACCACACGTCGACCCTGCCGGACTCGGCGGGGCTCGGGCTGTTCATCGCGCGCGGCCTGATCGAGCTTCACGGTGGGCTGATCACCGTCGACTCGCAGCCCGAGGTGTTCACCGAGTTCACCGTGCTGTTGCCATTCAAGCACGCCCAGCGGCGCGAGACCGAGCCGGGGCGGCGGGGCGACACCGAGCCGGGCACGCGCTGACGCTCGCCGCTGCGCCGGGCAAACGGACGCATCCCGCGAGCTACTTCTTCTTGGCAGGCTTCTTCGCGGCGGGCTTGGCGGGCTTCTTCGCGGCGGGCTTGGCGGGCTTCTTCGCGGCGGCGGGCTTCTTGGCCGCGGCGGACTTGGCGGGCTTCTTGGCCGCGGCGGGCTTGGCGGGCTTCTTGGCCGCGGCGGCAGGCTTGGCTGCGGCGGCGGGCTTCTTCGCGGCGGCGGGCTTGGCGGCTGCAGCGGGCTTGGCGGTTGCGGCGGGCTTGGCGGCGTCGGCCTTGGCGGCCTTGCCCGGGGCGGCGGCCTTGGCCGGAGGTGCCGCCTTGGCCGGCGCAGGTGGCTTCGCGGCGGGGGCGGGCTTGGCGGCGTCGGCCTTGGCGGGCTTGGCACCGGGCTTCTTGACCTCGGCCTTGAGCTTCTTGCTGCGCTCGTCGGCCGTCTTCTGCGCCTCGTCCATGCGGAGCTGCGCGGCGCCGCGGGCGCGCTGCACGGCGGCCTCGACCTCGGCCTTGGTGCGGGCCGGCACCGGCTGGGACGCCGGCTCGGGCTTCTTGGCGCGCTTCTTCTTCTTGCTCTCGCGCGGGATCGGGATCTCGCTGATGTCCGGCATGCGCGCGGCCAGATCGCCGCGGTTGTGGACCAGGATGCGCGAGCCGCCGTCGCGGAAGATCACCTCGACCTTGTTGTCGGGCAGGAGCTCGATCACGAAGCCGATATCGAACACGGGGTGATGGACGACGTCGCCCTCCTCGTAGGCGTCGCGGATCGAGTACGGCCGGCAGTTGCCCAGGTCGGCGTCGGTGGCTCGTGCCATCGCGTCTTCCCAGGTCATCCGGCGCTGCGACGACTTCTTGGCGGGGTCGGCCGCCTCCTCGACACCATCGCCGCGCGGCTTGCGGTAGGCGTGCACCTCGCCGCACACGACGCACTGCACGCGACGAACTTCGTCCTCGTACATGCTGATGATCGTGTGGGTCGTGTCCGCCTTGCAACGCGGGGACGGGCAATACGCCTCGATCTCTCCGCCCACTTCATCGGCGTCTTCTTCGAAGATGGAATCCATCCCATGCCTCTTTCGGACGAGTGTCGGCGTCTATCCAACTACCTAAGTACCTGAAACCTCGGGAAATCCGGAAGTCCGGATTGCACGACGCATTAGTTAGCCCTCTAACACATGATCCTGTGAGCTAGCAACCTTGCGCACTTACAACTGAACCAGAACGTGGCAGGATCCCCCCACGGTGCGCCGCGTTCTCCTTGTGAACGCCTTGATCTTCGCGGTCTTGGCCGCGGCGGTGGCGCTCGCGTATTACGGTTACTCCTACACCAGTGGCGTGTCGTTCAACAACCGCGAGCTCGCGGTGCTCGGGGAGCTGGCCGACGACAAGGTGCTCGACATCGAGTCGCGCATCGAGATCGCCGACATCGCCGTGCTCAGCGGCGTCCAGATCGAGCCGATGTCGGATCTGCGCGAGCTGATCAAGCGGGCGAGCCTGGCCGCGACCAGCGTGTTCGTGCTCGACGATCAGCTCCACCTCGTGCCCGACGGCACGGTCTCGACCCGGCTGGGCAAGCCGGGGATCGCGTTCCGCGACAAGTTCGTGTCCCAGATCCTGCCGGCGCTGCCGCTGGCCAAGCAGCCGGTCGGCAAGCGCGGCCACGTCTACGGCACCTGGGACGGCCGGCCGTACCTGTTCTCGTTCATGAAGCGGGTCGCGGGCGAGCGCACGTTCTACGTCGTGATCGAGGACGACCTGGTCCACCTGGTCAACAACGTGTTCCCGCAGTTCTTCTCGGTGGCGTCGTCGCCCAGGCGGATCTACCAGGTTCGCGACGAGAAGGGCGTGGTGCGGTTCGGCGCGCCGTTCGACAGCACCGCCGGCGAGCCGGTGCAGGAGACCCGGTTCATGTCCACGGTCGACGGCTGGGTCCTGCGGGTGACCCAGAAGGACATGGCCGACCCGGTGTTCGATCGCAAGAAGCTCCTCGACTCGCTGCTGATCGGGGGCGCGGTCAGCGTGATCATCGCCGGCCTGACGTTCCTCGGCGTCATGATCCGGCGCGAGCGCCGGCTCAACGAGCTCAAGAGCGAGTTCATCTCCAACGTGTCGCACGAGCTCAAGACCCCGCTGTCGATCATCTCGATGTTCGGCGAGATGCTCGCCGAGGGCCGGACCAAGAGCCCCGCGCAGGCCCACGAGTACGCCGAGATCATCTGGCGCGAGAGCGTGCGGCTGGCCCGGCTGATCGACAACGTGCTCGACTTCGCCAAGATCGAGCGCGGCATGGGCGGCTACGAGTTCGCCGACGCCGACCTCGGCGAGGTCATCGACCGCGCGATCGAGCTATCGGCGCGCCGGGTCGCGTCCGCGGACATGACGCTCGAGGCCGAGGTCGCGCCCGATCTGCCGGAGATGCGGCTCGACGCCAACGCGCTCACGCTCGCGGTGCTGAACCTGATCGACAACGCGATCAAGTACGCCGCCGACGGCAAGCGGATCGCACTGGCGGTGCGGCGCGACGGCGATCGCATCGTCCTGACCATCCGCGATTGGGGCCCCGGGATCGATCCCGAGGAGCACGATCGGATCTTCGATCGGTTCTACCGGGCCCGCGCGATCCGGCTCAAGCCGATCCGCGGCTCGGGCATCGGCCTGGCGCTGGTCCAGCACATCGCGCGCGCCCACCGCGGCGACGCGTCGGTGACCAGCGTCCCGCCGCACGGCGCGACCTTCCGCCTCTGGCTGCCGGTTGATGAATGACGGACGTGGTAAATACGGGGCCAGCAGTGCCCGACGCGGAGGATAGCCCGAAGAAGCGGATCCTGGTGATCGAGGACGAGCCCGACATCGTCCGCGGGCTGCGCGATGCGCTCGAGTTCGAGGGCTTCGAGGTCCTGGCGCGCGGCACCGGCGCCGAGGGCCTGGTCGCCGCGATGGACTGGGCGCCGGACGCGGTGCTGCTCGACCTGATGCTCCCCGACGACAACGGCTACCGGGTGTGCGAGACGCTGCGGCAGCGCGACGAGACCGTCCCGATCATCATCCTGACCGCCAAGGCCCAGGAGAGCGACAAGATCCGGGGCCTGGATGCCGGCGCCGACGACTACGTGACCAAGCCGTTCTCGGTCGCCGAGCTGATCGCGCGGATCAACGCGATCTTCCGCCGCCAGGCCCGCATGGCCCACAGCGACGAGACCTTCGCGATCGGGACCTGGCAGATCAACGCGCGCAAGCACATCATGAGCCGCGGCCGCACCAGCAAGCGGCTGACGTTCTACGAGCTCGAGGTCCTGAAGCTGCTGCGCGAGCGGCGCGACGAGACCGTGTCGCGCGACGAGCTGCTCGAGAAGGTCTGGGGCATGCAGGCGTCGCCGACCAGCCGCACCGTCGACAACTTCATTGTCAAGCTGCGCCGCAAGCTCGAGGAGGACCAGAAGAGTCCTCGGCACATCCTGACGGTGTACGGGCTCGGGTACAAGTTGATCCCGTAGCGCTGCTGCCCCGAGGGACATCGGCGATCGAGAGCAGTGAGCTCGCAGGTGCAGGGCCGCGCGACGCGACGCGCGGAGGGGTGAATATCGCGGCTCTGCCGCGATAGAGGGGACGGGAACGTCCCCTATCGATCGTCCAGGTGGCCGGTCAGCTTGAGCTTGTTGCGCGCGGCCTTGGCGAGCTTGCTGCGCGGGCGCTCCTCGATGATGCCCTGGAGCAGCTCGGCGCCGAGATCCTCGTCGCCGCCGCCGGCGGACTCGATCAGGCGAAAGCCGAGGGCGTAGATCGCCTCGTCCGACACCTCGGCCTCGCGGGCGAGCCGCCGCGCGACCGGGAAGCTTTTGGCGGCCAGCCGCGCGAACTGCTCGAACACCGGATCGTCGGTGCGGGTCGAGCGCAACAGGCCCTCACCCGCGACCTCGAGCGCGAGCACCGCGAGCACGAAGCGCTGCTCGTCGTCGATCGCGGTATCGATGTCGGCGCGCGATCGGAGCAGCGGCTTGAGGCTGCCGAACGCCTCGACCAGCTTGCCGGCCTTGCGCAGCCGCCGCGCGCGATCGAACAGGAGCTCGACGTGGCGGGCGGGTGCGACGTCGGCGATCAGCTCGGTGACCACGCGCTCGAGGACGATCTGATCGGCGGTGGCCTTGCCCTTGGCGTGGCGCTCGAGGTCCTTCTGTGCGCGGTCGACCAGCTCGTCGATCGCCTGGGCCGAGACGTGGCCGCGGTGCGAGCGCACCACGCCGGCGTAGCGCCGGGCGACCTGCTCGTCGCTGGTCGCGAGCAGCGCGCGGGTCGCCGGCAGCACCGCCTCGGGCGCCTTGGCCAGGCCGCGCGCCGCAGCGTCGCGCGCGGTGGGATCGTCGCCGCCGAGCGCGTCGATCAGCGGCTTGACCGCCGAGGCGCCGCCGCCCGCCGGCAGCCGCTCCATCGCGAGCTTCTGGGCCGCGGCGTTGTGCGACTTCGCGAGCGCCGCGAACGGCCGGGCGAGCGCCTCGGGGATCCGCGCGCCGCGCAGCGTGTCGATCGCGGCCTGGACCACGGCCGGATCGTCGCCGTCGGCCAGCTCGATCAGCGCCTCGATCACCTTGTCGACCTTGTCCGTGCCCTTGGCCTCGCCGTGCGCCACGATCCGGCGCAGGCCGGCGATCGCGGCGAGCCGGATCGGTCGCGGCTGTTCCCCGGCGATGTGGCGCAGCAGCAGCGCCTGGTTGTGGGGCCGCGCGAGGTAGCCGATCAGGCGCAACAGGCTGGCGAGCTGTGCGATCCCGGCGACGACGTCGGGATCGCGCAGCGGATCGGCGGCCGCGTCGTGGCCGTTGCCGGCGGCGGGCTTCTGCGCCTTGGCGGGCTTCTGCGCCGTGCCGGGCTTCTGTGCCTTGGCGGGCTTCTGCGCCGCGGTCCACGCCTTGTCGAGCGCCTTGCCGGCCTCGGCGACGCGCGCGATGGCGGACTTCTCGATCTGATCGGCGAGCTTGCCGGCGTCGGCCTTGTCGAGCTCCGCGCGCACCAGCTGCAGCGCGTGCTCGCCGAGTTCGTCGTCGGCGAGCTGATCGAGCACGGCGTCGAGCGCGGGCCGGGTGCCGCGGTGGACCAGGAGCTGCGCCATGACCCGGCGCGCCGCGATCGGCCCCGACGCGACCTCCTTGCGCAGCGTGGCCTCGGCGTCGGCGGCGTGCTCGCCGAGCAGCTGGCGCGCCCGCTGGGCGAGCTCCTCGTCGTCGCCGCGCAACAGCGGGATCAGCTGCGGCGCGATGCCGCTGGCGCCCATGTCGGCGAGCGCGTCGAGCGCGATCCGGCGGACCACGCCGTCCGGGTCGCCGAGCCGGGCCGACAGCGCGGCCTCGACCGATCTGTCACCCTTGCCGACCGCCGCGAGCACGGTCGCCGCGGCCGCGCGCAGCTCGACCCGCTCGGAGTCGAGCAGGTCGATGATCGCCCCACCGAGGTTCTTCGCCATGTCTGCGCGCGATCATCTCACAGCGGGCTACACGAAGTCGCGGCGGTGGAACAGCAGCGCGGCCAGCGCGAGCAGCCCGATGGTCCAGCCCACGCCGTGCGCAGCCGCGAGCGCGACGTAGCTCCACGGCACGAAGTCGCCGTGGACCGAGACCGCGGCGCCGTCGATCGTCCGGCCCGACACCGCGAACAGGTGGACGTCGGGGACGATCTCGAGCGCCACGCGGGTCGTGACCCGGATCCACGGCGCGGCGGCCCGGGTCGCGGCCTCGAGGTCGGGCGTCAGCCGGCCGATCACCCACATCGCGAGCGCGAAGATCCCGGACAGGAACGGGGTCGAGAACGACGAGAAGAAGATCGCGATCGCGGCCACGGTGATCACCTCGAGCCACGCCAGCACCACCGCCTTGGCGACCCCGGCCGACACGCCGGCGCCCTGCACCGTCAGCATCGCGATCATCGCGACCGCGAACACCCCGACCAGCACGCTCAGCACGACCACCATCCCGGCGTACTTGCCGACCACGAACTCCCAGCGGCTGATCGGCTTGGATACGATCGCGTGGATCGTCCGGCGCTGGACCTCGGTGTAGAGCAGGAACACGCCGAGGAAGATCGCGGTCAGCGAGCCGAACAGCGAGATCCCGGCGAGCCCGACGTCGCGCGCGACCCGGTCGGCGTCGCTGATCGCGAGCTGGCCCAGGAAGATCGCGAGCAAGTTCGAGCCGATCACGAGCACGAGGATCCCGTACAGCACGCGGATCCGCGCGGCCTCGCGGAACGTGTTGAGCGCGATCGCCCAGATCCGCCCGATCACGGCGCCGGCGCTCCACTCGCATCGGCGGCCTCGACCGCGGCCGCGGCCCGGTCGGCGCCGGCGACCCGGCGGACGAACAGGTCCTCGAGCGTCTCGTGGCGCGGCGCGATCTGCATCACCCGGGCGCCGGCGGCGTGGGCGCGGGCGATCCAGGCGTCGACGTCACTGTCGGCGGCCAGGGTCAGCGACAGCTCGTCGCCGACCCGCCGCACCCGCGTCGCGCCGGTGGTCAGCGCGGCGTCGGCCTCGGCGCCGGCGCCCGGCGCGAGCTTGACGATGACATCGACCCCCTGCAGCGCGTGTGACACCAGCTCGGCCGGCGTGCCGTGCGCCTGGAGCTGGCCGCGCGCCACGATCGCCACGCGATCGGTGATCGCCTCGACGTCGGACAGGATGTGGGTCGAGAAGAATACGGTCTTGCCCCGATCGCGGAGCTCGAGGATCAGATCGCGGACCTCCTTGCGGCCGATCGGATCCAGGCCGCTCATCGGCTCGTCGAGCACGACCAGCTCGGGATCGTTCATCAGCGCCTGGGCCAGCCCGGCGCGCTGCAGCATGCCCTTGCTGAACTTCTTGAGGCTCTGACCGCGCGCGCCGCCCAGGCCGACCTTCTCGATCAGCTCGTCGGCGCGCCGCTTGCGGGCCGCCGCGTCGATCCCGAACAGCCGGCCCGCCAGATCGCACAGCTCGCCCACGGTCAGGTAGTCGTAGAAGTACGGCGACTCGGGCAGAAAGCCGATCTTGCGCCGCGCGTCGCGGCTCGCCAGCGGGTGACCGAGCAGCGTCGCGCTGCCGGCGGTGGGGCGGACAAGGCCCATCAGGATGCGGATCGTCGTGGTCTTGCCCGCGCCGTTGGGGCCGACGAACCCGAAGATGTGGCCGCGTTCGACGCCGAACGTCACGCCGCGCAGCGCCTCCACCTTCTTGAGGGCAAACGGCGTGCGGTACGTCTTCTTCAGATCACGGACATCGATCGCCAGGTCCGCCACGCAGCCTTGAGGATAACCCAGTTGTCGACGCTCGCGCGGGGCGGTGCGCCCTACATCGCGGTCGGCCCGGTCTCACGTCATGCTACGATCACCAGGTCGCGTCGCACAGCGCGCGTGGCGTGCTGGCCTGGTCGATCCAGAACTTGCGGTCGGGGCGCGGCGGGGCGCTGCGGCAGGCGAGCTCGTTCACGGTCTTCACGCCGTGGCAGCACACCACGCCCTGGAAGATCGCGTCGAGCTCGTTGCCGAGGCCGACGCCGAACAGCTTGTGGGCGAGCACGTCGGCCACGGCGCGCTGTCCGGTGGCCGGATACAGCCGATCCCAGAGATCGAGCCCTGCGCGCGGGGCCTTGCGCCCCAGCTCCCGGAGGGCGTGCGCGGCGTTCCTGAGCCCGAGCTCGCCGGCGCGATCGACGAGGTAGACGATCATCGCCAGGCTCTGGGCGTAGGCGCGCTCGGCCCGATCGTCGGGCAGGAACGCGAAGGTCGAGGACTGCAGCGCGCCGAGGTCGAAGGTGTCGGGGTTGCGCAGCATCCGGAGCCAGCCGCGGAGCGGTGGCGCACCGGCGAAGTACATGGCGAGGCCCTCGTTGAACCACGCGGGCATGCAGCCGATCGCGCTGTGCAGCTGGGCGTGCATCAGCTCGTGGCGCAGACCGGCGACCTCGACGCCGAGCTCGGCGCTGGGCTTGACCGGGACGCTGACGGCGCCGCCGTTGTACACGCCGCCGGACCACGCGGGCGCGTGGGTCGCGGCCTGGAAGCTGTCGGGCGAGGCATAGATGATCACGGCGATCCGCTCGCGGGGCAGGGTGCCGGTCAGCGCGGCGGCCTCGACGAGCAGGCCCTTGACGAGGTAGGCGATCGCCGTGGGCTGAAGCGCGACGTCGTACGGTCCCCGCCTGGGGACCGGGCCGGGCTGCCAGGCCACGGTGACGCCGTCGACGGTCGCGGTGTCGTAGCCCGGTGGGACCTCGGCCTCGAAGGTCGACGTGCACGGATCCACGGTGTCGTTGCCGCGCAGGTCGGGCGCCACGGGCGCCGGCGGCAGCTCGGGGACCGCGGGCTGGGGCGTCGGGATCGCCGTCGAGGTCGACGTCGCCGGGCGCGGCGCGGCGCTCGCGGTGGCGGCGGCGGGCGGCGGTGGCTCGGGATCGAGCGCGCCGCGCAGGCGCCACAGGCCCACGCAGAGCGCCACGGCGCCGATGATCACGGCCGCCGTCGCGGGGCTCGTCGCCTTGGGTGCACCTGCGGGTTTGCGGCCGGTGGTCGGGGAGGCGGTCACGGCGGACCCCTCCGGAACTCGGCCCGGTGAGCGGATCGGCCGCGTGACTGGCTCACATCGCGGTAGCGTAGCAGAGCGCGGCCGGCGCGCCGGGCGCGCTCAGTTGATCGTGTAGATGAACTTGACGACGCTGCACACCGGCACCGGCGTGCCGTTGACGGTGTAGGGCCGGTAGCGCCAGTCGCGGACCGCCGCGAGCAGGCTCTGGTCGTAGTCCGGATAGCTGGTCGTGCTCCGCAGCGTCGTCGACGTCACGCTGCCGCTGGTCCCGACGCACAGGTTGACGGTGCCCTCGATGCGGTGCTTGCCGTCGCGCATCACCTGGTTCTGGGTCACCGCGCTGGGGTGGACCTGGGTCTCGCCGGAGATCCGGAGCGCCTGCAGCGTGGCGGGTGCGACCAGCGTGGGCTTGACGATGATCCGGCAGGTCGAGGTGCAGCCGGCGCTGGCGTTGCCGTCGTCGCACTGCTCGCCGGCCTCGACCACGCCGTTGCCGCACACCGGGGCGGGCGGCGCCACCGGAGGCCCCTCGCCACAGTTCTCGGTGCAGGTGCCGACGGCGTCCGGTCCGCCGGGGCCGTTGCCGGGGCCGACGACGTCGCCGCCGCCGGTCTCGGGCTCGGTAGGCTTGGTGATCTCGGGCTTGATGACCGGCTGGTGCCGGCCATGGTCGATCGGCCTGGTCTTGGCCGTGATCACCGGCGCATCCGGGACCTTGCCGCCCGAGGGCGCCGGCGGCGGCTGGAGCGGCACGTCCATCGTGAACCTTCGCTTCCCCGGATCGAGGCGCTCGAGGCGCCAGACCCCGGAGACGAAGAACCCGGCCAGGATGCAGACGTGAGCGGAGACGGACACAGCAACCAACCAGCGACGCGACATGAGGTGCGCAACGCATCACCGCCGGCGGCGATCCAAAGCCGGTGTTGGCAGGCCCTGACCGGGTGCGGCGGGGCGTATGGTATGCGTCGCAGTGGTCGGCGCGCTGGTCGTTTTTACCGTCACCTACCTCGTGATCGCGAGCCGCCAGCTGCGCTGGCTCGGGCTCGATCGCCCGGCCGGGGTCACCGTCGGCGCGGTCGCGATGGTGCTGGTGGGTGGGCTGTCGCTGGAGGCCGCGCTCCGCGCGATCGATCTGCACGTGGTCGCGCTGCTGTTCGGGATCTTGCTGATCGCCGCGTACCTCCAGGATGCCGGGTTTTTCCGGCTGTGCGCCTACCTCGTACTGACCCGCGCCCGGTCGGCGCGCACGCTGCTGTTCGGCCTGACGTTCGTCGCCGGCGCGCTGTCGGCGCTGCTGCTCAACGACACGGTGTGCGTGCTGCTCACCCCGCTGGTGGTCGCGGTCGCGGTCGAGGCCCGGCTGCCGCCGCTGCCCTACCTGCTCGCGCTCGCCTCGGCCGCCAACGTCGGCGGCGTGGTCAGCTTCAGCGGCAACCCGCAGAACATGATCGTGGGCGCCGCCGCGCACGGCACGATCGGCTTCGCGCAGTACCTGGCGCTGACCTTGCCGATCGGCGCGGCGTGCCTGGCCGCGAACGCCGCCGCGCTGGTCTGGCTGTTCCGCCGCGCGCTGCCGCGCGGGCCGCTCGCCGAGCGCTCGCCGCCCAGGCCGGCGCTCGATCGCGCGCTGACCGCCAAGGCGCTGGCCGCGCTCGCCGGGTTCGCCGCGATGGCGCTCGCCGGGGTCTCGCTGGCCGGCGCCGCGATGACGGCCGCGGCGGCGCTGATGGTCGTCGCGCGCACCCCGCCGCGCCGCGCGTTCGCCGCGGTCGACTGGCAGCTGCTGGTGTTCTTCGCCGGCCTGTTCGTCGTGGTCGCCGGCGTCGCGCATGCCGGGCTGCTCGATCGGCTGTTCGAGCAGATCGCCCCGGCGATCGCCCGCGGCGATGCCGGTGGGGACCTGGCCTTCGTCGCGCTGGTGGTGGTGGCGTCGAACCTGGTGTCCAACGTGCCGCTCGTGCTGGTCGCGGTCAGCTGGGTCCCGCACATGCCGGACCAGATCTGGGGCTACATCATGCTCGCGGTCGCCTCGACCCTGGCGGGCAACCTGACGCTGTTCGGCAGCGTCGCCAATGTGATCGTGATGGAGAGCGCCGGGCCGCGCGGCGAGATCGGGTTCTGGCGGTTCCTGCGCTACGGCGCGGTGATCACCGCGGTCGATCTCGCGGTCGGCTTCGGCCTGCTCGCCGCCGAGCGCGCGCTCGGCGTCCCGGGCTGGCTCGGCCTGGGGTGAGCCGGACGGCGATCACGGACGCTCGAGGAACGCGCGGATCGCCGCGATCATGCGCGGCGCGGTGTCCTCGAGCAGCGCGGCGTGATCGCCCTTCGGGATCACGACCCACTGGCGGTCGATGGTGCCCAGGCGCGCGAACAGCTGCGCGTGCGCGGGCGTCTTCGCGAGCGGATCGAGCTCGGCCTGGAGCAGCAGCATCGGGACCTTGACCGCCTCGGGCGACAGCGCGTTCCACTCGGTCTCGCGGCGCCAATCGGTCCGGACCGGATCGGCGGCGACGGCGGCCTGGACGTACGCCGCGATCGCGCGCTTGCTGATCACGCCGGGGGCGATGAAGTCCTCCGCCGCGGCCTCGGCGGTGGTCGGCTTGCGGGCGGGTGCGTCGGGCTCGGGGCCATCGGGCACCTTGCCGTCGGGGTTGAACGGGTAGCCGAACAGGATGACCGCGGACATCAGCTCGGGGTGCTCCTGGCTGGTGAGCTGCGACACCATCGATCCGCGCGACCAGCCGAACAGCGCCGGGCGATCGCCGATCATCCGCAGCGCGGCGGCGACATCGGCGGCGGCGCGCTCGGGGGTGAGGAAGCCCGAGGCGTCGCGCGGGGTCGCGCCGTAGCCGCGCAGATCGAGCGCGTACGCGGCGTAGCCCTCGGCGACGAGGGCGTCCATGAACGAGCGCGACTCGCCGGGGACCTGGAGATCGAAGTCCGGCCGCCCGCTCCACGTCCTGCCGTGGATCAGCAGCACCGAGCGGCGCGGCTGCGCCGGCGCCTTGCGCCACAGCGCGAGCTGGAACCCATCGTCGGCGGTGACCGTCAGGCGCGCGGGCTCGATGGCAGCGGTGGCCGGCGCCGGGCGCGCCGCGGGCGTTGCCGAGGGAGAGGTGCCCGCTGCCGGCGCACACGCCGCCAGCGCGATCAGCGTCAACCAGATCCGCATGGCCCCGACGATGCCAAGATCCCGCGGCCGGTGCACGCCGGATCGCGGCTATCTCGCCGCGACCTCGGGAGCGTCGGCGTCGCACGCGAACCGCCAGCGCAGCGCGCCGTCGTCGATCCGCGCGGCCTGGGCCTTGCCGAGGCTGGCGAACTCGGGCTGGCCGACCAGCAGCGAGCCGACCGCGGACAGGCCGGGCTCGTGGCCGACCAGGATGACCACCGCATCGGCGGGCAGCGCGGCGAGCGCGGCGACCACGTCGCGCGGGTTCTCGTCGGGCGCGAGCGCCGGCAGGGCCTCGACCGGTAGCTCGCACGCGAGCCCGGCGGCGACCAGCTCGGCGGTCTGGATCGCGCGGACCAGCGGGCTCGACCACAGCTGGGTCGGGATGCAGTCGTGCCAGCGCAGGCGATCACCGATGGCGCGAGCCTGCCGCCGTCCGTCCGTCGTGAGGTGGCGATGCGGGTCACGCATCGCGAGGGTCTCCTGAGCGGCGTCGGCGTGCCGGAGCAAGAACACCTGCACCGCGCGAGCGTATCGCAACCCGCCGCGCCCGAGGTAGCGTGCGGCCATGAAGCTGTTCGGAACCACGACGTCGCCGTTCGTGCGGCGGGTGCACGTGATCGCAGTCGAGATCGGCGAGCCGATCGAGTGGGTCGACACCGCGACCGAGGCGGGGCAGGCGGCGCTGCGCGAGATCTCGCCGATCCGCAAGGTGCCGGTCGCGATCGTCGACGGTCGCACGCTGTTCGACTCGCAGGTGATCGGCAGCTGGCTGACCGCGACGCGCGGCCACGGCGGGCTCGCGCCGCCGCGCGATCCGTGGCGCGAGCGCAACCTGGTCAACGCGGCCGACGAGGCGATCCTGTCGGTGATCCAGCTGTTCCAGCTGCGGCGCGACGGCGTCGCGATCGACGGCAACGCGTTCGCGACGCGCCAGCTCGATCGGACCGACGCGATCTTCCAGTGGCTCGGCAACGAGCTGTCGGCGCGCGACTTCGGGGTGGCCGAGCTGTCGGCGATCTGTGCGCTCGACTGGATGGACTTCCGCGCGACCTATCCGACCGAGCGCGCCGCCGCGCTGGCGCCGGTCCGCGCGGCGTGGCGCGATCGGCCGTCAATCGCCGCGAGTCGGCCGCACACCTGAGCTCGCCGGTCGTGCTATGCGACGGGCTGCCATGGAACGCGGCACCGACATCGCGCGCGCGGCCGCCGTCCTCGCCGGCGGCGGGCTGGTCGCGTTCCCGACCGAGACCGTGTACGGCCTGGGCGCCGATGCCGCGAGCGACGCGGCGGTCGAGCGGGTCTTCGCGGCCAAGGGCCGGCCGCGCGGCCACCCGCTGATCGTGCACCTCGCAGACGACGCCCGGCTCGACGACTGGGCGATCGAGATTCCGGAGGCGGCCCGCGCGCTGGCCCGCGCCGCGTGGCCGGGCCCGCTGACCTTGATCCTGAACAAGGGCCCGCGGGTGTCGGCGGTGGTCACCGGCGGCGCGGCGACGGTCGGGCTGCGGGTCCCGGCGCACCCGGTCGCGCAGGCGCTGCTGCGCCGGTTCGGCGGCGGGATCGCGGCGCCGAGCGCGAACCGGTTCGGCGCGGTCAGCCCGACCACGGCCGCCCACGTCGCGAGCGATCTCGGCGCGGCGGTCGACTACCTGCTCGACGGCGGCCCGTGCGAGGTCGGCGTGGAGTCGACGATCGTCGACCTGTCGCGCGGCCGCGCCGCGCTGCTCCGGCCCGGTGGGATGACGCGCGAGGACATCGAGCTGATCGTCGGACCGCTCGACGCGCCCGACGACGACGCGCCGGCCGCGCCCGGCACGCTGGCCAGCCACTACGCGCCGCGCGCCGAGGTGATCGCGGTCGCGCCCCACGAGGTCCCGGCGGCGGTCGCCGCGGCCCGGGCCCGCGGCGT
>Ga0307515_10009609_pt1 | contig 18676 bp, 24 predicted proteins | sample 17_EM_MG_FD_194513 | JGI IMG/M metagenome (GOLD analysis project Ga0307515, IMG submission 194513) | Populus trichocarpa ectomycorrhiza microbial communities from riparian zone in the Pacific Northwest, United States - 17_EM | ecosystem: Host-associated > Plants > Roots > Unclassified | place...
ACACCTGAACGGTGCGCGGTGAGCGAGTCATCACAGGGTGAGTGCAGGAGTCGGTTGAAATTAGCGATCATTCGCGCTGATTTCAACCGTGATCATCCCGTCTACCGTAAACTGTTGGTCAAAAGCTGACCAAATTCATTTCTGCGGTGGCCCTCCATCAATTCCACCCGCACAGTGTAGCGGGGCCGACCCAGACCGGACCTTAGGCCCTCCCAGTCCAGCGATTTAGAAAGTTGACAGGTTCTCGAGCGAATCGGCCGTTGCGTTGCGATTCCGCGTTCGCGGTTCGGAGGCAACTCCCACGACCCGACGCAACGTCCAGGGTTCTGACTATAGTTCCCTTAAAATAACGTGAATATTCGTTAAGTCCCGTGTACACAATTTAACCCTACGGAAAGTCCTAGTATGAGAAATCGTTCTGGTAAATAAAGGTCCGTAATGTAACTATCCTGATAATGATTGGGGACTCTGGTAGATCTCGAGGAACCCAATTCCGGTGTTCACGGCCGGGTACCACGATCCATTGAACCACTGGTTAGTCGTAATGCTGATGCTATGGTACGATATGATGCCACCGGACTGGTCGGTGAACGAAAACCTTGGGCGAAGGTAGGACGTCGACCAGGTGATGTGAGGGGTACCGCCTTGCTCGCGGCATCCGGGGAAGGTAAGGACGCTGTTGCGGCCCGAGTCGGTTTTGATTTGCAAGTCAGATGGAGAATCCGTGATCTGGAAGAGGACTGAAGGTTCGTCGGACGGACCCCGTTGTTTCGTATACTGCGCGGAATCGATCTCTGCCAAGGCGGAAAAGGAGTGGTCAGCTGCCATCTAGTGAGGTTACTAAAGTCAACGAGGTCACTACTCACCTTTACCGTCCTTGAAGGTTTGGTACCACTGAACAGTCTGGACCGAAGGCTCTTCGGGGAGGAAAGCAACACCCCTCACGTACGAATCGACGGAGTCTTGCATCGGTTTCCTACTCCAGAGGTGCTTGAGGGTAGCCTTGCCTTTGAGGTTGGAGTATTTCAGACCCCAGGGGTAGGTGACGTCGCCTTCAAAATGCCCGCGCGGGACTTCGATTCGGCTGTGAAGCTGTCCGCGCAGGAGTCCAACCTCTCCGTTCATGACCGGGGTGAACGGCGTTCCTGCCCCGGGACTGTGGTTATGTAACCATGTAAGTAGGGAAAACGCTGATGAAAATATGAACAGGTGCGTACATGTGAACGTTGGATTGGAGGGAAAACCCTGGGCGCGTGAGGGAGTAGCTCCAGTCTCCGGAATTCTCATCGAAAACCAGCTTGTTATCTCCGATCGTCCAAGTCTTCACACCACGGACATCGTTGTAGACGAGGGTCCCGTTAAGGACAAACCCCCAAGTCGTCCCATTGTCGAAGGTCGTCCAGAAGGCGAATACTGCGTTCTCAAGCCTCGGATTCGGGGCGGCATTATCTCCGCGGGACCAACGAGCAAAGAGGAGTGGGTTCTCGTCTCCGACGGTGGCCTCCACGGCAATGAGCCATTCTTCCCACCCGTCCCCGTGCGATGGAAGTTGGGGGGCGTATCCAGGGGCAGCGGCGATGTGGTCCGGGAGGTTCGGTCGAGCGGTCCCAGAACAGTTGTTGACGACTGAGGGGATTTTAACTCGATGCTCTGGTCGGGTGGCTGGGCTGCCGACGACGAGGGAGAAGAGAGCGGACAAGATGAGCAGAATAGACAGAGAGCGCATGTCGTTGAGGAGGGACGGAGGCTTGGTGTGACCATCGCTCTTCCAACCTTACCTTAAATATGATTGCAGTATGAGCGGCATTGAGAGGGTTTCAGGGGTAGACGACTGTCGATTCTTCGACGAGATCAACGCATCAAGTGAATCCTTCGACTACGTGAACAGGACATCCAACATGGAACTTGCATGGGAGTAGTGCGTAAATCCCACGGACGTCGATCGTAGCACGAGTTGCCCCTGAACCCCTTACAAATAGTAATATCGGAAATGTAAAGTTATCAACGGCGCTGATCTGTCAACGCCTTTTTGATGTGCACTAAAAATAGACTGCACCGCACGTACCCCATAGCACACGTCGCACATCAAAAGGACACACGGATTTCCCCTGGGAGGAGATTTCCGCCTTGGCCTGGGCAGATTTGAGGGCAAGAAGTCAGTATTGTTGATTTTTACACCATTTGGAGGATAATTTTTCTGGCCGTTGGAAGGGCCGCGGGATTACCTGGAACAAGCGCTGAAAGGTTACCCACCCTACCCCCCGAATGAGTGTTCCCATCGACACTGGCTGTCGTGGCTTAAGTACTTCCGCAGGTATCTTTCTGACAATGGCTATGACTTGAAAGTGGTTATGTCCAGCCGCCACTGGCGCATACTTGTAATGATTGGTTCTACAAGTGAGGTGCGTCTCAACCGAGTCTTAGCTAGGCGGCACTGCATGGCTTACCGAACACATACACTGGGGTATCACACCGGGCGGTTACCGCCCACCATTCACCGATCAACTTTTTCCGGGGACTCTCATTGGAGGGTTATGCTCTCAAGTTGCCGCCGGGGGTGATCGGATCACAGACCTTGGATAACCCCGCAACCCTTCGACCGCCAAGGAAATCACGATACTGCACTCGAAACTACTCCTAAACGGTGTAGGAATCAACGCTACTGACTCCTTACCCTCGAATCTGCTCAGGCCGAGGCGAAAAACCTCTCATCAAACTGCACACACGTCTAGGGCGCTGGATTCGGACGGGTTTCATGAAATGGTCAATCCGTGACACTTGGTGCAGATGACACGACCAAAATTAGAATTTTTTCGGGTTTCATGGGAACCTGAACAAATACCATGTCTCCTTGTGGGCCCCGTATGTTCCATTGAAAGGCGGGTGCCCCGGAGCTTCTTGGTGCGGCGAACGAGGCGTGGGTGGATTACTAGAGTCCACAGAATCTCGATCCCCACTATTGTTCTATCATCGGCCATGCCCTCGGGCTCAAAAGAGGCAAGACCAAAGGACGACTGCGGAGAGAAGGCGGGACCAGAATCCCCCTCCCTCCGGATTTTCCCCCGAAGCAAGATCACAAGATCAGGAGGGATTGAACGGCGCAGAAGAGACGTGCTCGGCTCAGCGTAGTAGCCAAAGCCAGCTTCAGGCACTATTGACTACTGGGCTGAGTAATTGCTGGGATGCATAGTTCGCGATGAATGAGAGAAATATTTTTGTTGTTCGACCTTGACCACCAAGTCCGCTGTCCTTCTGCACGAGATCCTCTATTTCGACGGGTTATCAGCCCGATGCCGCTCCAACCTTCTACGTAACAACTGGCTAGTGTAATTCACAACGACTCCGAAGGATGAGGAGGCATACCTCGCAGCAATTGCCAGCACTCCGGCGGCGTCGGCAGACGGGGTGAAAGACTGGACAGCACAGCGCCCACTGGTGGCGCCCAACGCCATCGGTAGGCGAGACATCGATTAACCAGGTTGGACAGAAAGCACGCAGGCACGCAGTGGACAATGAAAGGCTGCCCATCCCAGACAACGTGCCCTTGACTCGTGTCCTCCCCACCTCATGACAACCCAAAACTTCCACGGAGCGGCCATTCGCGCCACATGCAGCTTCAGGCTTCATCGACCATCTCCCAGGCCCCTTTCTTGAAACTGGTCCTCGCCGTGTGAGTTTGCAATGGAACTCGGTTCTTTAGACTCGGTCTGGCTCAGCTAATCAGCCAATCGCCCCCAGTAACAAGTCTGGATGAAGGACGGCGAGACCGAGCGACACCGGTCGCTCGATCGACCTCCGTCGCTGATTACCACGCTCACCTGGCCCCGGTCACAACCGTGTCATCACGTGCTCTTACAGCGAGCGTGTTTTAACTTTTGTCCAGTTGCCGGTTCTCAGAGTACGCTAGCTTCCATCGATGGCTGTTCATACACACGAAATTCCGAATCTTCCGATCTAGGTGACCCTGCCTCCATGAATTTATGAGACTCCTATGCTTTGAACGCCGTGACAGTACCGGACCTCAAAACAAGGCCCACGACAAGAACCCCTATTGAGGTGCCTGGAACACTGGATCATGATGGTGGTGTTGGATTTTCCGTGACATCTGCTTCAGCTGTATAACGTAAGAGCCAGCCCACAGCTATTTTTGCGACCCTATCATGGTCTCACGCTTGACACCTAGATGGATGAGAGTAGCCCCGTAATGTTTCCTACATGTCCGAAAGGGCGCCACTGCTTGGTGTACCTGGTCTTGCCTTGTTCTGGCATTAGCCTGCGACATCGGTTTTACCGGAATGATATATGGGCGCACATCCACTGGAATCTAGATTCAGCAAGTCACATTCAAAGTGACAGCCCCCCTTACAGCTAGTCACCAGATCGGACTCTGAGGCCGCCAGGGCCCACGAACTGAGTCACTTGCTCCGCCCTGTGGCACGAATCCACAGACAGCGAGCCAACAGCGTCTCCCCCTATCCCCGAGGGAGCGATGGCGCGCATCAGGACGTATACAAACTCCCAGGGTTGTACCAAAATAGGCCCCTGACATCCTCAACAAAGGATCCCGATGCATACGTCCCTCCCGCTGCCAATTCGCCCACGGGGACTATTGTTTTGGTGCGGTCACCCGCCCCGAAAGCAATTGCGCGAAAATCCGAGGTTGCAGAGTTCCCGTCTCCTGTGGCGCGCCGATTCTTTACCGACACCGGATCAGCGACAAGATCGGCGGTAAGCTAAGCTCAGGTGCGGAATCACTGATGTCATAACCAAATCTTCAAAATTACGGGTATCGTGATACATCCGAAGTACAGTACGGCCCAGACGATGTTTACAAGAGTCCCAAAAAACAAACAAGGTGCAGCAAAAGCGACAGATAGGGGATGGGCGAGAGGATAAGGAGATTGCAAAGACAATGCTGCCACATGATATCGGTGTAGGTGATAGCCGAAGGGATTTCCAAAAAGATCATATGGAATACAAGTTTCGCTACCTTCAAGCTGATGGTGGCGTACTAAAGACGGCGGAAGTAAATGGCTCAAATGATCACAGTCACGCGGCGCCTAGTTCGCTAAGATATTCAAGGTCGAAGTACAGCTCGCCGTCGGGTATTTGAAGGAGCACGGATAGATCTTCACCAGAGTCAGGAAGGTAGCCTTCTAGGAGGGTATCCAGGGTTGCATTGGAAGAACTCGATCGCAGAGGCGGCTCGCTCTTACTGGATAACTGGGATTGCAGAAGAAATCAGCAATTTGGTGGGAGTGTATGAGTCAGACAGGATGTACCAGTTTGAGGGCGGTTGACTTTGCAGTCGCCAGTTCAGACTCCCCTATGTACAGCTCTGACGAGGGTATTGAATCCAACTCTGCCATATCCACACGCAGAAGATCATCTTCCGTAGGTATAGACGGTAGAGAGCTCAGGTCGAGCGAATCACATGAAGGAAGCCGCTGGTCATCTTGGACGGGGGCCGGTTCCTGAAATCATGAAATCAGACAACCTCGGCCGAAAAGACAGTCCGGCACACCTAACCTTTTGGGGGGTAGCCTTGGCAACTTCAGAGAAGAGCCACACCAACGCCGCGGCTCCGTGTACCGAATGTTCTAATGCTCGTTCAACTGCGTTCCAAAACGTGGGATCTGGTGAGTGTGGCGGGGGTGCTTGTGCTTGGAGTATGTGCAAGGGGACAATCGCATAACTGAGTGGGATAGCAACGTATGATGATTGTAAAGTCTTTGTCAGGCCAGGTATCGATAGGTATGGGCCGAGGATCGTAAAGGGGTTTGTAGCCGTGGGATCCATGAGGTCGTAGCAGGTTAGAGGAGCGAGAAAGATGATGGGCACTTGATCTGGGAGGGCAAAGGGCATCAAAGGGGACAGCATTCGAGCGGCCAAAGCGAATTCCAGAGCGTCAAAGAAAGTCTCATCCCGAAAGACACCCATAGCGTTTTCAGTGGATAGATGAAGGCCGGGTGCAGGAGGCGACTCAGGGAATACAGCAGGGCAGAGGGGTTATAAAGGCATTCATGGCTACAGGGGCTTTGAGAGCCGATGGACGAGAAGTGGTATGCATGTGAGGCGGAAGCCTGAAGGTCCCCGTTCGGAAGTTCCCGCCCGGATCAGCCTCAAATCAAGCGAGCGCGGGTCTATCAGCAAGTACATTCTAACCTCTCCTACTCTCTACAAAATCAGCCAACGCTGCCCTATGCGGCAGGTGCACAGTCAATAGATCTACAATATCGGACTTCGTGATCATACCCATAAGCTTCCCCCGTTGTGTAAAAAGGATTTGTCGCAAATTCTATGAGAAGTCGCACGTTTCGTTGAACGGTCGAAAGACGACGGGGAAAAAAGAACGCACCATCTTATGGATCATGTTTACCACGAGTTCTAGCGGGACTTCTGTCCGAAGTTCTAGAACTGAAACTTCCGTGAGGGATGAAAGGTTGATCAAATCTGGCTCGGAGGCGGCGTAGGTGTGGGAGAAAGTGCACTCCCGAGCTAGCTCCGTGGGGGACCCATCATTCCGCAGTTGTTCTACGGGGATAGTGAGCGTTGCAGGGGATGCAAGTATAAGGTGAAGCAAACCAAGGGCCAATCTCAGTTTCTCCCTTCCAACGAAACCAAGGAACGTCTCCTCTTGAACCACTGGGAACCCATTGAACTCGTACGTTTGCACGAGTTGATCTTGGATGAAGGGTTCAGATACAGCACAACAAGCGGCCGGAAGTTTCACCCACCCAAATGCCCGAACGTCGTCCTAGTGCCTTCGATCACCACGAGTTGGGAAACAGGACACATAACGCTCTCAGTGGTCAATCTCTCATCCTTATCCCTGTACTCGTCTTGCGGCATCCACGGGTAATTCCTCAACGCAATCCACTGAGCGTAAATACCCTCCTTTCCAAACGCCTCCCCAACCCACTTCGCCGTCATAACGGAAACCATAATGGGCAAAACGTGAGATAATGCGCCGGTCAACTCGAACATGATCACCACTAGGGAAACTATAGTGGTGGTGAGAACGGTGCCCACCATTTCAAGTTTGAATGCTTACTCGTCATTCTTGTGACTCCGCCTAACATGGCCGCAGCACCTATCACGGAATAGAAGCCAGGGGATACACAGGGGATAGTCTGTTCCGAAGGGCATGCGCTAAATATCCAGGCGTCAGAGTATGCCCTTTGAAGATCTTGCCTAAGATCTGGTCAGTGAACGGCCGTTGTACCCATCCTTCGGGCTTACGTGATGAGTCCCATGGCCCTCCCCAAGCAGGCTCCAATCGCGATTGTCGGTAAGAAAATTCCAGCAGGGACCTGAGCGTTTCCATGGGCGATAGAAGAGAAATCCGGTAGGGATCACCCACCATCATGCCAAAAGTCCAAGCTGTGAAGAACACCTTGGTAAGGGCAGTAAGGATCAACAGGAATATGTTACGCCACAAAGCGGTCGGACTTGAGAAAGAAGAAATCGGTGAACAAATCCTCATGAGTGGGCAGTACGCACACACGCACTTGCATAGTCCGTGGTAATCCGGTCTCGAAGGTTCGCACTCCACGAATAAATTTGCAACGAGTTCAGAAGATTGCACTCTAAAACCTCACAGCCGTCATCTTGGATGATCAAGCCCGGCATAAACCGTATATACCTGAGGAAAACAACCTATGGTAGATCAGCGTCGTGCCATATTGGTTAAGAAGGATGAGGCGTACGAGATAACTAACAGCCGCCGTGATCGCACTCACACCGACGACTTCTAGCACTGGCCATTGGTGCAATATGCTGTTTCGCCGGTACACAGCAATTCGAACGTTGAGTTTGATCAGTAAAGATCCCAAGGCGCCCTGATTGCAAGATATGACCGATGTATTCTGTACTCTCAGGTGGGTGCACTTACTCCGATGACTCCTAAGGTGATCCAAGGAATCTAGGACCGCTTCAATACCAGGAATGTGAGACTTGTAGGAACCATACCAGCTCGAACGCCCGCCACACGTCGTCGGTCACGGAACTGACCTAGAGCCAACGAATCAGCCTATGAGTCGACACCCAGGCAAGTCACACGCACCCCGAAGAGAACGAGCTTCTTGGTGCCAAATGGATCGATATACTGGAGTGAGACAGCAGCGATGACAGATATCACAAAACCTCTCCACATGACATCCATCTCCTTCGAAAAAGTGTCAAGTTCTAAAAGTTGCATGTTGGTGGTGAACAACTGGCATTTATTTTACCATCGTACCTTCAAGTCCAAACAAAACGCCACCCAAAGGGCTACCGAAGGCGACCGATACTCCGGCAGCAGCAGCAGCAGCCAAAATCCTGCGCTTCTGGGCTATGCAAATTTGGATATTGGAACTTCAACCGGCGGATCTGCCCTCGTACCTTCGTTTTGTCGAAGCTGCTTAAAAAGTTTGGAAAGCAAACGAGCCATACAGCACGACACATGCACTAGCGGGCCCTAAGCGCATAGTGAGTGCAAATGTTTTTAGCCGGAAAAATTCCAGGGGCGTCGTCCCCTTACCTCTTTACCCAAGGAGAGTCCAGAGGAGACCGCTAATGCGAGACCAAGTGACTTGATGAGGAGCGTCCACGCACTCAGGAATGCGTCCAAGACGTAGCCGGCTAGAATCTGGAACTGTGTCAACTGGTGCCCAAGAACTAGATCGTGTGCGCGCTTACTGCTTTAATCTCAGGAACTAAGGGAATATGTTAGCTCTACCCTGGAGGTGAATCACAGGATCACATACTTCCTGTGTGGAACGCGCTGTAGGAACCACACTCAGAAAAAGTGGCAACGGATAGAGGAGGACACTCACTATGGGGCGTACGTCTTCACAAGAATCGCTGCACTTCCGCTGAAAACGACCTGTGGAGAAAGTTGAAGTTGGGCGGGAGGATGCAGCTGCGAAACGCACCGCTAGGGCGATGTATATCAAAGATTGTAGAAGGGATTGTCCAAATATTGATGTGATATTCAGGTAGTCACTCCATGTTTGCCAACTAGTACAAACCTCCCCGGCTTGTCACTTGGTGAGGCAAGGACGATATATTCGAAGATTCGGAGCTTACAGTCCAGACCACTACAACACACGGTTTGGTTATAGAATATGCCTCGGTCGCAACGACCCTCTCGAATATCGCCCAGCCTGTATGTCAGCCTTGAGCGCATGACCAAGGTCGGGCACCGATATCTCGCACTCACCACTTGACCAGCACATCTAGCCAGGCTCCGATCACTCCAATACCAATACCAGCCGCAATGATTACCATCCACATCTGGACTGAGTTCAAGGTAAGCGTGAGTAACCCGCGTAAACCATGAAGGGTATTGAGCTGATGTCTTCTTTCCCGTTCAGCGGCTTCTTCGTATAACCAGTCGATAGATGTTCTATCCTTGTAGCGGTGAGGCAGCGTGACCAGTTCTGGTGGTCTATGGGAGTGTTCTTCGAGGTGAGAGGCATCGTACGCCTCTCCCTCGTAATCGTCTTTCCCGTTGGAGAACACAGGATAACTCTCGTTGCTGCAGTAGCGAGGTCTCAGAACAGGAAATGTTCATCGCAGCAACATACCTCGACATCACAATAAGCTTTAGAGCTCCGGTCAGACAGTGTTTATTGGCCTCCGGGATATCATACGCTGGGCGTGCACCTGTGTCGGGATGCGGAGGAAGGTGGCAGATAGAGTTCACACGCTCGTTCCGCTTTTCATCCGCCACACAACCATCCCAGGTGCAACTCCGTCAGGCTCTTCGCCTCTGTCGGATACCCGTACCCTTCGAGTAATTATGGTTCTCGCATCCCAGCCCGCTTCTGCACCCCGGCGGTCGGCTCGATTCGAATACTTTCACTAGGAACTGTCGGACGGTACACGGAGGTAAAATCTATGGTCAAGGAAGGTACAGGGATGGGAGTAGAATATTGTGAGCACCTCGCTTCTAGCCCAAGCTTTCTGACTCAAATGCGTTTTAGCGTGTTCGCAGTGGTTTCATCTATTACCGTAGCATTCCTGCTCCGCTCGCATCCAGGTGCAGCCAGCTCCGGCGACCGGTATATTGTGTGCAATTTCTTCCGACCAATACATCAGTGGACTCGAAAGTTGACTCCCTCTCGAAATGAGCATCGCATCTGCGGCGGTCCACAAGATTTATTACCTGTGGGATGTGAAACAACCTCGGTCAGTCCGGCAGGAACGTGTTTCGACGTGGGGCAACGAGTGTATCCTCACCATAGCTCAGTTGGTAGAGCGTGAGACTGTAATTGGTTAATTATCTCAAGGTCACTAGTTCGATCCTGGTTGGTGAGAAATTTTTTCCCTGTACACCTTAGTGTCAGCGACAACCCCTTACTTATCCTGAGGTATGGTAGGGGGCGGACATGACGTGCTGGCAGATGAGAGGGGATGATTTCATCCCCTCTCATATCGAAACTCAGGAGAACTCGTATCCCCTGAAGAGAATCAGAGAACGCAAGTCTCAGAGACGGGCGGACAAAGTCGATAAAAGCTGGGGGTCAAGGGTGGTCGTCTCCTCATTCTGCGCTCGCGCGACCCCCGACGAAGAGCTCTCCTACACTCGGCTATTCCTAGTTGCTGTCGCTAGTGCTCGTGACCGTCGTATTTGGACCTTTCTCTCGTCCGGTGTTCTTGGTCCTCTTCGTTCTGCTGTCTGTTTGCCTTTACCCCTTCGTTTGCGCTAGCATTCTTTGCTCGATTATCATGGATCCGTTCTTCGGTTGGACCGCCACCGCTCTCGCTGCCTACTTGGCTGGCTGTGACGTGTTTGGGAACAACATCCCTGTGAGCAATGTGAAGGACGTATCAAGCCAGGGGGGATCTGTGAGTTCGCTCGTCTCCCTTGATCACTGATTCGAAAGCTTATCGAGTGTCTGTAGGGGCATGAATCCGACGTTTTCTCTTCGACGGACGCTCAGTCCTTCGGGCGAAGCACATACTCGGTCCTCGCTTCCCCACCTTTACCTGGAGGATTTCCGGGTAAATCATCTTCTCTCTTCCCCATCTCTCCGATGCTAACTCGATCCCCCGTTAGTCTCCCCTCCTTGTTCACCCCTCAAGCGAGGAGCGAGGCACCAGCATGGTGCGTTTAAATTTCGCCCCACCCTCCCCTCTCCTTAGCTCACTCAATGATCCCATTTTAGGTTCCCCCAAGCCACATAAGGTATCTGAGGAAGTCTACGGCTCAGGCTTTTCATCGACAGGAACCAGGAGGCGAGGGTACGAGAACTCCAGGTCTCCCCCGAAAGGCTTGGAGGCGCGGGCGAAGGATGGTCTACCCCACCGAGTCCTTCTTATCCCCTCTACTCCAGTCTCGCATAGGGAGACTCCTTTATCAGAAGTTTCTTCGTCTATCGAGGACACCGGGCTCGACGTTCAAGTGGTTCACTCGATCCCCCACCCCACTAGCCCATCTCCTTTTGAAGACGCCACCTCAAGCCGACGTCAACCTTGGCTCCCCGTCGCCGACAACGGTAAGTACCATCATCCTCTAGCCTCCAGTCCCATCCGCTCAAGTCTCTTTCAGTTGTGATTTGTCGTAAACGTTCCGCTCCCGCTGAGTTCGATGACGAGGCCTCCTTGCCCCACCCCAAGAAGTACATTACGGGATGGATGTCGGAGTACATCCGACTCAGAGCGCGCTCGTGGCGCGAAATGCTGAGGTTGATGCAGGAAGCGAGGTGGCGGCCTTTCAGGCCACAGGTAATCTGTTACCTGGCGCCTGCGCCTGCCTCCGCACCCTCGATAGCCCCGCGCTATTGGTGCGCCAACCTCGTTACCTGCGATTTGCCGGCAACAATCAACACCGGTTAGTTCTTATGTTCGACTTTCAACTACTTTTCTGGAGTCTGACGACTCCTCTTAATAGCTTCCTCCGCTCCACCAGCGGAAACCGTGTCCCCTCCTCGCAAGTATCTTTGGGCTGTTTTTTGTTTGATATGTCGACGTTGACCACACCCATTCACAGCGCTCTCCCCCGATGGTCCCTCCCCCCCTCCCCGCCATAACGACTCCACCCTATTCCCCCCGTGAGCCCTTTCCCCTCCCCCTTGTGTTCGAAAGATCTTACATAAATGTCCATAGCGGAGTCTCCCTCTCCCTTCACTCCTCCCTCCTTCCAGCACCTGGAAGTCAAGGCAGTGACCCCTCCCAATCCCCCCACTCCCCCCTCCAGCGACACCTACTCCCTCACGTGGTCCGTTCACGGTCGCGTCGGTGAGTGGAACTTCCCTCATCTTTCCAAACGAATTCTTAAAACGTGTTCCTTTCGTAGACTCTTCTCCGTCCGCCTCTAGAATCTCATGGGTGGATAAAGTAAGTTACCTCGTTCGCTTTAATACTCGCATACCAATCGTTCCTGCTCGCAGGGAAAATGGAGAGCCGACGCGAGCCCTGAACAGGTCGCATGCCGACTGGATCCGATCGTCACGGAGGACCCCATCCCCGCGACTACGGACCTGCCCCCCTCCCTCCTCTCCTCCTCTCCTCCCCCCGCTCCCTCCCTCCCCCTCCCTAATGCCCCGCTGTTGTCTACCACCCCGACGACACCCTCCTACCTCCCTTATCCTCCCTCTCATCCTCCCCCTCTCCCTCCTCTTCCTCTCGTTCTCCCTCCCTCCCTCGCCCCTCTTCCAGCCTCTCAGAGTACCGGCATCTCCCGGGCCGCCATCTCCACTTCTAAACGGCTCAAGGTTATCAAGCGGGATCTCCGCTTCAAGGCCACTCGACCGAATCCGTACAAGATGGACTATCTACGGCTTAGGTCCGAAGTCAAGTGGCGCTTGAAGGATCTCGGCTTCGAGAAACACCTAGCTCCCCCTCCCTCTCTCCAAAAGCTCCCGCCCGGACGAGGTGGTTCCGCTTCTAGTGAAGATCGGATCTATACCTGCCTTGCTCTGGCCGACGAGTGTTTTTAACACTCCTCCTGTACCTGTAATCCTGACTCCTCGGTGAAGTGACTCGGATGATAGCACCAGACTTTCGGCGCTAGCTTCTCTGGATTTCCCGAAACGCGCATACAGGCCCAGGAGAAGGCTCATCCGAGATGAGCCTGAGCCTATGGAGGACGTGGAGCTCTCTGATTCGTCCCCCTGAGAACCCTTCGCCCCCCTCTTCATATACCCTCTTCTGTCTGCTCTCTGGTCTCGGGTTCTCTTTGATCTGCTCTTTCTCTGGTCTTTCTTACGGATTTCTGCTTTGGTTTCTGCTGTACTCTCTTGGGTCAATGCGTCTCTAGTTTCTCTCGGTGTTTCGTTCTCTGGATTATTGGGTCTTCTAGGATACGTCGCTTAATGGGCCTTTGGTTCTCTGTCCGATCTCAATAACATGTATACTTGTATTAATAGTTTATATATAATGCTATTACACTTTGACTTCCACTTTGTGAACCCGAGTGAACCTGGGAAGCTGAGCGAACGTGAGAAATTGCGCTTGCTGGGGTACGTTGCAATGTGTTTATATTATAAGTCGCGCAAGGCATTTGGAAGTAAATTAATGAGTCCACCGAGAGCACAAGAAGCACACATCGTAAGCAACAAGCAGAAAGTAGCATCAGAGCAGTTCAGAGATCAAGAGTAAGACACGTTCCAGAGAGAGAAACGAGACGAAGAGCTAGCAAGCGACAGATCAAACATCAGCCCATCCCCCCTCATCCAGTTTGTAAGAGGCTTCGCTTTCAGGTCTGTCAGGACTATCCACAAGTTTTGCAACGCGTTCTTCCGCTCTGCCTAGAAGGTGTAACCGAGCAAGTGAGAAGGACAATGTTAGTACAATTGTTTATCGTATGTGACGAAACGACCTTTTCGCAAAAACATCCGCGTCGCTGACGCGTGAGAGAGGATATGGCCACCAATAGGCTTCAAGGCCCCACCGGCAACGAATGTCATTGTTGCACCAGGATCAGCTATAACAAGGTCAGACTCCGCACAGATCTCGAGGTCGAACACCCCATTTACATTGCACTTGGTTCGTGAGAAGTATCGCGATCTTCGTTTTGTGTGAGTTAGAGTCAAACGCACGAGTCGGGCTGCACGAAACGTACGTTAAACTCTTCCGAAAGCTTCGACAACTTGGAGAGCATCTGTGAACCAATCAGTACCCGTACAACTGCAACTACTCATTTTAATCGGTACCTGGGCGAGCTTTCGGGTCGTTAGACGATTGTGGGACACTAGAACGAGGACTTGAAAGAAATACCTTCTGTTGTCTCTCGCTGAGCTCTCCCCGGCCTGAAAAGTCCGTACGGAAAAGTGCCATTATGCTGTCAACGATCTCCATCACGGTGTATCAGGTATCAGGACGGGGAACCAAAACGAGGGCCGATCTCATACCATAAGTTTGAAATCTTTGTCCTCGGCGAACCGCATGGCACACTCTTCAATAAGTTCCATCTAATGAACGTCTCAATATAGAGAGGGTGGGGATAAGCATAACACTGGCCTGATGTTCGCTGTTGAACGCGCGAGCTGAAGGATCATGCAGTTCTTTCGTGTCTGAACAGCGAGAGGGAAATGGGCGTACCGTAAAGGATATTCTCAAGGGCCATATCGCCGTTTACGCCAAATCTATCTGCAATGGAGCGAATCCTATCCGGTCTAAAAGTCCCTTCTGTGTCGATATACGCCACCTGCAGGACGTTCGCGTTTGAAACGATTCATATTGATGAGTTGACTCGCCTTTCCCGCTGCGCCACCCATATCAGGAGGGAGTTGGCAAACGACACTCATTGTATGCGCCAGCTGTGTTTTACCCGTCCGGAATTCTCCATACACTACGATGGCTTCTGATGAGCAACCCTCGTCTCTCTATTCCTCGATGACTCACCTTCACTAATGGATTGGGACATGATGCCCCCTACGACGAAGTGAGTCTGTATCTATCGCAAGAGTGCAAACCTACCTCCCAGGATTCCATCAACGTTCTTGCTCCCGGTGCTTATTATCAGCACGCGTTTCCGCTTGTCTGAAACCTCGAGGCCGGTAGCGAACGAAGACCCCTATATCTTGTAAGTCCCTGCAAAGGGTCTATACCCATCAAACACGAACAGCTATTTTTGCGGCGGCGTCCTAAATAATATTCGTCAATACTATCCACCTCATCGGCGTTGCGATTTACCTTGATCTTCTCTACCTTTGCCTCCGAGAGTCCCTAGGTGGAGATGAGATCAGGACGACGGCCGATCATGGATGTATGCGCACTTTAACTTTCAGCAGCTGACGACGCGTCGTCATCTTTACTGCTGAAACTGTATGGATGGCGGCGCTCTGATACCCAGGTTAGCGGATGATGAGTCGTTGTGAACATGGGACAACCTTAAGTTTTAGGATGTCCTGCATATTGATACCCTGCACACGGTTTTTGTGAGGTTGAGAGATAGTCAGGATGTGTTAAAGCGGCAAAAGTCACGAACATGCTGTTGTAGCTCCTCGACACTATCCCAGAAGGGCGTCTAAAAACCATGGGAGAAGTGTCAATCGCGAATCTACGCGCGTCAAGGTGGCACAAACTTCATCTAATTCTGGCTCTGCCGGTGGAGTATTCGGGCGTGAAGGTGCGACTGATTCAGCTGCGCGTCGACCCATCGTGGAGGAGCGTGAGGGTGAGAGAGAAAGAGAGTGCGGAGTTTTCCGTCCAACATTTTCGGGGGAATGGTATGTGTCGTCCTGGAAAGGAATCACGCATTCCTAAATCCCAGACCTTATGCGCCGCATATACTGGGCAACTTTCCACGACTTTTGAGCTTTACAAACCTCGAATATCCAGGCTGGAGAAGGGGCTCCACTGTCAGGGCCCTGCCCGCAGCTCAAAACGATACAAATCATGGTGACTGGCACCCGTTATGAATTTGGAAAACTTTCTACCTAGGCCACGGAAAGTTACTCACTCATTACCAGAAATACAAGCAATAAGTTCAGGTTACATCTCCGGTCATCTATCGCATCACCAATGGTGTTTTCCACAGTATTACCACCGCGATGAACTGGAGGCGCAACCCATGATCAAAGGTCTGGGTTAAGATCCAGGTCAAGGTCGAAGATGTCTTGCTGTGGTCTGTGATCCATGCGATACGGGTTGGCACCAAATGTGTGTTGCGGCTGATCGTCAGATTTCGGTGAAACTGTTGGAGCTGTAACGGACGACATTAGAGTGCACGGAGATGAGCCATGAAGTCTTTGCATACCTTTACCGACAGAATGAGTTTCACCAAGCGGCCCAAGAGGTGCTTCCGCGTTGAGTCTTCCTCTCCGCATCTTCTCTTCGTTGGGGAACGGCGGGAAAAATAAGGGAGGCGGTGGTTGTCCCGGGAGCATCAAATCTGGCATGTTCGGCGGAGCGGAAGTGAACGAGCTGAGACTTTGAGCGTATGCGAGGAGTTCAGGATACGGCAAGGAGGCTGCAAGTTCTGGTTGAGCTTCGCCGGACAGATTATACAGATGTGAACTGACCATATTTCGCTTTCTCGATAGACTCGATCCGCTCGTCTCCTTCCTTAATCATGGTTTCCAGCTCCTGCTTCCCGGCCTCCAGCTCGGAGCAGATGTGTCTCCACTGGGTGTCGAGACCCAGAATCTCTCGCTTGAGAGTCTCGATCTCCCGCTGTTTGATTTGGTGCGTTCGCGCGATATCCAAGGCACGGGCGATTTGCGCGTCACATTCGATGAACAACGAAACTGAAGGAGGTGGGACTCTGCGGGCATTTTGATCACTCGAGAGCGAGAGAAAAAGAGTTTGGGAGAGACGTCGAAACTCCTCTATTGGTTGGAGTAACTGGTCGCTCATGGACGGCTTGGGGATTGCCGTTTCCGCCGCGTTGGTGTCCGCCATGGTGACCGTGGCATTTGAAGAGACGAACAACCGTGCGAACCTAGACCGGGCACAGAGGGCTGCATCATGGTATTGCCTGGAGTGCCGCTCAAAGGCGACCAAAATAATACTCCTCGCTAGTGCTTAGGTTCCAACGTCTACAAATATTTTTATCCGGTTCTGTTTCCAAGTTCATGTTACTCGGCGCCCCGTTAAATGGGAAAAAGAAATACAAAAGTGTATGCCACGAACCCGGATTGAACGGGTGACCTGTAGAACTTCAGTCTATCGCTCTCCCAACTGAGCTATCGCGGCTTGGATAATAATAAAAATCCAACGTACTCAGCCATAAACGCCCTCTCTGGTTTTCCTCCCACTTCGCCGGTCCCTCGGCTGAAATCTAGCCCCAGCTTCAGAAGAGAGGATAACCAGTCCCCTCCTCCCACTAGACCCTGACCATCGCTTTTGAGGGTCCCGCAAACAGAGGCGAACGATTTCGGACATGACGTTTATATCTCTGCCAGTTTTTACATGTTACTACGCGACTGTTCCACTGCGGCTTGAAGTTTGAAGGGCTGCGAGTTTCCCGGAATCTGGATCTTGAGATCTTGAGAGCTCACACCAGCCAAGGGTCTGCCAGCATTATTATATAAAAACGCGTTGCGGACTCGGCCAACACCGATCCAACATCCATTCATGGTCACTGCGGGTACGTCCTTCGATAGAATTTTGAACATTTCCCACGCCGATAATCACCGTTTCTCTTGATTCGTGTCTAATGATTTCGCTGTTCCAAGGACCGTCGGTCTTCATCCGGCTGCAGCTGGATCTCAGCAACTCGTTGCCATCGATTGTAGGCGGTGATTCTCCATGTCCTCCTGATATGACGAATCTCACTCTTTAGTTATCCACTCCGCGGGCAGCGCTTTGACGGCCCCGCGACAAGGCTTAACGTGACCCGCGTTCGACAGAGGTTCTCCCATCCAAACTCGTCGACAGGCAGCCCTGTCGAAAGATCTCACAGTTATACAAACGAGGTGAGTTTATGGGCTTAAGAAAGTCTTATCCGGATTCAATAATTTAAGGTGATTAACTAAACAAGAAACTTCCCCGAACCTGAAAACCGTCGCCGTCTAAGTGGGAAGAGAGCGTTCCCCGGGGTGCCAAGGTTGTCAAGGTCTTCCCATACCAGAGGAGTAGGTAAGCAAAACGCTTCGATGTCGAATGTTGAACCATCGGCCAGTAAGATCCATGGGCTAAGCATGAGTCAAATGCGAGGGGGATTGGTTCTAGGGACTTTTGCATAAGACAGAGATCAACGAGAATCTAGTGGAGGATCACTCACCATGACTCGTCAGCGCAGTGGACGGGGATTTCAGTCGATCAACCGTGGCCCAGCTACTTGCAAAGGCTAGTCACGGAGAACAGATAGTTTCTTGTTCATGTCATAAAGCTCCGGAGGGAACGGAGAAACGGCTCAAACACTGGTGTTCCTATCATATTTATAATCAGCAGTGCGCCTCGACAAGGAGGGGTTTTTGGAAGTGAAGGAACCAGTGAGCGGTTGAACCACACAGCGGGATAAGCTCACTCTCTCCAATCCCGAGCTTGATCGTTACAGGCAGACGAGTGAAGTTGGTTCAGCCAAAGAGTTGGTCGCGGTTGGCGTTTGGTTTGATTCCATAGTATTCACTTGCAATGCGGAGCGTTTTGAACCGACTTTGACAACAAGGAAGAGCCGGCTCAGGGAGATAATAAAATCTCGCAGTGTCCTCTTTGACTTCAGTTCTCTCTGTCCATGGCTGGCGGGGTTCAGCGATCGGACTTCGCACTGCCATCAATTCACCCTTAAAACTAAAGTAGC
>Ga0307515_10009612_pt1 | contig 18668 bp, 14 predicted proteins | sample 17_EM_MG_FD_194513 | JGI IMG/M metagenome (GOLD analysis project Ga0307515, IMG submission 194513) | Populus trichocarpa ectomycorrhiza microbial communities from riparian zone in the Pacific Northwest, United States - 17_EM | ecosystem: Host-associated > Plants > Roots > Unclassified | place...
AGAGGTGTTGTGGAGTTCCTTTGGTCATAAAGGCAATTGCGAGGTTAATGTCTTTGAAAGATAGAGCCCAGTGGTTGCCCTTTATCCAACAAGAACTTCCAAATAGGGTCAAAGATGATAACATCATAGATACCCTTAAGTTAAGCTACGATCCTCTTCCATCATATATGAAGCATTGCTTTGCATACTGTAGCTTATTCCCAAAAGGTCATAGGATTGATGTGAAGTTATTGATTCGACTTTGGATTGCACAAGGGTTTGTTAGCTCTTCAAATTCAGGTGGTAGGTGTCTTGATATTGTTGGTCTTAGTTGCTTTGAGCATTTACTGTGGAGGTCATTCTTTCACGAAGTGGAGAAGGATGGTTTAGGTAACATAGAAAGTTGCAAAATGCATGATTTTATGCATGATCTTGCAACCCATGTCGCTGGTTTTCAGAGCATCAAAGTGGAGCGTGGAGGAAATAGGATTAGTGAATTGACTCGGTACGTGTCATTTGACATGGAATTGGATTTGTCCCAACAAATTCCAATTCTTTTGCCTTGTGCAAAAAGTCTAAGAACATTTATATTATTTCAAGGCGGCAAATGGGATGAGGGGTCATGGAAGTCTATTTGTCGAGACTTTAGGCTTTTACGTGTGCTTGTTTTGAGTCATTTGGGAATGAAGGAAGTGCCACCTCTCATTGAAAATATCAAGCATCTGAAATATCTTGATCTTTCTAATAATGAGATGAAGGCGCTTCCTAATTCTGTCACTAGTCTGGTAAATTTGCAAGTGCTCAAGCTCAATGGTTGTGATAACCTTAAAGCACTACCAAGAGATATTAGTAAGCTGATCAATCTGAGGCATCTTGATGTTGGTTGCACTCTTGATGAAGATTTATGTGAAAATTTAGAGTATATGCCTCGTGGGATTGAAAAATTAACTAGTCTACAAACGTTGTCATGTTTTGTGGCTGCTAAAAATAGGAGTTCTAAATCCAAGAAGGTTGGTGGATTGGATGAGTTGAGTGAATTAAATGAATTGAGAGGGAGGCTAGAAATAAGAGTAAAGGGATATAAGAGCAGTTCTTGTATATCAGAATTTAAAGGAGCAAAATTGATAGAGAAAAAATATCTTCAGTCGTTGACCATATAGTGGGACATACAGGAAGATCTTATTTCAGATATTTTATTGTATGATAAAATGTTGGAAAGCCTCGAGCCAAACTTGAGTCTTCAAGAGTTGAAAGTGAGAGGCTATAAAGGCATCAGGTTTCCACATTGGCTTTCAGAACTCTCAAATCTTGTAAGCATTCATCTAATATTCTGTCCAAGACTTAAGCATATCCCTCCCTTAGATAAAATCCCTTCTCTTAGAGAAATGTTGATTATGCATTTGAATAATTTGGAGTACATGGATAGCGAGGGGGATGGAGGAAGAGGAGTTTCAGGATTTTCCCCATCTTTAAAGAAACTTAGCATCTATAATTGTCCTAATCTGAAGGGATGGTGGAAGAAGAGTAGAGATGAGAAGAGTGATGATAATGATGAGTCATTAAAAGAAATGCTATGTTTTCCATGTCTTTCTTCCTTGAGCATTGTTGATTGTCCAAACTTGACTTCAATACCGTTTTTTCAAACTCTCTCAATTCTCTTTTTGTTGAGAGCTAGTTCAATACCATTACAGCAGACAATGGAGATGACATCACCAGTCTCTTCTTCTTCTTCTTCCCGTCCTCTCTCCAAATTGAAGAAACTATATATTTATTTCATTGATGATATGGAATCTCTTCCAGAAGTAGGGCTGCAAAATCTCTCTTCTCTTCAACAACTATCGATTAGGGGATGCTCAAGATTGAAGTCTCTGCCACTGCCTGATCAGGGGATGCCTTCTCTTCAGAAATTAAATATCAGCAGTTGCAAAGAATTAGGGTATCTATCTCAATCTGAATCGCAAAGGATACCCTACCTTACCTCTTTGCAAGAATTAGAAATATCTTACTGCAGTGGAGAGTTGAGAGTGATAGAATATGGAGGTACGAGGTTTCCAAGTTGGCTTTCACATCTCTCAAATCTGGTAAGGGTTCATCTACAAAATTGTAGAAGACTTGAACGTCTCCCTCCCTTAGATGGAATCCCTTCTCTTGAAGAATTGTCAATCACAAATATGGCTAGTTTGGAGTACATAGATAGTGAGGGGGTTGGAGGAAAAGGAGTGTCGACGTTTTTCCAATCGTTGAAGGAACTTCGTATCTTTGATTGTCCTAGATTGAAAGGATGGTGGAAGAAGAGTAGAGATGAGATGAATGATGATAATGATGAGCCAATAAAAGAAACGCTCTGTTTTCCACGTCTTTCTTCCTTGAGCATTGATGATTGTCCAAATCTGACTTCAATGCCGTTGTTTCCAAATCTCGATGAAGGTCTTTATTTGTGGAAAACGAGTTCAATGCCATTACAGCAGACAATGGAGATGACATCACCGGTCTCTTCTTCTTCTTCATTTATCCGTCCTCTCTCCAAATTGAAGAATCTAGAAATTTATATCATTGATGATATGGAATCTCTTCCGGAAGTAGGGCTGCAAAATCTCTCTTCTCTTCAACAGCTATTGATCTATGGATGCGGAAGATTGAAGTCTCTGCCACTGCCTGATCAGGGGATGCCTTCTCTTCAGACATTACGTATCAGTTACTGCAGAAAATTGAAGTCGCTATCAGAATCTAAATATCAAGGGAGGATACCCCACCTTCCCTCTTTGCAATTCTTAAGAATCAATGGCTGCAGTGGAGAGCTAACTAGAGGACGGGGAAAGGAGAGCGTGGAGGAGTGGCCTCCTAACATTAAACACATTCAAAAGGGTCGCTTACATATATGAAAGGTATTTAACGTCTCCCTTCCTTTGTTTACTCCCTCTCCCTCTCCCTCTCCCTCTCCCTATGTATTTTGTTACCCACAAATCTCATCTTTTCAAATTTGATGGTTAGCGCATTTTGACCGTGCAGCATGTAACCGTACGGATATTATTTAACCGAGCATTTTCATCTTTATTCTTAAATACAAAGATTTTTAACCTCTCCCTTCCTTCCTTCCTTAATTTAATTTCTTTTATTATTACTCCATACTCTTTCTCTCTCTGTATTTATTTAATTTATTATTCACAAATCTCATATGATAAAATTATTATTGTTTTTCTTTGAATATTCGCAACATTTTTCAATTAACTGGGAGAGGGGTTCAGCCCCCAAGAAAATAACAAATTTCCCAAAATTTCTCAATTAAATGATAGTAACTACAAAAAGGAAAGCCTTCTCCAATCACCTAATCTGTCCTCAAAATTTTGATTTTTTTTATATATAAAAAAACAGAACTCGAAAACAAAAAAACTGAAGGCACAATGATGGTGTTGGAGCTACCAAGAGAATAACATTGTTTTCATGTAATACCATTTTCTGATTGATACTTTGCATTTATGGTGTTTTCCAGGCCATTAGCAAGCTTCTATGAGATTACTATCTTATCGTTTTACAGATGGTGATGCATTCCCACGTTCTGAATTCCAAGGCACAGGTATATATTGTTCTTAAAGCTGGCTAAGTAAGTGCTACTGCTAAAACATCTTTATATCATACAAGACAGATAAAGTATGAGGCATGCGTTTAATATTCTAATTTTTTTTTCGCAGTTCTCTGAGCAATTTAGTGTTGATGGATAGAGGGACAGTGCAAGGAAATGGCCCTTGACCGTCTGTCTACAACAGCCTTCAAGCAAGCATGTGAGTTTTATTTACTTTTAAGATTTTTCAATTGCCCCCAAGTGTTTTCCATCTCTTTCGAATGCATTTGGTCTGTTTTCACATACTCAGTCCATTTGTCCTTGACCTTTCTACTGGTGTGCCATCCATTCTCAACTTTGAGAAATATGCCGGCATTCCGTAATCTCTTTCGTCTTATTTTTAATCATCTGTTTGTTGATTTTGGAGTTGGTATGTATTCACAGGGTGCAGTTCCAGTAACATTGAAGCAGATAAGCTGAGCTTCAGATTCCGGGGATGTGTTAGGAATTTCACAACCTCCATATTAGGAATAGATAATCTGTACATATTGACTTTCCTATTGTAATGCCTAACTTGTAGGGAGATAACCTATAATGTAGTAATTGATTCCTAACTTGTAGGAATGTCTGGAATCCTGCTAGTATAAGTACATGATGAGATCAATAATATATTCATTCCATCAAACTCAATCTCTTCTTCAGTGTTTCATGGTATAGAGCTGGACTAAGATCCTAATTTATCATCACACCCTAATCTCTCGTGTAACATCTCTCCTTTTCAGCAACCATGGCCGATATCGAAATACCACCAACACCTTCTGTTCCTGGCAAGAAAATTGCCGACCCTGACACCAAAAAAACAGAGACTTCTATGGATTTTTCAGAGGCAAGCCTCTCAAATCCCTATTTCACTCATCATTCAGATCATCCAGATTTGATTTTGATTTCAAAACCCTTGAATGGAGACAATTATTCTACTTGGAAAAGGGCAATGACTCTCACCTTAAACTCCAAGAACAAACTATGTTTTGTCAATGGTTCAATCAAAGCCCATTCAGAAAAAAAATAATCATGAAGACTATGTAGCCTGGTCTCGGTGCAATGATATGGTTCACTCCTGGATCGTCAATACTCTTAGTCCAGAAATTTCAGACAGTATGATCTATTACTCTGCTGCTCATGAAGTTTGGGAAGACCTTTGTGAGAGATTCTTTCAAAGCAATGCAACTCGCATCTTTGAAATTCAGCGAGATATCGCTTGTCTTCAACAAGAGCAACTCTCTGTCTCTACCTATTACACAAGATTGAAGGGTGTATAGGATGAACTAGTTTTCTATAACGATATAATACATGGAGCTCAACAAGATCAACAAAAATTGATGCAATTTCTGATGGGATTACATGATTCTTACAGTGCTATTTGCGGAAAAATCCTCCTGATGAATCCTCTTATTTCAGTTCGCCAAGCATATTCCTCCATCTTACAAGAAGAAAGACAACGTATCCTAAGCTCAACGCACACAACAAGTGATTCTTGTGGTAGCGCCACCATGGTGGTTCGAAACAGCAGTAGTACACCCACTAGAAATTTTAGTGGAGGATCGGCAAGATCCAAACGGTTTGACCACTCATATGGGTTGCAGGATCTCCAATCAAAAGAAAAGTCGCTGGAAAATTTTAATAGAGGACACAGATTTCACCAAGACAGGTGTTGTCCTGGCTCTGACGGAGGACACCCCTATTGTTCATAGTGTGGAGAAGCGGGCCATTGGGTCCAAACTTGTTATGAGTTGCATGGATACCCAGCAGGTCACCCAAAGGTAAAATATGGGTCAGGCCTAGATGTTTTAGCAACAATAACAAGCCTGAGGCCAATCATGTGTCCAAAGACTTCTCTAAAAAAAAAAGATGGACAACCAATTGTTGGGATTTCATAGGCTCAATTAAAATAGCTCTTATCACTTTTTGATAATAAATTTTTTTTTATTTTTTTTAAATATTTTTAAAACACAAAAATAAACAGTAAAAATAAAAAAATATGAAGAGAGCTTAAAAAAAATAGAAAGAAAAAGAAAAACTAGCCCTCCGCCATCTTTTTCCCCTACGTACCGTCACTAAAGGAATCAGGTCACCTAAACAAAAACTGCCTGAAGTAGCCAGCCACCGGTCTCCAGTCAGGACCAAGGAACCCATCTTAGCAACATCAACGCCGCATTGAAACAGCAACAGTGATCCCTCAAAAAAGGGATATATCGACGGTAATATATATCAGGTTTTGTTCTTAAACCTGATCCCATTTTATAAAGAGTTCCATAGATAGTCTTGTTTAGCTTGCGTAGGTCCTCAGTACAGGAAGCATGCATGATCATCTTAGAAAAATCATGAGTGTAGAGAGACTCCATATATATAGCGTATTTATTTATTTAGTTGTTTCGCTAAGATCATGCACAGACTTGAGTTTTCTTTTGCTAAATAACAAACAATGAGATAAAAACACGTGATTGGGGTATTAATTTAACCAAAGAAAGATTTAGAGGAAGGTGTGGGGACATAACCTTATTAATTAGCAACGTGGTTTTTGCCCATGTTTAAGGTCAATGAACTCATAGCGAGCCACTGCCACTGCCACTGCCTTGAACAATAAAAAAAAACACACTTTTTAAATTTTCAACAAAATAATAATGACCTAGAAATTTGAATATACATGTATAAGGTTTCTTAAATGACCAAATCTCTCTCATTCCTTAGTTCCTTACTTCCAACTTTACCCCCCAAAAAATACATTCCATTATAGGAAAAAAATATTTTTTCATTTAATTTCATATACTTAATCCAAATTTAGAGTTTTATCAATTTTTCCTTACCTATCTCACGGATTTACTTTGTTGAAAAAACTATTTATTTCTCTTTATTCTTTTATTATCAAATAAAAAGGTATAATTTATTGTAATAACATATTCCACACAAAAAGAATTCCTTAATTAAGTTTTTTTTATAAAATCATATGAGTAAAACAAATAATAATTAACTGTAAATTTATTAAGAATATTTAAATAATAAATTAATAATTTTTTTGAAACTTCATTTTTCAAAGACTCTAAAATAATTTTACCCAACATAACTAATCAAATAAGAAAAGAAAAGAAAAATTGAGCAGGCAAGGTAGGCCTAGCATGCTTGGGCTTGCCAAACCTAGCCTGAACAGAGTCATTGACCCGTTGTCCCTGCAAACAATCGAAAAAATTGGAGGGCCCTTGATTTGGCTTCCAAACACATGTAACATGTGTTTGACAGTGAATTTTAATATATATATTTTTATTAAAATTTAATTTTTTTTTGTTTTAAATACTTTTCTAAAATCAATGATTTAAAAAATAATTAATACCACACTTACCAACAACCCATCAACCCATCACCGCAACCTCGAGACATATTTTAGTTCACCGAAAAGGACACGAGCATAGAAATTCAAAACTATATATAGTGCAACAAATCTTTGACAAATACAGAAGCAAAGTGTTCTAGAGGAGACAGAGAGTTTACTCATTAACATTCAGGGTAGCCTAATGATATATTAGGGTAGCTAAAAGATATGGCTAAAGATTACGATGCATTTGATTGTCTAAAGATTATTATGTACAAGGACAAAATTAAGGTACAATTATTTTTCAAAGCATGAGACAGAAAAAGAATTCTTAAATGTCCCTGTTGCTTCGGGTGCTTGCTTGGCGTATCAAGCATTCTTTTCCTCCACTTTCTCCGAGAAATACATGGTGTCTGCAACAATGCGTTCAAGCATATGGGGAGTACATTGAAATCCCGTCCTTTATTCCATGTAGCAGAAAGGATTGACTGGTTGCCTTGTTTTTTGTAAACTATGGCCTGATTAGAAGCAGGATTATATATTACCCCAGAAATCATTTAGTATAGCAAGTTCTAAGCGACTTTCACTCTCTCGTCCCCTCGGTAATGGATTGTGTTAAATTTGGCAGACTTCCTTGGAAAAGAACGTTATCTGTTTCTCCCAAACACTATTCTTCCCCATGGCAGGATGAGGCTGGATTCATGAAGTTTGAGCAAATGGATGGACTTAATCTACTGACAGCCACAAATTCCTGTTCAGAAGATAAGTAATCTTCTGTATCCCTTAATCCACTGACCGCCACAAATTCCTGTTCAGAAGATAAGTAATCTTCTGTATCCACTAGAAACTTCATGAATGTGTTGTTTTTTGAACTTTGATGTTGCCACAACACTGCAAAATAATTGTGTGGTGGTTTGTGTTGAAAGCAAACCAGATTTTGATTTTTTTAAAGAAACAAAGGAATTTGTTCATCCGTTGGACGTTGGATTAAATGAATTGATCAACTGATTTAAATATGGTTGATCAGTTGAGTTGGCATAGTACAATTCTAATTGAAATAAGGATCTTTTTATATTATTTTAATTCCTTACTTATATAAGACTTTATATCTATAAAAAGACTTGTAATTTAGCATTATTAGAAATAGCGTAAAAAAACAAAACTAAAAAATCCTAGAGATAACACGTAATAAAATTATTTTTTCCTCTCACTCTTCTTCTTATTCTTAAAATTTTTAACATTACATTGCCGTAATGATATTATACAACATATATTTTACTTCCTACAGTTTGAAACTCAGAACAAAACAATGGGGTGTTAATTTGATATGTAGTTTGTGGTTTCTTAGATATGGACTCGAATGAGTAACCTGTCCCTATCTCAGCTGCCATCCGCTTCCCACCATCCCAACAAAAGGCCACCATTAATTTAATGCTGGATCAGACCCTCCTTGATATGTCCAACTCTTGAGGGAGATGCATGATGAACTGGCAATGGGATAAATCAATCATTCTTCAAATATTGAGTAAATCTTTATTTGATCTCTCTGTATTTTTAGTGAAATGATTAGCCGATCCCTTTGGTTGAAAAAATCCAATGGTGATTAATCCTATATTTTTCATATTTATTACTAGCCTGGTTCTTTCAAGTAGTGGTTTTTCTTGAAAAAATAACTTTGTTTTCTCTAAAATATCTTTCATTGGTATTCAAATTTGAAAAATTAAAATTGCATTTTTAAAGGACAGTTTAGAAATTATAAAAAATAAATAACAGCTAGTTGCGGTCAAGAAACCAACTTATGATTTTCAAAACAGCAGGAACTAACTTACAAAATTATTAAAAAAACATAGGAGTTAAATTAGAAATTACTCTTAAACATTTTAAACATCTTAGTTCAAGGCAGGCGCATGGCATATATTCAAAGCATTTGCATGAACCATGCGCACAAGCATTAATTTGCATGTTACTTCGACAGAAGATAAGGGGTGTGAGATCTCTCCATTGATTAGATAAGGTACGGCTAGCCAGCTAGCCCCTTTAATTGACCTTACCTCCTTTTCCTTGTATTGTCCTTCGTCTCTTTCTCACATGCATCTCCTAAGCAGGACGAACATTCCTGCACATGGACTTTTCGATTTAACAAAGTTGCACAGAGCCAGTACAGAGTCAAGCAGAGTTAAGGCCAAACCGTGAAAAAGAAAGCAGTAAATGAAACAAAGTGCCTCATCAACCCAAAAAGAAACATGAACAGAAAAGCTTAGAATTACTTTTACACTGTTTAGTTAGTACAGTACTTACTAAACATGAAGAATCTATAATTTCTTTGCCATATTTTCTCTACTATTCATCAATTTTCTTCCCTCTTAGATTTCATTGTGAAGAAATATGTTTTTTTTTAACCTTAATATAGGTTATTTTTGTGTCATATGGGACGTTTTAGAAATTATGAACAAATATAGTTAGAGTTTTCAAAGATACTAAAGCCCATATATGATCATTTGACAAACCACGAATGAGAGGAGTATTTAAAAAAAATATATCCTACATTGAATAAATAAACAATATAAAAATAATAATAAATCATCCATCACAAGATTTTTTTATTTTTAAATAGAATCGAATCTCAGTCATTTAATCTAATATATACTCTCCCTCCATGCATATATGCACGAATAATTTTTTTTTTAAAAATAGAATCGAATCTCAGTTATTTAAGGAAAGTGGAAATGGAAGTTTTCTTTCATAATTAAGTGGTGTTTTGCCAAGCTACATCCATCACCTTCGTATCCCAACTACCACTTTAATTTGTGTTGTGATATCACATTAATTATAAATCAAACTATAGTTTTGTACTCTACATCTTGTCTTCAAGTACTGTTAATTTATTCTCCACCCTATTTTTTTTTCAGTTCATTACTCTAATTCTAATATTTTATATCAACTTTACAGTTTAAAACAAGATCTTAATACATGTGAAAGTAACATTATAATTTAATGACAAATGAATTAATATTTTTGACATAATTTATTTTATGCTTAGATTATCCAATCAAGCTCTTGTCCACGTACACTTGATGTCACCCAGCTGCCACTAACATTCCAAAAAGCTAACTATGCCGGAGTACGCATGAGTTTTATAGCCTCTCTAGATTTTATGCTTGTTGTTGCATGCTTGCTGCATCTGAACTTTTCGAATCAACAAAGAGCTAGCGCCAAGGCACAAAGCAAGTGCAGAGTCAGGGAAAGTTAAGGCCGAGCCATGAAAAAGAAAGCGAGACAAAGTGTCTCAACAGCACAAAGAGAAAGATGAACATGCAAGATTTACGTACACTGTTTAGATGGTACGATTTCTCTTGTCACACGGTTTGGTTTTGCGCTGAGTATTTTAACTTGAAAAAAAATTAAATTAATATTGTTTTAGTGTTTTTTTTATAGATTTAATATATTAATATCAAAAATTAAAAAAATAAAAATCTTAATTTGTTTTCAAACAAAACAATGTTTTAACTAAAGCCCATGTCATTTGACAATTAGAGAGTGTAGAAGAATTAATATATTCAACATTAAAATAATAAACAATATAAATTAATAATAAACCATATATCCACCATAAAATTTTATTTTATTTTTTTAACTAGAATCGAATGTCATTTACTGAATTTAATACTCTCAAGAAAGGGAAGCAAGAGTGGAGATGGGAGTTTTCTTTAATTAAGTGATGATTTGCCTACATCTTCTTCATGTACCAACTACCAATTTGTGTACACTAATTTCAACATATAAACTTCTGCCACGTATCTTAAATAATGAACACTAAGGAAACACGTGATCTCGGGCGCAGTAAATCAAACTTTAATTTTGTACTCTGCTGCTGCCTCCACGCAACTTATTCCAATTCTAATATTAAATTTGAGCTATACAATGATCACGAGATGGTTATATAATTATTAATTTAGGGATTATGAAATTAGTCAAAGTTGGTATAAACTTGTTTAAGTATTCAGGTTAATAAAAAAATAATTAAATTTGAGCTTTACTGTTATATATATTTTTTATCATGTAAAACAAAATCTCAATACACACGAAAGTAACATTATAATTTAATAACACGTGAATTATTGTTGGCATAATTTTATTATGTTTTATCTACATTTTGTCTTCAAGTACTGTTAATATTTTTCATCGAATTTACAGGTATATTTTTCTTTTCTAATTTAAAACAAAATCTCAATATATAATAATTTTAGTTCTTGACCACGTTTGATGTCATCCAACCGCCACTAATATTCCTAAAATTAACTATGCCGAAATACGCATGAGTTTTCAATCTTAACGGCCTATGCATGCAGTGGTGCTTTTTTTTTTAGCCTGAGTTGTTATTATAGTCATCACATACATTAAGTTTTATATATATATATATATAGGAGTGGTTTTTTTTTTCATCATCTTAATGTACGTTTTTTTATATGGAACATAAATTCACTTTAATTTTTTTTAAATATATTTATTTTTTTTCTTCAATTAAATATATTCTTATCTCTTCTGCGCGAGTAACTTCTATATATCTTAAAACATTAACTAAATTCGCCATTAACATGCAAACTAGTTTGAATATTCTTTGTACTATCAAGTGATCAAAAATAAAATAAAACGTAAAAAATGATGCTAACATTGCCGTGATTTGCATCCCCCCATAGAGTTCTTGTTTCATTCCATGGAGCCTAGCTAGTGATCGACTACGGACAAGCTCCTCCGCAAGTCATGCAGTAATATTCCTCTTGTCTCCATGTTCTTTCCATTTCCTTTTCCACTTTCACGTCCATCTTGCTATATTTGGCTTATAAAAAAAGTAAAAATAAATGAAAACTACCTTCAGCTCAAAGCCAGAACTACTGAGATGTGCAGGTGTAAGCATTAATTTTATAGTCTTGAGGAAGGTGTCTGGATGGTGACTTGTACCTTATGGGGGTGAATGCTGCAGCCAGTTATTTTCTTCCTCTTCGCTTCTTCAAGATATTAGCTTTTTCTGACTTTGTACTCAACTTCATGAGTGCTGTGATTGAACTTGTGCGTTTTTCAAACTTTGATCATCCGTTTGAAGTGCAACGTTTTTGTGTTTTTAATGATGAAAGTCGAAGAGTACTTAATTATAAAGGTTTTGATTTTCTTTATATTATGGAAACATTCCGCCCATGATTTATGAATTTAAGGCTATTCTCAAGAATCAAATCACCACGGGAAATAGCTTATTAACTTAAGATTTCTAGTCACTCACTTATACTTGTATATTTGGGTTGGAAAACCCATATGTTAAAAAGGTTTTGATCTGACCCAAAATCATCATTATGAGAATGAATATGTTACAAAAACTTTAATATATTGGTATGTTCGGATCAAGCCATTTATAAAAGGTGTATGAGTGGAATTACATGGAAGAGAAGGGGGCGCAGTTGTGTTTTTAGCTCTTTGAAAAATTCATTGTAACCTTTTAACAATTTTATCCGTTCAAATTTCCCCCTTCTGTATTTAGACATGCACTTGCCCCCTCATAGTTATTGAAAACATGTATACAAGTCTTTAGCATATCTTTAGACACTACTAACTTCTTGTTGTTTTTTTTTTTTTTTGAATAATTGTGTATGAAACCATGGTCTAAATGGACTATCTTGTGATTTTTCAATTCAATTTTTTATCAAATAATTTTATTTAAATAAAATCGTTTTATATGCTTAATGAAATATTATACCAAATGGATCCTAGCTATAATGTTTTTCCTCCTGTATCACCAAGAAACTTCATTCGAAATCCCTATATGTTACTGAAAGCTTTGAAATTGGGGCATAATAAGGCTATATTTGTTTCCCAGAAAATCACTTTCCAAACTTTCCTGTATTTATTTGTCATTGAGTAAGTTGGTTAACGGAAAACACTTTCCAGTCAAAGAAAAATTTGGCTTGATTTTCAAGAAAGTGTTTTCCTGAAAAATTTGGGCGGAAAACACTTTCCGGAAGTTGTGAAAAAATTAGAAATGTCATATTATTTGCTGATTATATCAAATTTGATCCTCAAACTTTTGATTACTATATATATTTTGTTTTGAATATTTATTTTTCAATTTCATCTCTTAAAATTTAATTTTTATATTAACTTTGGTCCTTATTTTTATAATTGTTATTTGCTTTTTTCTTATCATTGTTTTATTGAAATTTTTTATCTGTCAAATTTGATCATCATTCTTTTGATTGTTACTTATTTTATTTGAAATAATTTATGAAATGTTAATTATTATTATTTTAATTTCTTCATCTTTCATCTTTTTTTATTTTTTTAGATTTGATCTCTATTATTTTAATTATTATTTATTTTATTTGAGATAATTTATGAAATTATATTTTTTTTAAATTTTATTCTCGTTCAACTTTGTAAGATTTGTCCCTCATTATTTTAATAAATTTTTAAAAAATAAAACATTAATAAGTTATTTTCCAGCTCATTTTTCATAATATAATTAAACACTGGAAAATATTTTCTAACTTATTTTTCATTACACTACCAAACATCAAAAAATAATTTACTTTTCTAAAATTTACTTTCTCAAAATTTATTTTTTTAAAAAAACAAAATTTCTAATAAATAAATGATGCCTGTAAATGGTAAGGTTCAGAATTCAAAGAAAAAACGAATAAAAAAAATATGGTGTCCAATCTGTGTGGTTCTGGAATTGGATTCGATATCTCAGCTACCGGCTGGACGTCGTTTCCTACTATCCAAACAAAAGGCCATTATTTCATGCAGCTGGCGTACGTTCGTACTGTACTGTCCTTCTCAGATCATAGAGTCTATTATTTTTGCTCGAGGGAGACTCCGAGTCGGCAAGGGTATATGAATGGCATGAAATCATTCTTCAATCTTTCACATCCTCTCACTAATCTCGAGCTCCAGCACCAATCAAAAGTGCGTTATATAATGCAGAAGTACTTTTGATTGATGTTATATATATATATATATAAGCATTGATAAATTTCTAAATCAAGAACAATTCACAAGGAATCTATATATTACTTGAGGTAATATCTTTATTATTCTTATTATAATTAATTTTATTATATTATTTTATTAATTTTTAAATTTTTTTAATTTTATAGTCTAGTAAAAACGATTATACTTTTTTATCAGATAATTAGATTGGGCTAAAATTTTATTAAATTACTTTAGATGTTTAATTACATAAGAGTTGTTAGTCAATTAGTTAGTTGCTTTTACATACCCAAATTAAATTCAGAATTAAGTTACTATTTTAAAATCTTCTATATTTTCTTTTTTTATTTATATTTAAATGATAATTTTCAATTTAATTAGAATTTTACTTATTAGAATTTGTTTTATAGTTTTGTAGGTTATTTTTCAAAAGAGAATTTTATAAAAAAGTACTTTTCAGAAAATATTAAAATTTGTAAATTCTTCTATATATATATATGGTTAATAGTCGTAACATTAGGTTTGAGAAGCCTAAATTATTTCTTTATAGTTTAAGGTTATAAAACTTTAGAGATTGAGAAATATCATCCATGTATACTCTACATTAATTTGTAATTTCTTTATTGTCTTTTCTATACTTTCTCTTTTTCCTTTTCCTTTTCTTTTTTTATGGTAAGTAGACTCATCATAAAAAACAAATGACTTTAATGTAAGGTTATAAGGTTATTTATTCTTATATGGGATAAATTAGAAATTATGACCCATTTACTTGTAAACTTTGATAATAAATTAAAGATTTTTTTAAATGAATAAACTAAAAAAAAACTTACGAAGAAGACACCAATTTCTTTTAATAGCTGATAGAAAATAGATTGGGATATCTAATAGGACTCCATAGACGGAACTTGTATTTATGTATTTGGAGGGAAGGAGGGAAAGAAGGCATGCAATATGTGGATTGGATTCTGTCTATCAAGGATATAATATATAGCTGATTTATAAGAGATTGTGATGTAGTAAAAACTTCAAACATCATTGATTTTTTCACACATTTTTTTAGGTTGGTGGAGTGCTAGTCTGATTGATGAACTAATTGGATGATGGAGTTAGTTATTGCTTGGAGTAACTGGAATTGACAACTAGTTGAGTAAGAAGAGTTGGAAAAAAATTACTTACAAAAAATCTATTTGATGGTTATATGTTAAATTCACCGAGGGGCATACTATCGGAGAAACAAATCACCGATGAAATTGCATACGGTTTTTCTATAAGTGATATACTATATTCATTTATAAAAATACTGAGTTAATAACATCAAAATGAAACGAGTAAAAACAATTCAGCACGCTTTTGCTGTCAATAAATCTATCGGTAAAATTATTACTGACAGGTATATTGATAGACTAGAAATCACCAACGAGAGTTTTTTTGATGAAGTATTGTTGTTCATGAGCCCATCAAGGAAATTGATCATACTGATAGATTATGAGTATAAATACCAATAGAGAAATTCATTGATAAATCTAAAAATTGTGGTAGTGTAAACTATATATACCATTTCTGCTAATGCAAATAATATAACTTCTTTGAAAGAATGGGTCATTAAGCTTGGAAGTTTTTCTGTCTTCGTGAATAAACAACGGGTCAATAGGCTTGGACATGTTTTCAGGGAAGGTAATTTCTAGCTTAAAAGGATTTGTTGCAAATTGATGGATTGCTCTGATTTGGAAATTTCCTCCAATTGATTTGAAATTTGAATTGGGTTCTCTAATTAACTTGATAAAATAATGTGTCCTTGTAGGGTTTTTTTCTTTGTATATTTTTTTTTTTTAAAAAAGAATTAAGTGATTCTTGCAAGATGGACTATTTAAATTTTCAGGTGAGACATTAGAATGCTTAGGAACATGATTAGTGAGTGAAATAAAGTAATAAAGAGTTACAATTGTTATCATGCATCAAATCATATTCATTCAATTTAAATTCAATAATTTTGATTTAATAAACATTACAACTAAACAATTAGAATGAATTAATTATACTGTCTCTGAATTCAATATATTCCATTTAATTCATGTCAACCAAATCCAAACAAACATTTTCCTTTTCAAATCGATCAATTAAGAATTTTTAAGTTTGCAAATTATGATTATATAGAAGTACCTGTATTAATTAAGGAAAACAAACAGATTAACAATGTGAATTTCCTTATTTTCGGGAAAAAAAACCCTTTAATAACCAAATTGTCCCCTCCTCGATGAAGGGTTTTTTTTTTATTTTTTATGAACCAGAAACTTTTATCATTTTTTGTTTGTTTTCAACCACTCCTTCCTTCTTGGCTTCGTCAATTATCACAGCTTTACATATACAATTCGACAGGCTAGGATGGAAAGTTAATGGTAAAGAAAAAGCATACAAGAGGGGACCATAGCACGTGAAAATGTAAAGACTTTCTTGTAACTAAAATTGCTTAACACACACACACACACACACACACACACACACATGAGAGAAAAAGTTGTTTATATATAATTGTAAATCCATCCAACTAGTTTGGAATTTAGTAATAAATCTTGCATTTTATATATCTTTCTCTTCATTGTTGCCAAGATAATTAGTGGGTTAGTGGAAATATATTTTTTAAGGAGACTCGAGTGAATTTATTAAAAGCTTGTTTGTTTTGTGATTTTTCAATGCCAACAAAAACTAAAAATTAAGTTAATATAATATAGTTTTTAATAAATTCATGAATGGTGATAATTTGAAGAAAAATATTTAAATCTCAAGAAAATAAAAAAAATATTTTCCTTGATATAACTTTCAATTTATAATATTTACCATATATCATAACTTAACTATTTCAATAATGGTTATCAACACCACCACCTTGTTATCATATCATAACGGGCCACCACGCCACTTGTATTACCATGGTAATCAACCCTTTCTTATTTATACCACCATCACCATTATCATTGTAATATTATTGTCAAAATAATTATTATTATCACTATGCTAACATCATCACTATTCGTGCTATACCACTATTTCATTATTATTGTCACTTTGATACCATTACTACTACAAAAATAGTAGTTGTTATCACAATCATTATCATTGGTTTTTTTTTTAATTAATGTAACCTTCATTATTATCATTTAAAGTTAATTATTAAAAAATATATTTTTCTTTGATGTGTGTAAACAATGAGAAATAACTTATTTTTTGAAAAAATATTTTCTCCATAAAATGAATCTTAAATAGAAATGTTTATTACTATCAAGAAAATGAAGACGAAATTGTAGAAAAAATACAGCAAAGATGTTAGTAAGTGGTACTTAACCAAGTTACAAAGAAGAGAATTTTATTAAGCAACTCATTTAGCCATTAAAGACATGGTTAAATAGGAGAACAAAAATAAAGCTAAAAAAACCATATATTTTTTATTTATACTCTTGGCCGGCTAATTGATCCATGACAGTATCAATTTCTGTACTCTCAATGTGTATATAACTTATATAGAAAGATTTGAATTTGTAATTATTTAACTACTAAAAATTTAATACTATATATATATAAAAATTATCAGATATCTCGAATGATTAATGTAAATTAACTGATCTATATCACCTACTAAAAAATAATTTTTTTTCAACACGAAATTAATCGTAACCATGCATGCATGTTTCAAAAGTGAAATCTACTTCATGTTAAAGTACTCCATTAAAAAGTAAAAGTTAAAAGTAACGGACTTCATGGAGTCCCATATTCTTTTTTTCTGTTCTACTTGGAAATTAGTGCGTCCCTCTCCAACTTGACAGGAAGCCAGCAAAATCTGGGGTTCTTTTTTCCATGCCTTTTGAAACATGTTACTCTTCGACAGTAGGCAACACCTAGCAGGCATGGTTAATGGCCAATTAATTAGCCTGGTCATGATCAGAATGGGACCGAACACGCATTACAGAGGAGGAAGTGCAATACTCACGCTGGAGAAAACGTGAGCCCAGGCAGGCTACAGAGGTGACCGACCATCCATGCAGGTTCTGAGAGCTCTGTCCATTAATTAATCACCTGTTTCTACACGTGGCTCGACACCCGTGTCAATCTGAATAAATGGTAGGTAGAAAGATACGGGAAGGGTAAAATTCATTTCGGTCCCTGTAGATTCATTAACATCCCACTTCGACCTCTAGAATTAAAACTTTTTCATGTTACATATACAGGTTTTAAGAAGTTTCAATCATGCCATTTACTACCAAATAACTAATAAAAAGATGAATTCTCATATTTGCTCACTTTTCTGTCTTGTTTTCCCCCCCTTAATTAAACTCTCATACATATTACAGTACCTCCAGCTCACAAAAATATTTAAAATTGTAGCATAAAAAGCTTTGGAAACTAAAAGGGTAATATCGAAGCTATTTGGAAACTGATGAAAGGGTAATATTGAGATATTCTTAAACAATATGGATTGAAGAAAAATATTAAAAAATCTACGCTTGTTTTATGTTATTTGATGCTTTAATTATAGGTGAATGACATTTCAATAAAGCACCCAGGCAAAACATTTTTTTTCTAACTCAAACAATTGTCTTCTCTCTATATAAACATCACCAGCCACCGACCCTGTGAGTGCATGGGAAATTATTGTTCATTACTTTTGAACTTTTATTTAATTATTTTTTAATACAAACTACACCATGTCTTCTTTCCGAATTATTGTCATAAACTATTTGAAGTTTTCCTACCTAACAAAGACATGAAATAAACGTTCCTTTCTTTTTAATAATA
>Ga0307515_10009613_pt1 | contig 18666 bp, 14 predicted proteins | sample 17_EM_MG_FD_194513 | JGI IMG/M metagenome (GOLD analysis project Ga0307515, IMG submission 194513) | Populus trichocarpa ectomycorrhiza microbial communities from riparian zone in the Pacific Northwest, United States - 17_EM | ecosystem: Host-associated > Plants > Roots > Unclassified | place...
GATAAAACACGGATAAAAAACATGTTGACTTTTTTTTAAGAAAAAAAACACTTTGGGTTAGTCGATTTGACCCTTCTGACCCTTGACGAACCTTATCTAAAGTCAACTCTCAAGTTGAATTTTAAAACTATGATAATAATTACTTTTATCTATGCATTTACTCGTGTCGACCCTCCCAACCTGTGATCTAGTCCACCTAAGTCAGCTTACCGAATACATGTTCTAGTTGTGAGACCGAGATAATCTCTTAGAAAACATATTGAGTAAAATAATGGAGCTTAAATATCATACAATCCAACATTGAAGGGTGAAATTGAAAAAAAAACAAAGGAAAGAAAAAAAAGACCCAGGTCAACCTTGGTTAACACATTAAGTTTGTGACCCGATACATAAGATCGAAATAGCCTTATAGAAAGTAATGGAAAAAAATCATGAAGTCCAATACCTAACCAAACCAAAATTGAAGGATGAAATTGAAAAAAATATCAATTTTAAAAAAGAACCACAAAAACTGAAGTCAACCCAAACTAATCTTCAAACTTGTGACTCGAGTCATGAAACCTTAACCAACCTTATAAAAGATAAATTTAAAAAAATCATGAAGCCAAATTTCCAATCAACAAAATATTGAGGGATGAATTTAAGAAAAAAACAATAAAAAAATGAAAAAAAAAACAAATAGCTATTATAAAATTGTTGACCAAGTCTGACACAAAGATAAAATAAAGCAAAATTATGAGTGATGAATTTGAAAAAAAAATCAATAAAAAAAAACAATAATCAAATTTGATATAAAAATCAAATGAAACCAAATGCTAAGAAAAAAATTGAAAAAAATCAATAAAAAAATTAAAAATAAAATAAATAGCAATCAAAAGAATAAGAATTAGATCTAATACAATGAACAGATGGCACGACACCTTTTAAATCTTGCAGGTCAGCGCGGTTTCTGATAAGAGGAGAGAATGAAAAAAGGAGAAGAGAAAAAAACTCATCAAAATCTAATTGTTGCATCACCTTTGACATGCGTCGCACCACTGATAAGAATGTGGTGTGATGCTTTCAACCCCATTGCAAAAGTCGTCATTCAACTAGAAAAAGATACATCATGTGCCACTTAAATATTACAGAAACATCTCACCTGTTAGTACTTGCATTGCAAACACTAACCTATTTTTTTGCCTGTTTATCTCGATCTCCATACTTGTTTTAGCTTTAATTTTGGTCCCTTAACACTTAATTGTTTTTAATTAGCTAAATTTTATTTTATTTTGTAAAACCGAGCATCAACCAAGCATAAAAAAAATTCCCTCAACATTACAAGATCCTTGTACCAGGGAAACCAAAATAAACTACAAAGTCAAATTTTAAATAAAGCTAACGTGAAGGGATCAACTTGAAAAAAACGTTGACGGATAGATATAAAAAGATACATGAAGTTCCCTTTTGACCATGCAAAAAGGGACTGGATATTTTTTTAAATTTCAAATTCGATCATTGAAGCTTTAATTAATATAAATCAGTTAAATTGAATTCTATTTCATAAAATCAAGAATTAATCAAGAAATGTAACATTTTCTTGACACTTTAAGATTCATGTGTGCACGCACAAAAAACACATCACCAAGACCAATTGTAAATCATAGTAATTTGAAGGACTAAATTAGAAGAAAACAAATTGAGGGTCCAAAAGTTTAAAAAATCTTAGCGACTGAAAAAAAAAAAAAAGAAGCGTTACTCAAATGAAGAATGCTTTCTCTCACAATCTACTTCGAGAGATTGAGGGTTATTAGTTTTTATATATATATATATATGAAAAACCAATATTGTAAACTAACATATAAAATAAATAATATATAGCAACAAAATTTGATCTATTCATGAAATTTTTTTTTTGGTAAAAACTCTTTTGGGTTGTATCCGGTTAGTGTTCCATGATATAAAAGAAAAATACATACAAGACAAAAACATATTTGATTAAAAAGATAAAAATAAAAACATAAAATAAATTTGTTTTTTTATGATTATTTTTTTTAAATTATATACTTTTGAAATAAAAGGGGTGAGGAGATATGTCCCTTATGTTCTTATCATCTTCATTTTTTATTTATTTTAAAACAATAAATAATATTAATTTAGTGAGATCTTGGTTATTGTACTTTTAGTAATAATAATTAAAATCAAACATATTTACGGAGGCTAGATACACCAACGTTACATCTCATCCACATGAGGTTAGTATATGGTACAAATTAATACTACCATGTAATAAAAACTAACAAAAAAAACAAAATAAGGCCCTAAAAAACTAAATCAATTTTTTTTTTTTTTTTTGAAGAAAACACTATCTTATTTCAACATCCCTACCTAACTGATAATTGCATTATATTAGGACATGCTTGGCCAGACAATCAATAGACAAGTCCTGTCCACATACAAACAGTAGAAACAGATAAAACAAGAAAAAAACAGTAACACATGAAGCTTCCCCTCGATATTACAGCACGAAATCTTCCTCCATGCATAATCACCACTACCATACATTGTTTTAACAGCCGTTTATTATTTAAAATATTTTTTATTTAAAATATATTAAAATAATTTTATTTTTTAAAAAATTTATATAAAAAAAACCCTCTGCAACCACAAAATCAGCCTTAATATGCCAACCAGCTCTGTCAATCACTCTGTTTGCTTTTGTCCTTTTTATTTTTTTACTCTCACCCCATAATTCCTAGTACATTAATGAAGCTTTTCCCTCATATTGTTTAGAAGCATTTGACCAGGTTTGGAGTTGATCACTCGCTATCAGCCTCGGTTCCCCAATTAAACATCCATCTTTATTATCTGACTTAAATTATGTTTTTTTATTTATTTAACTTGTTTTTTAAAGTAGTTTTTTTGCATGAAAGAATATTAAATGATAAAATTTTAAATATTATTTATTTACTAATATTAAAAGTTAAACTTTTTAAAAAATATTATCTTAATTAAAAAAATACGTTTAAATACTACCCCAAACGGACTTAACCATGAAAGTGAAGTCAAATCAGATACCGGAGAAATGAGCCCCCACTAGTAAGGGTAAAATAGTAAATAACTAATACAAAATACTCCACTCTTTTATTAATTTCCCTTTTTTTTCCTTTGGTATCTCTCCTAACGAAACCGTTTACTTTTCAAAAACAATAAAAGCGAAGCAGTGGCAGTTCTCAGTAATTCCTTGCAATTCCAAACCTTGTTTAAATCTCCCTTACTCATTAAATACCGAAACCCAACACGCACCCAAACCCACACCATCACCACCTCCGTGAATCGAAAGGGAGAGTAGCCCACTCCCCATCTCCCGGCGACTCTGTCTCTCCTTTTGAATTGACCAAAACAAACAACTCCCCATACATTTTTGTATCCATTGTTGGTTCTTGTGATCTGATACAAAAATGGGATCTTCAGAGCTTATTTTTAGAGGTCACGACGAGACTCAACCAACACCTGATGCTTACTCGCCTAAACCAGCGAAGCCATGGCTCTTCGTCATCCGACCCGTTCGTTACCTGCTTCGCGAGAAGCGACTCGTCTTTTTCCTTGTTGGCATGGCTATTGCTACTGTTTTCTTCACTATCCTCCCTTCCTCTTCCCCGCATGCTCACAAATATGATCCACTCCCAGACTCTTTCTCTCACATCTCTCACGAGTTAACAACCCCTGTGCGTTACAAATACTACGAGCCCCTTCAGGTGGGATTCCAATCAGCCAATTCGGGCGGCAAGATTCCGCTTGGACTCAAAAGAAAAGGGCTCCGAATTGTCGTTACAGGTGGAGCTGGGTTTGTTGGGTCCCACTTAGTGGACCGTCTGATCGCTAGAGGAGATAGCGTGATCGTGGTGGATAATTTTTTCACGGGAAGGAAAGAGAACGTGATGCATCATTTTAAGAACCCGAGATTTGAGTTGATCAGACACGATGTTGTCGAGCCACTGTTGTTAGAAGTGGACCAGATCTACCACCTTGCTTGTCCTGCATCGCCTGTCCACTACAAGCACAATCCGGTCAAGACGATAAAAACTAATGTCGTGGGCACATTGAATATGTTGGGTTTGGCTAAGAGAGTTGGTGCTCGGTTTTTGCTTACCAGTACCAGCGAGGTTTATGGTGATCCTCTACAGCATCCTCAGGTCGAGACTTACTGGGGCAACGTTAATCCCATCGGTGCGTTTTTTCTTTTCTTTAATTAATCAATTAATTTAATTGTAATTGATAGCCGGTAATCGATATATTTTAACAGATATTGTGGTTCGTGTATCATAGCATTGAAATAAAGCCTGTAGCTAACATGTGCCGCCTAGGTTACTATGAAAAAGACAATGCAGACCTGTTGTCTTTATTATTTATTTTCGGTAAAAGTGTGACATCGGTGGCGGCCGGTGTGGAAGTGGGGTTCTTGGACCTTAGATCCGGTGGTGGCAGTTTTGTATGGTGAAGGAGCAGCCCGTGATTGGTGGGTCGGTTAATCGGACGGTTATTAAACAACAAAAGAATTCGTAAACAAGAGAAAAGTAGCGATCTAGTCGAGTTTTGATTTTTTCATTTTCTCAAGACAGAGATCTTGACAATTGCGATATATTTCGTTTGTACAGGTGTCAGGAGTTGTTACGATGAAGGAAAGAGAACAGCAGAGACATTGGCTATGGACTATCACCGTGGTGCCGGTGTTGAGGTGGGTGTAATTTGATAGTGACCCAACACGTTTTCTTATATAAAATAAAACCAGCTCATTATTAACAGTCAACGCATTATTGCTTGTAACCTAAACTGTTCAGGTCAGGATTGCTAGAATCTTCAATACTTATGGACCCCGGATGTGCATTGATGATGGCCGTGTTGTTAGTAATTTTGTTGCTCAGGTATTCTTCTTCTAATGATTTTCCAATCTGCTTGTACACTCGAAGATATTAGACACTCGAATACATACATTGATTGGGTTGCATTTGCTAATCAAATGTTAATTTTTCTATAAAAAAATGATTTATTTTTAGTAATTACCTGGTATTGTGCAGGCACTGAGGAAGGAACCTATGACTGTTTATGGTGATGGGAAACAGACTAGGAGTTTTCAATTTGTTTCTGATTTGGTAAGCCTTTGTAGCCCACTGGTTGTTTTCTAAAAAAGAAAAAGAAAAGCCAAAACTTTTATTCTGTTTGTTGGTGCTTGGATTGATGCTTTATTGCTTTTCGTTTTGATTTAGCTTTCTTTATACTAACTTTTGTTGTCCAATACAAATTTGAAAATGGGTTGTGAACATTTCATTCTGCTTGTGCATCGCACATTTTAAAGGAAAACAATTTCTGCTTTGAGTGGGGTGCTCTTCCAACTTCAAACTCTGAAAACATGGGTGCTGGGCAACCAGTGATTGGTTTTGAACTTTCAGCATGTGAATATCTTGCTCGGTTATCTGAAAGTTCTCTTTATGCTTTATGGTGCAGAGCATTCTCCATCAAGATAACATATTCTGATGATTATTATATGATAGTTTATGCATGTTTAAGCATCTTGACTCTTGAGTGCTCATTGATAGCTGCTGCGCAGGATTTACTTAGCCAACTTGTTATATGTGTGTTGAAATAGGTTGAGGGCCTGATGCGCCTTATGGAAGGAGAACATGTAGGGCCTTTCAATCTTGGGAATCCGGGTGAATTCACCATGCTTGAGCTTGCTCAGGTGAGTGTGTTTCCGTTGATGATATCCCTATTACTGGTTCAGGTTTCAGGATTGTAGTCTTATTTTCTTCTTTTATAAAAAAAAATAAATAAAAAAACTGAGAATTTCTCTTATGTATGAATTGTTTTTGCGGTCTCATAATGTATGTATGTTCTAGATTACCTTGGTAGTAATTTTTATGTCAAGATTGTGCTGGTGGTGGCAGCAGCTGGTTTGGTAATTTTAAAAATAGGAGCTAGCAACTTGTTTTTATTTATTCTTCATTACATTAGATCTGAAAGTGCTCTAGGTAATTGCTTTATATCTCTTCCAGCTATGGCACTGCTGTTCATTACATTAGATCTGAAAGTGTTGTGTAGTGTATTGGTCACATGCTTCTGTTTCCAGCAAGCTTAGAAATCTCCATGTGTTTGTCCAGGTGGTCCAGGAAACCATCGATCCAAATGCAAGGATAGAGTTCAGGCCTAACACAGAAGATGACCCACACAAGAGGAAACCTGATATTACCAAGGCTAAAGATCTCCTTGGATGGGAACCCAAGATTCCCCTTCGTAAAGGTCTGCCAATGATGGTCTCAGACTTCAGGCAACGCATCTTCGGTGACCACAAGGAAGAAGGCATGGCCACCAATACGTCAACATCTTAAGTTGGCATATATATATATGCTTGAGAGGCAACAGAATGGTAATCTTTCCAGTGGATAACCAAATTTATTTTTTCCCAATCCCAAGCAGTATAGATAGCGGTGGTAGCAGCAAACTGAGCATTGCCCCATGAGGAATAGGTTCGGAGTTGTTCTTTTGGCCTTTGTTTGAAGTCATCTTTGTAATTTCAATGTTACTATCCCCTTTAAAGAATGTTAGACAGTGAACACTGCAATCGAAATTAAATTTTACTAGTTTTTTTTATGCAATTGACATGTGTAGCAGCCATAGAAATAAGCTTTACCTCTGCCCTGTCATTTACTGTTTGAATGAATTTGTTTTGTTTCATACACCAAGTCTTCTTATTGCCACAAGAAAAGTTGGAAATCACATGAAAGAATTTAATTGTTTGAATGAATTGACATTTGTAGCAGCCATTGTTCTACGGCTTTTAAAGCTTGCAGGATATTTTCTGTTCTTGCCTGACAACGAGCGTGTGCATCGTCTAGACAAGTTTTGAGACTTTACCATGAAAGAATTGTAGTAAAATCTCGAGTTGGATTACTTTACATTATTGTTTTGGTGACAATAACCTTAAGCAAATCTTCATGCTCCCCCGCTCAGATGCATAAGCCATTTCTACCGCACCATATTTTGATCAGAGGAAAAGACACCCTTAACAAAACCACGGTGAATGGAGGAACCAAGATTATATATATATATATAGAGAGAGAGAGAGAGAGAGCAGCTCGATTTTGCTGTCGCCCATCGTAATATTGAAGACTTTTGCATTTGCAATTAATTTTCCACTTCATTTTCTTTTTAGTAACGCTATACAAACAATTAAGTTTTACAAGAATTTCATACAAATTAACGTGTCAATTTTTTTTTTTTTTCAACGGACCAATTATTTAGTGTTTCTACGATGGATCAATTTCAATTAATATATATATATATAAGCGAGGCTAGTAAAATACTTGGGTAATACCCTGAAGAGACGACGCCGCTCCGTCAGGTCAAAAGAAAAGACAATGATAAATCCCCTGGCCCCGGAAATCCAGAATCATCTGATTTATGGATCCCCCTCATCGGATAGCTAGAAAAGATGTCGCAAACAAATATCTACCATTTATTAGTCATGAGTAGAATGAACAGAATCAACATAGGACGTGGGTATTTTATTGTAACACTGGATAAAGTTTATTATGGATATTAAAAATAAAATTATTATTTTGCTCTTGAATGGATAAAATAGAGCCTCGATAGTGGGGGTAGTTTATTCTTTTTCAATGGTTATTGAAAGATTGTTAGAAATATACTAGTTTTTTTTTTTTTAATTTTTAGATTGTTAGAGGGCATGCTATTTTTTTTTTAATATTTTACACAATAAAATAAAATATTTACCCTCATGATCAATAAAATTTAGAATAGTTTATCAAATGTTTTTTTGCCCTTCAAAAACTTTAAAACAATAAAATTATTTATTTATCAAATGACTGAGGGCTTTTCTGATTTTTACAGTAAAGAAACATTTTTCCCTTAAAAAAGACAATAAATAAGGTATATATTTAGGGGCATTGTTGTCCTTTCACACATGTTTTTTGTGATTTCTAGAGTCATGAGTGTGTTTTAGTATTTTTACATTGGGTGTGCTCAATATGCGTCAGCAAGTGGGTAACATCTACGTCATTTGGGTGGCTCGTGCGATACCATTTAGTGACCTAATCTATCATTTCATTGTGTCTTTGAAAACATCATCGAGTCCTTTTCCTCTGAGTATGGCATGCGACGACGGATAATGGATGGTTTATTACTAGTAGTTGTTTCTTCCCCCCTTCTTTTCTCTCTCTTACACGAAAAAAGTACACATTTATCTTCTTTGTTTTTGGCATTTCAATTTCAATCCTAATTCTTTCAATTTTATTTATTTATGTTATTATCTCTTTTATAAAAGTTTTGTTTGTTTTCAATTTAGTCCTTCAATTACCATTTATTATGTATTATTTTTTTCATTTAGGTCCTTACTCTCTTGATTTATATTTTTTTTCCTTGACTTTTTTGTTAAAGCTTTATTGGTTTTCAATTTCATCTTTCAATCAAAGTTTTCGTTGTTTAATTTTTCTTTCAATTGAAATTTTTTTGTTGCTCTCTAATTTATATTTTATTTTGGCTTTCACCCTCATTCTTTTAATTATAATTTATTTTAGATCTTTTTGTGTAACTTTTTTTCCTGATTTTTTCATTCAATATTTGATTTGTTGGGGATTGAGTTTCACATTTTTACTTTTGTAGTGCTTTTGATATAATGACCCGGCTTACGAATTTGAAAAGTTAATATAGTTTGACATTTTTTTTTGCACATTTTCTTTTACGATCTTATCATTCTACATTATTTAAAAAAAATATTTTGTTTATACTTAATTTTTAAAGATATTATTCTGATTGATCTATATATTTTTTTGTTTTATACACATGAACTTTAGTTTTCAAAATAAAAAAAACATTTATTTTTAAATAATATTTCTAATATGTTTGGTCTTGCATAATAATTTTTACCTTTTATTTTATTCAATTAATTTCGTTTGTATTTGTATTTCTATTATTAATTTAAATAAACAAATTCAGTAAACACAATCGATAAACTTCATTTTATGAAATTAAATATTTTAATCTATATTTATCTATTTATTATTTTTTCTAAATTTTTGTTTTGTTATTATATATAAATAATTATTAATTTATTTAATTAGATGCTTCTCGTATCTAATTTTAGCTAATTTGATAAAAAGTGGTATGTATCATTTCAGGAAACCAATCCATGTGAATCTCTTTTACAAGACCTTTTTTGGTTAACAAATCCACTCCCGTGTGCCTCCTAAGACCTAGCTAGGAGTGTGTGTCTATATGCATATTTGAAAGTGATTTGATATTTATTATAATAAAAGATTTTCAAATTATATAACAAATAACCTTATCATATGTGATGGTGCGATAATAATTATATAATGCATTAACTGATTAATCATGAATCATATACTGCCAAATCATTTAATAAACAAAAGTCTAAACATCCCTGGCATTATCCTTTACTCATAGACATCTCTTAAAACGATCTCATCACATACATGTTTCAGGCAAACCGTCAGCTGTCTGATTGTAAAACATGGCAATATACAGAGACCATGGAGCGTCCAGCATGGCAGCAACCAAAACAAACCAATCTGAGCTGCGCAAATGCATTGGTTTCCTTGACTAGACTAGCATATCAAAAACTCGAAACAGTCATGATCAATATAGCATAAAACCTCGGACAGCTTAACCAGCTTGCTGGAAAGGAGAGGGAACAGCCCCATAATAACAAAATAGCTTTTAAGCAAACAAACTTTCAAGTAATGGTACTACAACGAAAATTTAAGCATGGCATGTTAGTTCCACACAGGATAGATGGTTCTCATCCGTTTCTCAATAGAGATTCTATCAAACATGAAGGCATATTAGTTTGTTCGAAATAAAGATCACAGGATTATCACATTTCACTTCGGATTCCTAAGGACAATAATAACAGAATCACCACGGAGGAACATTTTGCTGATGAATCTATCTTTGTTGACTGGCTGAGCTTTCTTCTTGCCTTTCCCAGTTTTTGGCACCTGAAACAGAAAGCCATGAGCATTTAATTGATCTAGTAGTAACTTAGATGGAAAATGCAGCTTAGGACTTAGAAGTTGTAGAGTCTCTGTCAGTAACCAACCTCAGTCCACATCTCCCTAACATTTTCAAGAACCATGTTGCAATGTCGATCGAATGCCCTCACACGTCCAAGAAGCTTCTTGTTGTTGCGGCAGTTAATTAGTACCTGAATGACCAACAACCATTAGAATGTAAAACTGACCACGATTCTAACAGCATATAAGCAAAATCATACCCATTCAATATACAGTTAAGTGATTTCATCAGCCAATATCAAATCTGATAAATCTGATAACTCCAATTCCAATAAATGGCATCTGTTAATTAGGGAACTTTGATTGGAGCCCAACAAGCAAGGTACAAACTAGTTCTGGTGAAAGAAGTCAACAAAACAATGTTTTTAAAGTCTCTTTATTCCTAGGAAACAAGTCTACATTACCGCAAACTCACCATAACAAAGTTTTCTCCAAAACACACCATTAGCAAAAATGCCACAAATCAGAATGTTTATGAATAACTCAACTTTAACTTCAAAACTAGTAATCTAATGGTTCTATTCTTTATCCCTTAATGATATACTAGGTCTGAAAACATTACCTGGGTATTATTTTTGACACTCATCATCAGAACAGAGAGCGGTCCAGTGCTGAATTCCTCCTCCTCATTCTTGCTCTGTAAAACAGTTTGAAGGAGTGTTACAAGCAACCAAAGAAGTTATAAGACAAAAATAGTGATTAGGCATCTAACTAATTGCAAACATTTTCCTAGCAGATGTAAATTGGTCTATCAACGGATAGTAATAGCTCATTCTTAGTTGAATTGCAAAATGAACATCACATTTGACTTGAATTCAATTCTCTCTAAGTAAGAATTTTAACAATGTTTGCCCTCAGCAAAGGATATTGCTCAAATACGCATAGAAAAATAAAGGTACTGATTTTTCTTCGGGTTCAGGAAGACAGAGAGATGCAAAAACTTGACTTCAAAGGCATGAAAGAGAATCAATCCAGCACAAATGCTCCCCACGTGTTACAATAAAGTTGGGTAGAATAACAAGTTGTATCTAATTCAATCTAATTTTCTCTCTAGCAAAAAGTTTCAACATTTGGAAAAATAAAACAGAGCACTTATATTTCCTAAAAGTAACATACCGGGGCATCCTCTTCCATCGGCCGACTGCAAAAGATAGAGGAAAAAACTAACTGTTAGTATATTTTATGGTCAAGTTTAATATAATATTGAAAAAAAAGGGTACCCATTCAGATAAGTATCAAGAGTACAACTTCTAACAAAGAACAGACAAATCACAGCACCTGTTTCCCTTGGAAATTGTCATACAAAAATATACTAGCATAGCGTGGCTGATTACTATAACTGAAATATCTTGACTGTGCAAGTAAAGAAAGACATCAACGAAATGAGATGATGTTACAAAGCATGCTTTTGAGTTCCATGAAAATTGTATTTTCTTCACCACCAAAAAAAAGAGTAAGTGATTGACAAATTACACATTCCCCAGTAGTCCAGAGGTAACATAATAGTTTATAAAAACTGTGTTCACTGTTGAGAAATTGAACACGCATCAACACATTTTAAGCTTCGTGAAACCATATAAAGAATTACAGCAGAGACAAAAAAAAATTGTTTTCTTTTCTTTTCAAAAGACAACATTCTCTAATCTCCAGCAAGCAACTCCAGAAATAAAAAATAATAATGATAATCAGTTACTATTTCAATAAGTAAACGATAATAAAGATCTTCGAGTTTCAAAACGACGCACAAATTTTACCAACACTGTCACTTAAAACATGCCCTAGTTTGCTACTAAGTAGATAGAGGTATCAAATAAATCGATCCATAGCTAAAAACAAGGAGATTAGGGTTAGACGAAGTTACCTCATTTTGACTTTTGAGCTTGAATCTCTAGAAGCAAGCTATCAAAATCTGCAGATAAATAAAGAAAGAATTAGTATTTTTTTCTCCACGAGAAACTGCAAGTAGTAATCAAGAGACGAAGCAAGAGAAAAAAAGAGGATTTTTGTGAACTTACAAGAAAGAGCAAGCTAGGGTTTAGAGTGTGGGTTTAGGGATTTCTTTCTTTCGCCACTCAGATCTGGACGATTGGGGAACAAAATAACAAGGGGTCCGAGACGGTGCAGATTAGTACTATAATACAGTTGGCACTTTACCATGTAGTAGTGGGTCCAATGGGCTTTTTTATCCTATACGAATTTTGAGATTCATGGCCCAATTATCTTCATGCTAGTCTTTTTCTTTTTTTTCTTTGTGAGCTGTCAATTGTTTTCGGTCAGCTTTCCTGCATCTGTCATTAAAATAAATCCACTCCGACTACCAGGATAATGCTTAGGATTTTAAATTGCCTTTTTTTTTCCAGCAAGTTTTGGATTTAGTTAGTGTTTATGTGACAGTATTTGTTTTTTAAAGTAGTTTTTATTTTAGAATATATTAAAATAATATTTTATTATTATTTTTTAAAATTTATTTTTGATATTTACATATCAAAAAAATTTAAAAACATAAAAAAAAATTGAAATAAAAAAAAATTAGTTTTTTAAAAAAACTTGGCCAGCCACATAAATAAATTGTACCCTAATGTTTATCCTAATGTTAGATCATAGAATTAATAAAAGGGAGGGCAATTTTTATTTTTTTTAAGTTGTCTGTATATATTTTCTTGACACCCATCATGTTTGATTGCAACCTTTCTACTTGTTTTGTAGTCAAATCTACAATGAATCTCTTACAATAATGTCATTCTGTATAAATTAATAGCATGAATTATAATCTGGAAAACAATCCAAAAAATTGCTCAAATTAGCTGTTTGATAAATATGGTGAGGTTATTGCATGTAGGAATTCCTCTTTACCTTTCTCTTCTCTTGCTTATAATTAGTTGATAATCTCATGCGAGTTTATACAAATTAAAATTAATCTTGCTTCTTCAATCCAGTTTAAAACAAGTATTTTGGATTTGAGAATGCATAATATGGTTTTCCGTGGATTTGTTGTGATATCCCACCTTGAAAGCGAGCATCCAGAGCCAGGGTCTTATTAGTAGTGCTGGTTACTAACATGTTATACATGTTTTGGAATGTCAGGCTCAGAAGTGAGCTCGCGTCACCAATAATAAAATCGTGAGGACGGTAAGGCCCAAAGCGGACAATATACAACATGTTGGGTCGGACTGTTACATTTGATATCAGAGTCAAGGACAACTCGTTTTAAGGTGGGGGGATTGTGATATCCCACATCGAAAGCGAGCGTCCAGAGTCATGGCCTTATTAGTAGTGCTGGTTGCTAACATGTTGTACGTGTTTTGGGGCGTCAAGCTCATAAGTGGGCTCGCGTCACCAAGAACAAAATCGTTAGGGCGGTAAGGCTCAAAACGGACAATATACAACATGTTAGGCTGGGCTGTTACATTTGTATTTTTATAATTCATATTATGGTAATGGTAATTATTCAAAGTATTTTTTGTTTGAAAATATAATAAAATATATTTTTTTATTTTTTTAAATTTATTTTTAATATCAATGTAGTAAAACAATTTTTTTAAAAAAAAAATTTGGACGGTGCCTTGCCTTACTTGGGATACATTTTCCACTTTAACGAAGCTTGTGAGCTTTTTTTCCGATCTATTTTGCTAACTGCAAAGTTTCCGACCTTTGTACATCTCAATTAACCAGATAAAATTTTGGATCGTTCATTTTTAAGCTACTTAGATTTTCATGGGAGGTTCTATTTATATATAGTATGATGATATTTTACTCCTCCCACATCTCTCCATCAGTTTTCACTCAACAGTACTCCTCGCATGGATTAATGTGCTAGTTTCCGAATAAGCTTGGAGACATAAGCTCATCCATGAAACAACAGCAGGAAAAGAGGGGGAGGTAATTTGGACAAAGACAATCAATTTATTTCTTTTTCCCTGTGAACATGATTTTCACATTTTCAGTAAAAAGAAAAAAACCAAGCTCTTGGATAACAGCCATGGGAGAAGAGCTACATAGCGGAATGAAGCGTGCGGGTTTCCTTAAATCCACAAAGATAGCAACCAAGTGATGGCTTGTAAGTCGTAGGCGGCGGAGATGGAAGTTTCTCTATGCCAATGTTGAAAGTTTCATGCAATGGTTCAACAACAAGATTACTTCCCTCGGCGGTGTACTTGTCAAGCCAAGCTACAACATCGGTAAAAACGATTCCAACGTTTTCATCAGTTTCTCCCGCCGTCAAACCATGCCACATTCCAGGGTACAATTTCATGGTCTTGTCTATGCTGCTTGCTTGCTCATACAAGGCCTTGCTTATTTCAGGGTCCGTCACCGTATCTGAGTCACCGTGCAACACTAAGAATGGTAGTGTCACCTGTAAATTCAACAACCGTAAATTCAACAACCCAAATTAACCAAACATTGTAGATGCATCGTCAATAAAGGGAGCTAAAAGCAGGGCTAGTGACTCGCCTTATTTAAACTTTCCTCCACCCTCATGCTAGTTCTGAGCATTTCCAGCGCTGTTTTCAGCCTAGGCTTGTCTTGGTATATCAGCTTGTTATTCCTTATCTAAACCATCACCAGGTCAGGAGTTGTCACCAGAAAAATTTTACTTCTATAAATTTCCGGCAATTTCCTTATCAGAACATATCATTTTTAAACAAAGGGAAAAAAAGCTTACCTCTTCTCTCTTAACAGGGTCTTTAAAGGCAGAGTCAATGACATCTTTTGACGGGACAATCTTCCACTTTGGTATAAGATCTTCAAAACCAGTCAAGATATTAATAACCACCTGGTGTGGCTTCATCTTCTCCGATATCTATAAAAAAAAATTCACCTCAGTAAATAAGCATCCCCAGTAATGGTTAAATATCTATCGAAAATAAAATATGCGATTAGCCAACACACTATTTACCTTACACATAGGGGCGGCAAGAACAGCGCCATTATAAAAAGAAGGTTCCTTCTTGTGGAGTAACAGGGCAACTGCTCCTCCCATGGACTCTCCATACAGGAACCTGCCCTTGTACCTGTATTCTTTCTCGGCTGAAAAGCAATGCAAACAAATTAATTTAAGCTGTCTGCAGTTCACCGTCATAAATTCACCGTAGCATTTGGTAACGAGTGATGAAAACTGGTGGCTAGCTTACCACAAACTGACTTGAAAAATTCATCGCAGTCGTTCACTATGTTTTCAAACTTCTTGATGTAACAACGAGAACCAGTGGACCGTCCATGCCCCTCGTAGTCAATTCCAAACACAGCATATCTAGCACTTGCTAGCCTGACTCCACATTCTATTCCAATCAAAATTTGCTTCATTAAATTACGATCCAACATTTATATCAAAGACAGTGGCTAGGTATTGCAATAAAGCATAGGCGGATAGCATCAAAATTTGCTTCATTAAATTACGATCCAACATTTATATCAAAGACAGTGTTAGGTATTGCAGTAAAGCATAGGCGCATAGCAGTTCCAAATTTAGACAGGAGAAATTATATGTCAGAGTTTTGTTTTTGCGTTAAAAATGTTTTTTTTTTTGTATTGTTTTGATATACTGATAAAAATAAATTTTAAAATAATATTATTTCAATGTATTTTCAAATAAAAAATATTTTAAAAAATAATTACTATTATAATCTCAAACACTATCTAAATTGTAAATATTAATAATATTTACAGCATTAAAAGAGAGAGACACGAGGAGAAAAATAATTTCTTTCGTGTATCTCCTCCTTGTTTAATGTTTCTCTTTGTTCCCATCTTCTTCTTTTTGTGTCTTTAGCACCAAGAAACTGCTAGTGAATTTCAAGTTGTTTACCAAACAAATCAACATTGTAACACGCATGTCATTGAACAAAAATTTGTTACTCATGTTTAAAAAGATTAATAATCCTACGATTTCTATTTCATGGAGTCTGGTAGGTCACAACTGTTACGCAAGTGCAAGAAAAAATATGCTGGTGGGCCTTACAGCCCAACAAGAGACCGGTCGCCAAACCTACTAACCATATATTTTAGCTGACCCACTCAGGTGCACGAATTCATACTCGAATGTGGTGGGAATAATTAGTAAACTTACTTTAATCTATAAAAAAATACTAACAATCATATTCAAACCAGGTTGTTAAAGTAGCATAAGAAATTAGGAGTTAGATCAATGGAAATCCAACTAGAAGATCTCCATTTTACAGTAACTTCAGCATGCATAGACACGTGTGGACACCAAGTTATGGGGCTCAAGTTGCCAAAGAAAGGCTTCACGGAGGAGCGTGTCCCAAATCCATGAAGATGTGACGGGGATAAGATAAGCAATATCGTCGTGATCCTCCCTTTTAGTGGCCTGAGTTTTTCGTGATGTAACATAAAAATGACAGGTGTGGGACATGAGTCGACTGGACATCCATGGCCAGCTTCAACCTCTTGTCTGATTATTAGCACTAATCGCCCATTCCGTCTGGCACTATCCCTATTTTTCTAACTATATGCATGCAAGACGACAGATGTGTCGTGTGTGTGAAAGCAAAGGCTCTGGTCGGGGTTAGGAATGAGAACGGGTAAGAGTTTTATTATATTTATACTCGGGTTATTAGCTTTACAAATTAAGATATTTGTATTACATTTATTGAATTTTAGATATTTAAGTATGTATTGAATTAAAAAAAATTATAAATATCTTACAGATACATGCTATATTATATATATATATATATATATATATATATATCTTGAATTAAATGGGATTTTCTAGTTGAGTTGATAATATCTATATATTACTCACAAGAAAGAATAATTATTAAAAAATACTCAATTAAATGGGCACCCTAGACTGCCTTCCCTTCCATACAAAAAATTGAACCAAGCTTTTCTGCAAAATCCACTTCTAAAATTTAAAAATAAACTGCGGCAAGATATGGACAGAATACCTTAAAGTTAAATTGGTCATGTTTCATAAGCAATTACTGTCACTGCTAAATTGGTAGTGCCTATAGATGGAATACCGATAAAAAATAAAGTGGTCGTTCTGCATGAGGTCACCATTAAATCCAACGGGCAGTAGGATGGTCAGAAAGGTACAGCTCATGGTGTAGTGGGTGTTGTATTATAATCGATCAATAAATGATATCCATATAATTAATTTTTGGGAGTGCGCTCTGTTTGCAATAATTTAATTTTTTTTATATTATTATAATGTATCAATGCAAAAGTAAATTTAAAAAACAAAAAAAAATATTATTTTAATATATTTATAAACAAAAAAACACAACCGCTATCCACTTTCAAACTCGTCTAATATAATATTTAATATAATATTTTGTATTGTAATGGGGTTATTTTCAAGTGTTTTTTTTAAAAAAAATATTTTAAAATAATATATATTTTATTTTTTAAAATTTATTTTTGATATAACAAATAAAAAGAATTAAGTTTATTTAAAAATCACACCATGTACAGAAAGACAAACATGCTCACAGGAAACACAAAATCAATTGTTTTTTTAGCTTTGATTTTAGGTTTCAAGTGATCAGAAGAAGAAAACTGGGCAAGCTTTCAAATTAGCTAGCATGAACAGTAAGACGTTGCAACTAAAATAAAGAACATAGAGAAAAACAAAAGACGTCACTAAAGGGAATTCATTACCTCTCATGAAACCACTGCACTCCATGCCATACCCTGCAAACTCCATTAATGAGCTCAATAATTCACACCAAACGTCCAACAACACAGACCAGTACCACTGATGAGACTGAGAGATCCCAGACAAAGAGAGAGATAGAGTTCATGGAAGAAAAATACCATGGCAAAGGAAAACAAGTGCTTTTGGAGAACATGAATTCGCAGGCAACCATCTACATGTAAAGAGCTGCACTCCTCTCGAACTTTTTATATACTCCTGTCGAAACACGATCATAAATATCATCATCACACATATCTCCACTAACAGCCCAGAAAAGAGAAACAGATGGATTCAAAACCTTAGATTGTTACCTCCCGATATTCAAACTCCATCCTCATGCAGAACTAAGGAGAAAGAACACAACGTTAAGAAAGCGGCATAAACTGATGATCAAAGTTTGAAAAGATCGAAGGGAGATGATGAGTGGCTTAAGGTCAAAAGGTGAGAACTCTTCTCCACGCCGGAAGAGAAATATATATTAACACGAAAAAAATGAAAATATTTGGGGAGAGCCGAGAGGGATCCGGTGAGGTTTGTTTACTAGCCTTAATCCTTGAACAGTTAGGATCCCTTGATAATATTTATAGGAGTTGAGCAGTTCCACGAGTTATGAGGTGGCACGTGTGCAGACCATCCTGCCACCGCCTTGGCACGGAGATTAATAAAATAGAGCAAAGATTGCAAGCACCTCCAAAATTCCTTTCAACTCCATTCTCATCCTTATCACTTATATACCCATAATACTAATTTTGACTAGATTATTTAATGTGATTCACCGTTCTTCAGAGTTTTTATTTTTATTTTTCTTTCTTTTCTTTTAACGGTAGTTGGTGGGTCCGGCTCAGCTCAAGTATAAATTGTTAAATTAATTTCCTCTATTTTCTTCAGCTCAATTCTAATTTATTCTTGTATGTT
>Ga0307515_10009614_pt1 | contig 18664 bp, 14 predicted proteins | sample 17_EM_MG_FD_194513 | JGI IMG/M metagenome (GOLD analysis project Ga0307515, IMG submission 194513) | Populus trichocarpa ectomycorrhiza microbial communities from riparian zone in the Pacific Northwest, United States - 17_EM | ecosystem: Host-associated > Plants > Roots > Unclassified | place...
CGCCCAGGCGCAGATCTCGCAGAACAACCTGTTCGGCCGCGGCCAGACCCTCGCGCTGCAGGCTCAGCTGTCGAGCCTGCGCCAGCTGTTCCTGCTCCGGTTCGTCGAGCCGTGGTTCCTCGACACGGAGTGGACGTTCGGCCTGGACCTCTACAACCAGAGCCGCGGGTTCGGCACGTTCTTCCGCAACTCGTCGGGCGGTCAGCTGACCTGGGGCTACCCGCTATCGTACGAGGCCCGCGCGTTCCTGATCTACAAGCTCGAGGACGTCAGCATCACCACCGGGTCGGGCGGGTTCGCCAACCTCGGCGCGACCTCGGCGCCGATCGCCTCGACCAGCGTCGCCAACCTGTTCCGCGGCGGCGTGACCTCGTCGCTGCGCGCCTCGCTGCAGTGGGACTCGCGCAACAACCGGCTGTTCCCGACCGGCGGCTGGTACGACACGCTGTTCGTCGAGGTTGCGAGCCAGTACACCGCCTCGGAGAACAAGTTCCTGCGCTGGGGCGGCTTCCTGCGCCACTACCGAGAGCTGTGGGGCCCGTTCGTGTTCCACGGCAACGCCGAGATCGGCGTCACGACCTCGACCGATCCGCTCGGCGTGCCAATCAGCGAGCGCTACCTGGTCGGCGGCATCTTCGACATCCGCGGCTACGCGCCGCGCTCGCTCGGGCCGCTGCTGCTCACCCAGTCGCCCGGCGACGTCGGCCAGACGCTCGGCACGCTGCCGCTCGGCGGCAACCTCCAGGTGATCTTCAACAGCGAGATCGAGTTCCCGCTGTTCAAGAAGATCGGGATCTCGGGGGTCGTGTTCTACGACATGGGTAACGCCTACAACCTCGAGGACCGTTACTGCTCGGGGCTGCAGCGCAAGAACGGGGCGATCTCGATCAAGTTCGATCCGTGCTTCCGGACCGTCGAGTCGCTGACCAACGGCCTGCGCAAGTCGGTCGGATTCGGGTTCCGCTGGTTCTCGCCGATCGGCCCGCTGCGCTTCGAGTGGGGGATCCCGCTCGACGCTCAGCCCGGGGAGGACCCGCTGGTGTTCGAGTTCACGATCGGCAATTTCCTCTAGTCAGCGCCGGTGTCGCACCTGTCGCCGGGGCCATCGGGGGATGCCGCGGCGCAAATGAAATATCCGGCTTGGAACCCCCGTCCAAGTCGCGTATGAAGCGTCGAGGTCTCTCATGAACCGCTATGTCGCCCTGGGTTGTCTTGGTCTTGGTTTGATGGTGAGCCCGCTGCTGGGGGCCATCGGCAACACCGCCGTGCCGGCGAACCCCAAGATCGGGGTGATCAACATCGAGGAGACGCTGTCCTCGACGCCCGCGGGCAAGCGCGCCAACGAGGCGTTCGACAAGACCCGCAAGACCAAGCAGGGCATGCTCGACAAGCAGCAGGAGGAGCTCAAGAAGGCCGACGCCGATCTGGTGAAGCAGCGCGCCGTGCTCAAGCCCGAGGTGTTCGACGCCAAGCGCCAGGAGCTCGAGAAGAAGTTCGTCGAGCTGCAGCAGACCTACGTCAAGCTCGAGCGCGAGCTCGCCCAGGACCGCACCAAGCTGATCGGAGATCTGCTGGAGCAAGCCAAGCCCAAGATCGTCGCGATCGCCAAGGCCGAGGGCGTGTCGGTGATCCTCGACCAGAGCGCCACGATCTGGGCCGATCCCACGGTCGATCTGACCCAGAAGCTCAACGCCGAGATGAAGTGAGCCCGGCGGCCCGGCGCGGCCGGGTGGCGCGCGGGGTGATACAACCAGGCGCATATGGCGCCTGATGTCGCGATGACCGCCGAGCAGATCCTCGGGCTTTTGCCGCATCGCTATCCGTTCCTGCTGATCGACCGCGTGCTCGAGGTCAGCGATGATCGCGTCGTGGCGCTCAAGAACGTCACGCTGAACGAGCCGTACTTCCAGGGCCACTTTCCCGGCGCGCCGGTGATGCCCGGCGTGCTGCAGATCGAGGCGATGGCCCAGGCCGGCGGGATCCTGGCGCAGCGCAGCGTCGTGTTCGACCCCGCGACCCACGTGATGCTGTTCATGGCGATCGACGCGGTGAAGTTCCGCAAGGCGGTCACGCCCGGCGATCAGCTGCGGATCGAGGTCGTGCCGCTGCGCAAGGGCAAGATCTTCAAGATGAAGGGTGAGATCCAGGTCGACGGCCACGTGGTGTCGTCGGCCGAGTTCCTCGCCGGGCTCGCGGACCGGTCGAAGATCAGGTGACGCGACCGGCCGGGAGGACGTGCCGGACGTGGCGGATGTGGAAGATATGTGGGAGATGACTCGACGTGCCGACATACGGGCCTTCCCGATCGGGGCCATCGTGATCGGGGCGGCGGCCGGGCGGCGCTGGCTCGCGCTCGCGGCGGTGGTCGTCGCGGTGGGGGCGGCCGGGGCCGGCTGTAAAGCCAAGCCCACCCACCGCCGCACCGGCGACTCCGCGGCCGTCGAGGTCGTGACCGCGCCGGTCTCACCCGACGGCGGCGCGAGCGGCGCGGTGACCGACGAGGTCGAGCCCAACGACGGCGACGACGTCGCGACCGTGCTCGCGCCCGGCGCCGCGGTGCACGGCAAGATCGATCCGGACGGCGACGTCGATCGCTACCGGATCGAAGTCACCCAGGCGGGGCTCTTGTCGGTGATGGTCGACAGCCACGACGCACTCGACGCCACGCTCGAGATCGCGGACGCGAGCGGCCAGGTGATCGCGCGCTCGGATCGCAGCGGCGCGCGGGTCCGCGAGGGCGTCCCCAACCTCGGCGTCACGCCCGGTCGCTACACCGCGATCGTGACCGCGAAGAAGCCGCCGCCACCGGCGCCGCCCAGGAAGCGCGGGGCGGCGGCCAAGCATCCGGCGCCGGAGCCAGCCAAGCCGGCGGGTGGGCCGTACGAGATCGCCGCGGCCATGGTGGTGCCCGCGGCGGGCTTCGAGCGCGAACCCGACGACGATCGCGGCCAGGCCAATGATCTGATCGCCGGCGACACCGCCAGCGGTTACGTCGGCTGGTCCGGCGACGCCGATGTCTGGAAGGTCTCGGTCGAGGCGCTGTCGGCCCGGAATGCGCTCGACCTCGAGCTGTCGGCGGTCGAGGGCGTCGCGCTGACGCTCGAGATCGCCGACGGGGTCGGCAAGCCGATCGCCACGCGCAAGGGCGCTCGCGGCGGCCCGCTGGCGGTCCGCGGCTTCATGCCCCAGGTGCCGGCGAGCGCGCCGCCGTTCCACTACCTGACGGTCAGGGGCGACCGCTCGAACCCCGAGACCGCGTACCAGCTGCGGGCGACCGCCAAGCTGATCGCGGCCGACGCCGAGATCGAGCCCAACGACACGCCCGAGACCGCGATGCCGCTACCGGCCGACCGCAAGACGCTGCACGCGCAGTGGAGCACCGGCGACGTCGACTGCTTCGCGGTGCCGCCGGAGGACGCCGCGCGCAACCTCGACATCTCGATCGACACGCCGAGCGACCTCGATCTCGCGATCGACGTCCTGATCGACGGCAAGCTGATGTCCAAGGTCGATCATCCCGGCAAGGGCGCGGCGGAGAAGCTGCTGGTCGCGGTCCCGGCCGGGGCGCGCGCGGTGGTTCGCGTTCATGCCGAGGTCCCCGGGGACGGCGGCTACGAGCTCGTGATCAACGAGTCGCCGTGACGCCGCGCTCGCGCAAGATCGAGATCCTGGCCGCGCTCGCGCTGACCAACCTGGTGGCGTACGCGGCGCGCAACGCGCTGTTCACGGTCTACGGCGACCTCCGCGCCCGGTTCGGCATCGACGACGCCCAGATCGGCCTGCTCCAGACCGTGTTCATGCTGCCCCACGCGGCCGCGACCCTGCCATTCGGCTGGGCCGGGGATCGCTACGACCGCCGGCGCGTGATCGTCGCGGGGATGGTGGTCGCGAGCCTGGCCGGCGCCGCCGGTGCGCTCGGCCACAGCTACTGGGGGCTCGCGGTGTCGCGCGCGTTCGTCGGCCTGGGCACCGCCGCGGTCGTCCCGGTCGCCAACTCGATCCTCGGTCAGATCTTCGACGGGCCCAACAAGGCCAGCCGGCTCTCGATCTTCAACCTCGGGCTGTTCCTGGGCGGCGTCGCCGGGTTCACCGCAGGACTCGTGCTGGGGTTCCCGAACGTGGTGATCGTGCTCGGCGCGCCCGGCATCGTGCTGGCGGTGTGGATCGCCGTGCTGCCGGTGCCGGCCCAGCGCGAGCCGCCGCCCGCGGTCGCGTGGTGGCGCTACCTCGCGCAGTTCGTGACCCGGTTCTTCGCGGAGGGCCGCGCGCTGCTCGGCATCCGCACGCTGCGCTGGGTGATCCTGTCGACCACGGTGATGGCGTTCTCGGCCGGCGGTTCGGCCGCCTGGCTCAAGGAGTTTCTGACCCGCGACAAGCAGATGTCCGACGGCGAAGCCAGCCGGCTCCTGATGCTCGGGCTGTGCGGCGGGGTCGCAGGCGTCCTGGCCGGAGGCCGGGTCGCCGATCGGCTGCGCCGGCGGCGGGCGAGCGGGCGGCTGTGGACGGTGGCGCTCGGCATGACGCTGACGATCCCGTGCGGCAGCCTGGCGATCATGCTGCCCAACGGCCCGGCGCTGTACGCCGCCGTGGTCGCGACCCTGTTCTTCATCAGCTGGTACCACGCGCCGATGGCGGCGTCGGTGGACGACCTCGCGCCGCGGGGCAAGAGCGTCGCCGCCCAGGGTCTGGTGATCTTCACCATGCACATGCTCGGCACCGCCCCGGCATCCTGGGTGATCGGGGAGGTCTCGGAGCGCTCGAGCCTGCGGTTCGCGATGTGGGTGCCGACCGTCGCGCTCGGCGTAGCCGCGCTCGCGATGGTGATCGCCACGGCGAGTTTTGCCGCCGATCAGGCGCGCGCCCGGGGCGCGCCGGCAGCCGGCTGATCCCGGCGCCGCCGGTCTGCTATAACCGCAGCACATGCGGGTCCTGGTGACCATCCTGGCGACCGTCCTCGGTTTCGGTGCGGCCGCGTGCGCGCACGGCGGCGGCCCTGATCGCACGCTCGATCGCTACGGCGTGGCGCTCAAGAACCACGATTTCGGCGCCGCGTATGACCTCATGTCGTCGGCGTTTCGCGTCAAGGTCACGCGCGATGACTACGTGCGGACGATGCGCGACAACAACCGCGAGGTCAACGAGACCGCCGAGCGGCTGCGCGGCAAGAAGGGCAGCATGGAGGTGTCCGCCGAGTTCGAGTACGGGCTCGGCGACACGATGCGGCTGGTCCAGGAGGACGGCCAGTGGAAGATCTCGAGCTACCCGCTCGGGTTCTACGATCAGTCCACGCCCAAGGCCGCGCTGCGCTCGTTCATCCGCGCGTACCGGCTGGAGCGCTGGGACGTGATGCTGCGCTTCGTCCCCAACAGCTACCGCGAGAAGATGGACGGTAAGAAGATGCAGGCCCAGTTCACCGGGCCGTCGCGCGAGCAGATGGAGAACCTGATCAACACGCTCGAGGCCAACGTCGATGAGCCGATCACCGAGCGGGGCAACGACGCGCGGATGGGCTACGGTGACCGCTACACCGTCCAGTTCCTCAAGGAGGACGGCGCGTGGAAGCTGAAGGATCTCGATTGACCGCCGCACCGGTCGATACAGTCATCGTGGATCGTCCGAGGTCTTCGTGGGATCGCGCTCACCAGGGTCGGTCCTCAGGTGTCTTCACTCCCGCTCGCGGTCCGCAAAAAAGTCAGAGCGGCGCCAGCTGTCTCAACGGCGCGCGCCCGCTCGAGAAACCGCGACGGCCGTCTGCGTTATGGGGGGCCGAGCACCCGCTGCGTGCCCGCGTTTGCCGGCGATCTCGATGTGGATGGAATTCGTATCGAGGATGTGGAACGGTCGAATTTCGATGCGTTAGAATAATTCCGCGGGAAACAGCATCTCAAGGCCCACAGGTTGCACCAAATCGACACAGGCGCTACGGATACGATAAGCGTGTGATCGACTAGTTAGCTCTCACATCTGCCCCTGAAAGGCGGTCCGCCATGTTGGATCCCTGGATCATCGAAGAAATCCTCAAGAAAGAACAGGAGCGACGCCGTGAGAGCGAGCGGGGGCGGATCGAGCTTCCGATCGAGCGGCACCGCAACGAGGATCGTCCGGCAGTTACGCCACCCCGCGAGGACAGCGAGCGCGGCGTGGTGATCATCGATATCTAGCCATCCGGCGTCCATCCCAGGCGAAGTCCAGACCAGACGAAGTCGAGTCAACCAGGGAGCGCTCGCCGGGGCTGCGGGCTGCGTCGTCGACCGTTCTCGACCCCTTCTGACCCCTTCTCGACGGTGACGGTCCTTCCACACGGTGGGAGGACCGTTTGTGCTTTCGGCGGGCGTACAGTGTTACGTACGCGATGTGACGCGCTCGGCGGGTCATCTGTTCACGGTCGCCGTCGGTCTCGTCGGTTGGGCGGTCGTGCTCGGATTTCCGGCAGTGGGCATGTTGCCCAAGCCGACACCTACCCCGCTGTTGTGGATCGCCCTGTTCATCGTGGTGATCCTCGCGGCGCGCGGGCTGGCGTTCCGCATCGTCGAGAACAACGTGCTGTCGCTCGACTCGGCGTACTACGTCGCGGCCACGCTGTGCGTTGGCTCGTTCGGCGCCGGCCGGATCGTCGCGGTGGCGATGACGCTCGACGCGGCGGCCCGGCTGTACTATGCCCGCAAGCGCGGCCGGAGCGACGCCGCGGTGAGCTGGACCGAGCTCGGCTACGTCCTGTATTTCGGCGGCATGAGCGGTGGGTTGGTCGCGCTGTGCGGCTGGATCTGGCGGGCCGACGCGCTGGTCGGCCGCCACGCCGGCACCATCGAGGTCGCGCTCCGCGTGATCGCGATCGACACGCTGCTGCTGCTCAGCCACTACGCGGTCCAGGGCGTGCGGCTGCGGTTGCTCGGCCGTGGTTGGCGCGCCTACGTCGACGAGCTGGCGCTGCCCGGGATCGGCGCCGAGGCCTCGCTGATGCCGATCGGCGTGGTCCTGGTGCTGCTCTACGACCGCGATCAGCCGCTCGGGTTCCTGCTGCTGTCGCTGACCTACCTGCTGATCAACCTGGTGTTCTCGCGGCTGTCGCGCACCCGCAAGCAGCTCGAGGAGCGGGTCTCCGACCTCGAGATCCTGAACGCGACGGCGCGGCGGCTGGCGGCCTCGCTGCAGCTCGAGGAGCTGGTCGAGGCCGTGGCGCGCGAGACCTGCAAGGCGATCCCCGAGGCCGAGGCCGTGGCGCTGATCCACCGCCGCGCGGGCGACCGCACGGGGCTGGTGATCGACGGCTTCGACCGCCAGACCGACAAGTTCTTCCGTCGGCCGATGCAGGAGGGCGAGGGCGCCGCGGGCTGGGTGATGACCCACGGCGCGACCCGGCGGATCGCCGAGCTCAGCGCCGATCCCGACGTCGCGTCGCACGGCGGAGGCCACGGCATCCGATCGTGGCTCGGCGTGCCGCTGTTCATGTACGGCGGCTGCGAGGGCGTGATCGCCGTGCAGAGCGGCCATCCCCGGGCGTTTCGCGCCGAGCACCAGCGCCTGCTCGAGTCGCTCGCGCTGCAGATCGCCGCGGCGCTGCAGAACGCCCACCTCTACGAGCTGGCGATGGTCGACGGCCTGACCGGGCTGTTCATGCGGCGCTACTTCGACGCCCGGATCGAGGAGGAGATCGAGCGCTCCAAGCGCTACGGCTCGGCGTTCTCGGTCGTGATGATGGACGTCGACGATTTCAAGCTACTCAACGACACGCACGGACATCTCATCGGCGACCGCGTGCTCCGGGGCATCGCCAACGTCGTGAAGTCACAGATGCGGGGTGTCGACACCGCGGCGCGCTACGGCGGCGAGGAGCTGGCCGTGATCCTGCCGCGCACCGAGATGGTCAACGCGTACAACGTCGGCGAGCGGATCCGCGCCGCGATCGCCGAGATGCGGATCACGACCGACACGGACGTGTCGCAGGCGCTGCGGGTGACCGCGTCGTTCGGCATCGCGTCGTACCCCGAGAGCAAGGCCCGCGACGGCGAGGATCTGGTGCGCCGGGCGGACCGCGCGCTGTACCGGGCCAAGAAGACCGGCAAGAACCGGGTCGAGCTGTACTGGAGCGACGACTCGGGGCCGGGACGGCCGCAGACCGAGCCGGGCGAGTCCGACCGCACGAGCCAGCCGCTCGCCGAGGAGCACGGTGCCGGGCGCGGAGACGACCGCGGATGACCGACCCGGGCGGCCGCGGGACCGCGGACCGGCGCAGCGCCGAGCGTCGGATCGGCTGGGCCCGGCTGTGGGCGCGCGCCAAGCAGATCGTCACCTCCGATCCGACGAGCTCGGACGAGGACGACCAGGTGATCGACGAGGAGGCCGCGCGCGTGCTGGCGACCAGCGCCGGCCGGCTCAAGGGTGGGCTCGCCAAGGTCGCGCAGCTCGCGGCGTACGATCCGGGCGCGACGTTCGGCGGTCGCGCCGGTGCGACCGCGGCGGCGCGCGCCGTGCTCGCCGGGCTGTGGGACCAGGCGCCGGCGATGTCGGGCGACGCGATCGCCGCCGTCGTCGAGGCCGATCTCGGCCGGCCGCCGCGCGCGCTGTTCGCGACCTGGGATCCGGCGCCGCTGGCGGCGGCGTCGCTCGGCCAGGTCCACGCCGCCACGCTCGACGACGGCACCGCGGTGGTGGTCAAGGTCCAGTACCCCGGCGTGGCCGAGGCGCTGCGCGCCGATCTCGAGGATGCGGCGTTCGTGCGCAAGCTCGCCGGCTCCGAGATCGGCGGCTCGCTCGACGAGGCGTCGCTGGTCGCGCTGGGCGCCGCGGTGCGCGGCGAGCTCGACTACCTCGCCGAGGCCCGCGCGCTCGGACGGTTCGCCGTGGCGTGGGACGGCCACCCCGCGCTGCGGTTCCCGCGGGTGATCGCCGACCGCACGTCGCCGCGGGTGCTGACGATGACGCGCGCGCGGGGCCACACCGTGCTCGAGGCTGCGGCGAGCGGAAGCCCCGAGGTCCGGCGCCACGCCGCGATGGCGATCTTCGGCTTCGCCTGGGGCTCGCCGCTGGCGCACGGCCTGCTCAACGCCGATCCCAACCCCGGCAACTTCCTGATCGACGAGCGCCCCGACGGCGGTGTCGATGTCTGGTGCCTGGACTTCGGCTGCGCGGTCGAGCTCCCCGACGCGGTGCGCGACGCCGATCGCGAGATCTTCTGGGGCCTGCTCGACGACGACAGCGCTTCGGCCGCCGAGCGGTTCCGGATCGGCCTGGCCCGGGCCGGCCTGTTGCGCCGCGCCGATACGCTCGCGACCACGGCCCATCGCGACTGGGAGAGCGCGCTGGTCGCGCCGCTCGCCAGCCACGGCGAGTTCCACTGGACCGCGCGCTACGCCAGCGAGCTGGCCGAGGCCACCGGGCGCGCGCTCGGCGCGGGCGGCCTCGCGCTGCCGGCCAGCGTGCTGCTGCTGTGGCGCCAGCGGCTCGGCGCCGCCGCGGTCATCGCGCTGCTCGACGCCCGCGCGCCGTTTCGCCGCGTGCTGGTCGACCTGATCGGGACCGGCCGCCGCGCGCTGCGATAGCCGGCTATGCCCGGGTCTCGATCACGACCTGCGACGCGGCCCAGTGCTCGAGCGGTGCGACCGTGCCCTGCACGCTACCGGTGATGTCCTTCTTGCCGCTGCGATACCGATCGACGACCTGCGCGAACGTCTGATCGAGCTGCAGGTGGTCCAGCGCGTGGCCGAGCGCCGTCCTCCCGATCGCCATCATCCGATCGACGCAGTGGCGGACACCCGGCGGCGGCGACATCTCGAACGGAGCGCCCAGGACGTTCCGGGCCCAGAACACGTAGGACCGGTCCGGGACGATGACCTGGTCGCCCAGCACCTGGACCTTGCCGCTGGCCGCGCAGTTGACCAGCGTGACGCGGAGCTCGCGATCGGTCCAGTTGCGGGCCTCGAAGCACACCGTATCTCCGGACGACAGCGCGCACTTGCCATCGGAGGGTCGGACCTCCGACAGGCCGTCCGGCAGCGCCGCGGCGGCGGCGCGGATGCCCCGCGCGGGACACCGGAGCACGCGGATCGTGAGCCCGCCGTCCAGGTCGTGGATGCGCTCGACCATGCGCAGCGGGCGCGAGTACGCGTGGTAGTGCTCGAGCACGGCGCGCGCTCCGTCGAGCTGGCCGGGCGGAAGCGCGAGCAGGATCGGGGCAGGGGGCTGCTTGCCGTGGATCGCGTCGGTGATGAACCAGCGACCCTCATGCAGCTCGAGCTTCACCACCGCGTCGTCGACCACGTCGAGCAGCGACGAGGCAGCGAGCCGAGCCTGGAGCACGGGATCCGGCGGCACGACCGCGCAGCGCAACCGCGCAGCGACGCCTGCCTGCACCAGCCGGCCGCGGGCCCCGGGTTGCAGCTCGAACGGCGTGCCGTCGACGGTGGCCGTCGCGGTGGCGAGATCGGCGGCGGTGACGCGCAGGACGCCGACGCGAGCGCGGCGGTCGTCCTCCGAGTCGATCGGCGGAAAGTACGCGGGGCGATCGCCATAGACCGCCACCAGGGCGTCGCGCGTGACGTCCGCCAGCGTGCCGGCCTCGATCCGGACATCATCGCCGGCGCGGATCACGGGCAGCCCCGGATCGCGCTCCACCGGTGGCCCCGCGAACACCGCTCGTCCGGCGTTGCCGGCCATCCACAGGTGCTGCGAGGCGTTGTGTTGCGCGACGTAGGCCTGCATCGCTTGCCAGATCTGCGCCCAGGTCACCGACGCGAGCTCGGCCTCGGTCGCAGCCTCGAGCGCTTCGATGAACGCGCGGGTGAGCAGGCCGTTCCTGACGCCGTCGCGGGTGTGCTCCCTGGCGACCTCGTGATTCAGGCACGCCGACACGACGTGACAGGCGTCGACCCCACCGAACCCCCGGTCATCGCCGCCGCCGAGCCGGGGCGCAGGAGCTGGCTGCGGGGCCGCCGCTGCGCGCCCGCCGTCGGATCGGCGGCCGAGGTCGATGTAGCGCGGCAGCCAGTCGGGCTGGGCGAGGCCGGCGCGGGTCACGCCCGCGGCGAAGCAGCAGTCGAGCATGAACGCGACCGAGCGGGTCCGTGCGACGATCGCGCGGAGCGCCGTGTTGATCTCGAAGTCGGGCAGCACCTGCGGGCTGGGCGGCCGCGCGGCGTAGTCGACCGGCACGAGCACCTCGCGATGAGCTCGGCGTCCATCCGGTGCGGTGACCTCGAGCTGCGCGCCGTGCCCCGAGTAGAAGATGAACACGCGATCGCCCGCCGAGACCTTGTCCGAGCCGAGCTCGGCGAGCGCGTCGCGGAGGTTGGCGAGCGTGGCCGGCTGCTCGGTGACCGCGTCGTGCCGCGCCCCGGAACACGGCGAGGTCAGGCGACGGATCCGGATCCGGCCGTTCGCGAGCCCCATGCGTGGACCGAGCAGCACCCGCTGCATGGCATCGACGTCGCTCACGCAGCCGGACAGCGGCGCGTGGTCGTAGTCGTTGACGCCGATGAGCAGGGCGTGAAACGTCCCCGCCGCGGATGCCGGAGCTGCTGGATCTGCCATGGTCGTCTCCCTTGCCTGGTGCGCTGTGCCGAGCTGACCTGGGGATCGGGCGACGCAGCCACGCGATCCACGACAGCCAAACGACCCGCGGCCGCACGCTGCGGCCGGTCAGTACGTGTAGCGGAGGAACAACCGGGAGTCGATCGCGCGGATCGCCGCGAACTGGGGCAGGAGGAAGCCATCGGCGGCCAGGCCGACCGCGTAGTGGCGGTTCTCGAGCTGGTACTCGATCCCGGCGCCGGCGTGGAACGCGATCGAGAACCGCTCGCCGGGGTCGGTGATCATCACCTTGCCCAGGACGTTGGACGAGATCATCGCGATCCCGGCGCCGCCCTCGACGAACCCGGCGAAGCGGTCGAGCCGGCCGCCGATCCGCGCGTCGCCGCTGCCGCGGTAGAGCTGGAACCACTCGCCCTCCGGCGGCGGCGGGACGGTGGCCTCGTGGCTCGACGCGGCCAGGCTGATCCCGACGCCGAGCCACGAGAACAGGTCGCGGCCGATCCGGATGTCGAGCGCCGGGCCGATGTCGGCGTCGCGCGATGCCTTGGGCAGGAACGCGACCGCGCCGAGGCCGCCCTCGGCGAACCAGCCGCTGGCGGCCGGGCGCGCCGACGCCGTGGCGCCGGGCGCGACGACCACCACCACGACCAAGGCGATCACGACGAGGGCGGACCTGCGCATCACGGACACTGCGTGGGATGGTAGATCGTCGGCGGACCGAGCTGGGGTCCGCGGGCCGAAATCACGGCGGGCCAGATCACGGCGGCCAGATCACGGAGGCGTGACGCCGACGGTGTAGGCCATCGGCATGAACGGCTGCAGCTCGCCGGGCTTCTGGGTGACCGCGGCGAGCAGGAGGTCGTGCATGATGCCCCGCAGGTCGCGGACCCGGACGTTGAACTCGAGCACCATGTGGGTGTCGGGCTTGAACACCAGATCGATCCGGGTCATCGCGGCGAACGCCTCGCGCGGGATCGCCGGGCCGAGCGGGGTCTGCATGTAGTCCTCGACGTCGGGCATCGGCATGGTCAGCGGCTGGAACGACGTGGCGTTCTTGCTGATCGTGAGCATGGCGCGGAACGGGTTGACGTTGCCGCGCGTGACCTGGTCGAGATCGATCGCGGCCTCGCGCAGATTGTCCTCGGTGAACAGGCCGGTGACGGTGCCGCCGGCCGGGACGTTGATCGGGATGTCACCGTCGAGGCCTGGCGTGGGCGGGGCCTCCTCGTCGTCCGGAGCGAGCACGATCAGCGTCGGGTCGTACGAGAACAGCTCGTTGGCGCCGTTGAGCTGGATCTTGGCCTGCCCGGGCATGGTGTCGAGGTTCTTGATCGTCCACTCGACCTCGGTCTCGAGGTCCCCGATCTTCACGTAGGGCACGGTGATGCCGAGCTTCTCGCCCAGCGCGGTGCGCTTCATCAGATCGCTGGCCGACTCGGTCTTGATCGGCAGCTGGAGCGATGCCTTGGCCTCGACCAGCATCCCGGTCGTGTCGCGCGCGCCGGCCTCCATCGTCATCGGCGCGGGGAGGTACAGCGGATCGTTGGCGCAACCGGCGAGACCACCGAGAGCGATGGCGCCGCCGACGAACAGGGACATGACAATTGTGCGCATGACTAGCCTCCTTGCGTGAACACGAACGGATAATTCACGTTGGCGACGCCGCCCTTGGCCGGAAACCTGAGGAGGTTGACGTTGCGCTTCACGCACTGCTCGACCGCGTCGTTGCGCATGATGCTGCCGCTCGCCGTCGAGGTGTTGCCAGCCTGCACGGCGCCGTCGCCGCCGATCTTGAAGTGGATGACGAGCTTGCCGCCGATCCCCGGCGAGTGGTTCAGCTCGCGCTGGTAGCACTGGCGGAACACGCCGGCGCGCGCCTTGACGACGCGGTCGATCTCCTCTGCGGTGAGCCCGCCGAAGTCGCCGACCGGCTCGGAGAACCCGACCGGAGCCGCCTTGGGGCCGGTGCCGCAGCCGCTGCCCTTGCAGTTGCCGCCGCCGGGCCGGTTGGTGCCGGTGTCGATCTTGCCCGGGCCGGTGACGAAGTCGCCCTCGACGTTGCCGCCGCCGCCGCTGCCGCCCTTCTTGCTACCGGTGCGCGTGCCGGTGCCCTGGCCGAGGCCCACGCCGGTGCCGACGCCGTCGCCGTAGCCCAGCGAGCCCTTGGCCAGCTTGTCGGCGTGGAGCCCGGTGAACTTGGTCAGGCTGGTCGCCAGGTTGCGGTCGATGATGTTGTCGAGGATCTTGCGGTTCTTGTCCTCGAAGAACTGGACCTTGGGCGCCTCCGGCGGGACGTCCTTGGCGTTGGGATCGCGGGCGCGCTCGGTGTCGCCCTTGCCGCCGGCGTGGCCCTCCTCGCCCTTGGTGGCGGTGTTCTTGGGCGGATCCTTGGTCGCCGCCGCGGCAGGCTGGGTCTGCAGCGTGTTGCCCAGCGTCGGGGGCGGCTTGGGCGGCTCGGGCGGCTCCTCCTTCTCGAGCCGGGTCACCAGGTAGTTGCTGGCCAGAGACCGGGTTCCCGGCCACACGAACGGGTTCTCGCCGTCGTAGAGCTGGTAGGTCATGAACAACAGCGCGGCGTGGAGCACGACCGAGAACGCCAGCGAGGCCTGCGACTCGCCGTCCTGGCGGATCAACGTCCAGGCGATGCCACCGCCGATCATCGCGATCGCGGCCAGCCCGGCGCCGCGGAACACCGCCTCGTCGAACGGCAGGCGGCCCGCGAGGTACCACAAGAGGGTCAGCGCCGTACCCGATAGGAAGTAACCCAGGCCGCCGGCGATCAGCACCGGCCGGGTGAAGAACTGGGGCGGATCGTCGATCGAGACGAACTGGAAGAACAGCTTGTAGTGGCCGGACTGGTCGAGGTCGATCACGCCCCAGTCGCGGCCGCCGATCGCGGTCGCGCAGAACCCCGACGAGCTCTCGCGCTGGACCAGCTCCGAGACGTCCTGCTGCCGGCCATCGATGCAGATCGTCCCCCCCATGCGCTCGCCCAGGGTCAGCAGGTAGCCGCGATTACCCGGGCGGACGATCACGAACTTGGGGGGCAGGCCGATCTCCGGGACCACGAACGTGCTGCGCCCGGTCTGGCCGATGGTGATCGACCGCGGGGTATCCAGCACGAGGTCCTCCATGACCTCGTCGTGCCAGATCAGCGCCGTTCGCAGCGCCTGCCGGGTCACAACGCTTCTTCCTCCACGGAGCGCACCAGGTGGGGGATGAACGACCGCTTCTCGAGGCTGGCTCGCTCGAGCTCCTCGTTGGCGCGCTCGAGGAAGTACAGCAGCTGCGGGGTCCGCAGCTGACCGTTGAGCTGGAGGTTGTTGAAGTCGAAGTTCTTCTCTTTCGCGTTCGACTTCTTGTCGGCCTTGTCACCACCGCCGGGGTTCCGGGGTGGGGCATCGGCCTTGGTGGAGCTCGACTTGTCGGCCTTGCCTCTGGGCTGCGCCGACGCAGGTAGCGAAACTACACACACCAGCGCCAGAACCGCGGTCGCAAGCCCCCTGCCGGGGGCGGCAAGCCTCAACGTCATTTACCAAGCTCCTTTCGTTTCTCTTCTGCTGCCTGACGCTTCGCGTGACTGACGGGGGCTTCTTGCAGGTATCGCTCCAGGGCGACTTTGCCCCCCGCCGGGTCGTTCATGTAGTCGAGCTCGAGGATCGCGACGTCGAACATCGCGTCGGCCCGCGGGGCGCTGCGCCGGGGGGCTTCCTTGATCACGCGGTCCCATGTCTTCTTGGCCTCGGGGAAGTCCTTGAGTCCGCGCTGGGCGACGCCGAGCGCGACCTGGGCGGCGTGGTCATCGGGTCGCTTTTCGACAATCGTGGTGAGCTCGGTCTTGGCGCGGGCGTAGTCGCCGGCGTCGAGCAGCACCGCGGCCTTGTTGAACCGTGCGTCGATGTAGGACGGATCGAGCGACACCGCCTGGTCGAACCGATCGAACGCCTCCTGAGCCTTGCCCTGGCGCAGCGCGAGCACGGCGAACGCGTTGTAGATCGCCGGATCCTTGGCGTCGATCTCGGCGGCCTTGAGGAGCACGAGCTGGGCGAGCTCGAGCCGCTTCTGGGCGATGTAGATCAGGCCGAGCTCGGTGTAGATCCTGGCGTTGGTGCCCGACACCCGGACGGTGTCGCGCAGCACCTCGACCGCGTCGTCGAACTCGCCCGCGTCGCGCAGCAGCGAGGCGAGCCGCGCCGCGCCGTCCTTGCGGTTGGGATCGTCCTCCTCGGTGGTCTTGAGCGCAGCTTCGTAGTCGCCGCGGGCGTCCTTGCGCCGGCCGCTGCGCCGGTTGGCCTCGGCGCGGGCGAGCAGGCTCGGGGTGTGCGCCGGCTTGATCCGCAGCGCCTTGCTGAACGCGTCGATCGCCGCGTCGTCGTCGCCGTCCTTGTAGGCGATCACGCCGAGGTCGTGCCAGCCCTCCCACAGCGACGGGTCGAACTCGACCGCGGCCTTGAGCCGGGCCCGCGCGGTGTCCTGGGCCTCGGGGCCGCCGACCCGCATCGCGCGCATCGCGCCCTCGAACTCCTTGGCGGCCTTGGGGTTGATCGGATCGCGGCCGGCGGGCCGCCCGGTCTGCGCGGTGGGCGTGGCCGCGCGCTTGCCGCCGCCACCGCCGCCGCACGCCGCGAGCGCCACGCACGCCACCGCGATCGCGCCGCGCCGGACGACGCGGCTCATCGGGCGACCTCGGTGATGAGCTCCGGCGTGGGCGGGCGATCGCCGATCCGCTCGCGGGTTCGCGACTCCTTCTCCGGCGGGAACTTGTCGGCGGCGAGCCGGCCGAGCGCCTCGCGGATCTTGGCGGTGTACTCGTCGTAGACCTGCATCTGGATCGCCTTCTGGTAGCCGGCGGTGTAGAGCGTGACCGCCTTGTCCTGGATGTCGACGACGTAGGCGTTGATGCCGTCCTGGTAGGCCTGGACCTGGTCGGGGGTCAGGCTCGCCGGCGGCTTGCTCGCCGCGGTCGCGAGCGCCTCGGCGAACCCGTCGTAGACTTGGCCGACCCGGAACAGCGCCGCGGTCGCCCACTTGAGGTCGCCGTAGTCGATCACCTGTGTGTAGACCTTCTCGGCGTCGGCGAGCAGCTTGCCCTTGGTCTTGAGCGTGCGCTCGAGCAGCGCCGGCTTGACGTCGAGCGAGACCTTCTCGTACTCGCGGAAGATCAGCTCGCCCTCGTAGTACCGCGCCTCGGCGGCCCAGGGCGTGGCGTCCTTCTTGTCCTTGCCGGCGGCCTTCCACAGCTTCTGCGCCGCGGCGAAGTCGTCCTTGGCCTTCTTGAGCTGGCCGAGCCGGAGCGCGGTGCGGCCGGCCCGGGTGTGGGCCTCGACGATCCGCTTGCCGGTCGAGCGGTAGACCCGCGCGTAGTCGGTGAACGCCGCGTACGCCGGGCCGTCGTCGCCCGCGTTCTCGTAGACCACGCCGATGTTGAACGCGACGTCGGGCGCGTCCTTGCGCTCGCGGAACTTCTTGGCGTACTCGCCGTAGTGCGCGATCGCCTCCTTGTTCTGGCCCAGCGCCTGGCGCAGCAGCGCGGCGTTGTACAGCGCGTCGGCCGCCTTGGTGCCGGTGCGGAACCGGGTCCACACCAGCTCGTAGGCCTTCGCGGCGCGGTCGTAGTAGATCACCTTCTCGTAGACCTGACCGGCCGAGAACGCGGCCTTCTCGGCGATGTCGGGGCTCTTGTCGCCGTACTTCTCGGCGAGATCGAGATAGATGTCGGCCGCCTTCTCGGGCTGCTTGGCCTTCTCGAACATCACGCCGGCGTTGGTCAGCGCCTGGGCGCAGGTCTTCGGATCGCTGGTGTCCTTGGGGACGCGGGTGTAGAACGCCGCGGCCTCGACGTAGCGACCGGCCTGGGCGTACTTGTCGCCGCTCTTCTGGATCGCCTCGACGATCAGCCGGCTGAGCCGGTCCTGCTGGGTCTTGTCGGCGAACGACTTGGCCTTCTTGAGCTTGCGCGCCCAGCTCTCGATGTTCTCGTAGTCCTGTGCTTTGTTGAGCGCCGACAGGATGCGATCGCCGGCCGGGCCGGCGTTCTCGTCGTCGGGGTACTTGGTGACGATCACGCCGAAGCGTTTGATCGCCTCGTCGAAGTCGTTGTAGTCGTAGAACATCTGGCCGTTCTTGAAGATCACGCCGACCAGGGTCTTGTCGGCGGGGAACAGCGTCGCGTAGAGGTCGATCGCCTCGCCGAACTTCTTGTCGACCGGATAGAGCTGGTGGCGGCCGGCGGTGTCCTTGGGCCGCGCGAGCTCGAACGCGTTCATCGCGTTGAACAGCGCGTCCTTGTGGTACTTGCCGACCGGCGCGCTCTTGCCGACCGCGAGGTACTCGTCGCCGGCGGCCTCGACCTTGGCGAGCTTGAAGCACAGGATGTCGGCGCGGTAGTAGCGGATCTCGGTCGCCTTCTCGAGCGTCTTCCCGGTCGCCTTCTCCGCCGCCTTGTCGGCCGTCCGCTCCGGGGAGCCTTTGCCGCCGCCGAACGCGAGCAGGTACGAGTCGTAGGCGTCCGAGGCGCGGGTGTAGAGCGAGATGACCTCGGGCGGCAGCTCGGGCCGGGTCGCGCACTGCTTCTGCTCGGGGCGCTTGAGCGCCTTCTCGCGGCGCTGGGCCTCGGCGTGGATGTTGGTCGCGGTCGCCCGCACCAGGTCCTCGGTGGTGTCGAGCGAGCGCGCCAGCGCCTCGCGGTTGCGCTGGAGCTTGGCCCACTCGCTCCTGGGCCCGAAGCTCGCGAGCAGGACGCCGATCTCCTCCTGCGCGTGATCGACGTCGAGCGCGCTGTTCCAGTTGCTGACGATGTTGCGCTGGTAGTCGGCGGCCTTGATCGATTCCGGATCCATCTTGATCAGGAACCGGAACGCCGAGTTCGAGCGCTCCCACTCGGTCTGCGCGGCGTAGCTCTCGGCGACCTTGACCATGACGTCGCGCGAGTACTGCTCGCCGTCGATCGACACCAGGAAGTCGAACACCTCCTTGGGCGTGATCGAGCGATCCTCGGTGAACACCACGACCATGTACTGCAGCGCCTCGTCGCGCAGCGACGCGCTGCGCCGGCGCTGCGACTCGGTGCCGGTGCGCTCGGCGGCGACCGCCTTGTCGAGCACGCGCTTGAAGTCCTTGGCGGCCTGGATCGTGTTGC
>Ga0307515_10009615_pt1 | contig 18663 bp, 2 predicted proteins | sample 17_EM_MG_FD_194513 | JGI IMG/M metagenome (GOLD analysis project Ga0307515, IMG submission 194513) | Populus trichocarpa ectomycorrhiza microbial communities from riparian zone in the Pacific Northwest, United States - 17_EM | ecosystem: Host-associated > Plants > Roots > Unclassified | place...
ATGCACGGAAGAAATATCAGCAGAAGATATTGCTAGAATTTATGTTAAAGAAGTATTCGTAAGATATAGAGCACTAAGTAAGATTATATTGGATAGAGATCTAAATTTTATAGCAGTATTTTAGGAGGTATTCTTAGCGGAATAAGGAGTTAGAGCAGCAACTTTTACTGCATATTATCCGCAAACAGACGGCTAAATAGAAAGATTAAATTAGATGCTAAAATAGTACTTAAGATATTATATCAATCACGCGTAGAATAATTGGGTATTATTGTTACTAATTATATAATTTGTATATAATGCAACACCGCAAGAAGGAATAGGTATATTACTATTTAAGGTAAATTACGGATATAAGCTAAGAATATTATTATTACTATAACAAGTAAAGAAAACGAGTAGTAGAGCTAAAGAAAGAATAAAGATGTTAATAAATCTTTATATAGACCTTATGGAGTTAATAAAGAAAGTATAAGAGAGAATAAAAAAGTATTATAACGCTAAGAGATCTAAGGGACTAGATCTTAAGGAGGGAGATAAAGTATGGCTACTATATAAAATTTTTAAAAGTTGACAACTAAGATAAGATATTTAATTACGCTGTTGCGGTTCCCGTTAGGGTCTATGCAGCGGGTCTATATAGGTATATATATATATATATATATATATATATATATATGCATATATAAGAGGGAAACCGTACAGCTGGGCCAGATAAAACCTCTCCTTTTTCTGTTATGCGGCCTATATAGCCTCTCTTATAATTAGTGGCTGCTAAGTATAAGTAGACGTCTCTTTAAGGCGCTATAGAAAGGCCATCTTAATACATCCTCCTGGGTTTATCTAGTGGGGTATATTACTAGGGCCTAGGTTCTATTTCTAGCTGCTCTAATTATCTAGGTAGGGCGTAGGCCAGCGGCCCGCTAGGCTAGTAGTATAGAATTTCAGGGGGAATAAAAAGGGGGGTTTATAGGGGTTTAATATATAATACGTGCACTACCGTCTATATTGTTGTGCGCGGCTTTATAGCTGTAATAGTGCTAGTACTAGGGCACGTTGCCTGCCAAATTCTGCTAAGTTCTGCTAAGTTGCCAAATTTTGTTAAGTTTACTAAGTTGCTAGTTCTGTTAAATTCTGCTAACTTACTATATTCTATTAAATTCTACTAGCTTACTAAATTCTATTAAGTTCTGCTAAGTTCTACTAAGTTACTAAATTCTGTTAAATTTGCCAAGTTGCCAGTTCTGTTAAATTCTGCTAACTTACTATATTCTGTTAAATTCTGCCAGCTTACTAAATTCTATTAAATTCTGCTAACTTGCTAAATTCTGCTAACTTCTGCCAGCTTGCCAATTATTAAGTTCTGCTAAATTCTACTATATTATTAAGTTCTGCCGGGTTCTGCCAGATTCTACTACACCTATAGTATTCTACTATATTCGGCAAATTACTACCGCATTTAGCAAATTACCGCTATATTGCCGCTATATTGCTATAGCTTGTTATACTCTATAATTTTCCCCCTCTTAGAGCACTTCTTAGTGTCACAGCGACTCAGTCAATCGAGGCACGAGCGCCGTTTAGAACGTATGCAAGCCTGTACAATTGGAATGTCTATGGACCCGGATATCAAGATGAGGAGAAGAAGAAGATGGCGGTGAGGACACGTCTATATACAAGGGGGAGCCAAGCCTTTAGCCGAACCCTGACTAAGCCCTATCCAGGTTACGCGCGTCAGTGCCGTAACACTTAGCCTCCTTCCCTTATCGCCCTAGTTAGCTAGCTCTCTAGCTAGTAAGAGGTATAGTAGGAGGTTTATCTATATAAACTAGTCCGCGACCACCTTAGCAGCTTTTAGCTTAGCTAAGAGCTCTCTATATAAGGACGTTCTGGTATAGTAATATATTTCCGCTCGGCTAGCGGCGTGCCTAGGGTAGAATACTACTACGTGCATTATTAATTGTTGGTTGTGGCTATATAGGTAGGCCAGAGTTAGGTGCCCTGGTGCTTTTCGGCGGTAGAGGTATTTATTAAGCCCTATATGCTCCGTTCTAAGTAGCGTATTAATTATACTCTCTACCTTAGTAAGCCTTGTGTGGTGTTTAAAGATCTTTTTACTCCATAGCTTAGCCTGGGCCGTTATACTGTGGGTAAGTATACTTTAGTATTTTCCCTATTCCCTTTTCTACCGCTTTTTAAATGCCTCTTATACCTTGGCCCTTCTGCTCTTCCTATACTGGGCTTTAGGTAGATTTATTAGCCGTTTATTTATCCCTAAGATAGCAGCCGTTATCCTCTTAAGCTTATCCTATTTAGTAGGCTATATTGCTAGCTTCGTTCTAGGCCGGAGCTAGTGCTAGTAGGCTATTATAGCCTATATAGTGTTGCATTCCCTCTTAATATATTCTCTTACTAGCCCCTCCCGTATCCTCTCCGCGTAGGCTACGGCTAGCTCCTTTAAGTATATCTAGAGCGGCGGGAACCCCATCTTATGCTTTAGTACTACTATTAGCGTTAATTTATACGCCCCCGTAATAGTATAGAGGTATAGGTTTTACGCTACGTCCAGCTGGCGCAGTTTAGTTTTGCTTATTTCCTTAGGCTTTATCTACTCCGGTAGCGAGTACTAGGTGCTATATCCGTATAAGATTATTAGCCGGACTATAGCGGAGTATATTATCCTTGCCTTTTAGAAGGAGGCGCCCTATATGGAGGCCGTAAGCCGGGTTAGTGCGGCTATTTAGGTAATTATCTTCGCTTTAATGATGTTAATATGCGGTCCCTATTTAAGCTTTAAGTTAATTTGTACCCCTAGTATATATAGGTTACTAACTAGGCCCTCTATAAAGCTATGTATATTAATTATAGCCTTTATGTTAAACTTCTTATAGCTCCTTATAAAGTAAATAAGGTGATACTTTTTAGGGGCAAACACTACCCTATGCCGGCGTGCCTACGTTATATATACTTTATATACCCTTTCTAGGGCTCTATAGTTCTCCTCCGTAGTCTTACTATATATTAGTATATTAGAGTTATTGACAAACCTAAATACTATAGTAGTATCCCCTTGCAGCTTTAGTAGGAGTGTATAGGCGAAGAAGAGGAACAGAATTAGTAATAGTGCTAAGCCTTAGGGTATGCTAGTGTTTGTCTGCATTATTTGCGCTATATAGCCCCTAATTAAGAGCCTTGTTGTTTAATCTTAAAGGAAGAACTTTATAAAATATACTATCTAGTCGGGTATAGCCTGGGCCTTTATATTATAGATTATTCTTTTATAGAAGACTTAGTTAAAGGCCCCGGAAATATTAAGGCTTAGTAGTAAGACTACTAGGTTTAGGTTACTTCTCCATACTATATATACCTATTAGGTTAGTAGTTCTAGCGCCGTCTATGTTAAGTACCCCGGCCTTACTCCTATCTAGCTAGCCGGTAGCATACCTATTTCTTTCGCAATTTTAAATAGCCAGCTGGCTACTATTCTCTTAAGTAGTTTCCCAATAGTATTAAGTAGCGCAATTGGCTGGTAGGCCTTTGCCGTAGTATAGGACGGCTTCTGCGGTTTCTGAAGAACTACTATAGTAGAGTCTTTAAACGGCTTTAGGTGGTATTTAATTGCTATATAGCTACTAAAGAGCTTAGCTAGCACTAGGGCCAGCTGCTTTCTATACGTCTTAAGGAATTAATTAGTAATCTTCTTTAGGCCTAGGGCCTTATTAGGGGCAAGCCCCTTTAGAGCTATAATAATGTCCTTCTCCTCTACTTCTTTCTTTACGGTTCGCGGCTCCGGGTATATAAACCCTGGTATATTACTAAGGTCCGCCTCTATAGGCAGCGGGAAGAACTACTCCGTAAGGATAGTAGCCTTTTCCTTATTATTATAGTATAGGATCTCCTCTCCTAGTCTGCTAATAGGGGGGAACTATAGTAGGGCTTTCGGCTTCCCATCCGCTGTATATGCCTATTTTGCCATCCTTTACACTCCCTTATAGTCGTTTGTTAGCTTCTTAACGGTCTGTCTTTATAGCTTTTTAGCCTCTTACTAGATTGCCCTTTTCTTCTTATTATATACGACTCTATAGTTAATCCAGTCGGGCACTAACTAGGAGGCCTTTTACGTCCGGAAGGCCTGCCGGGTTTCCTTTACTACCTCCATATATTCCTCAGACCACGCCTTAGAGGCTTACAGCAAGGGCCGCGCACTAAATACTGTCTTTGCTATAGTATTCTTAATAGCTTAGTGTATAGCCTCTACTAGCGTGTTTAGTTTATCCCTTATATTATACGGGAGACTATATAAAGGCTAGAGCCGGCCCTCTAGTTTACTCTATACTACCTTTTAATCGGCCTTCTTTTATAGCGGTCTTTTAGGTAGCGGAGGCCCCTCTAGCGCCTCTATGTCCACCTCCGTAGTAATAGGAAAATGGTTAGACCCTATATGCCAGCGGTCCTGCCTTTAGCTCTATAGCAGCCTATTAGTAATCTAGGGGGAGGTAAATACTAGGTCTAGCGTGCTCCTTAATATGCCCTTTCCCCACGTTTCTATGCCCGCCTTAGTAGCTAGGCTTAGGCCAGCTGCTTCTATAGCGCGGATAAGGTCATCTACCGCGTCGTCTGCGCTCGTTACTGCTATACCCCCCTAGAAGGGGTGGTGTAGATTAAAGTCTCCTAATAGTATATGTTCTCCTTCGGCCCTTAGCAGCTCTAATAGCGCGCGGAGGCTGCTGTTTATCTATTAGGGGTTATAGATATTATGGATCTGGATAGTCCGCTCGCGACCCTCTAGCTTAATTATGCACGCGTTCGCTGAGTGGTGCGTAGTCGCCTACTTGTTTATGTTGATGGCCTTATTTATATAGAAACAGACCCTTATATTACTGACTCCTATATATACTAGGTGGTAAGACCTTGTAGTATATATTATATTTCCTTAATTACTACGCTATGGCTCCTAGATGGCTAGTATATCTAGCTGGGGGTCCGCCTACTTTACCTCCTGTAGGAAGTAAAGCAGCACGCCATTTCTGCTATTATTGGTGTTATACTATATAATTGTAAGTGGTTTCTGGTGTCCTAATATAAGAGATCCATGCTAGCCTTCTCTTGCGGTGTGGTTATAGTGCCTATTAATGCTTCTCTCCGGATCTAGGCTTCTGCTTCCATCTCCGCGTTAAGCTTTATATTTAGTAGGGGCTCCTAGGTTACTAGGACTTGGATTAGGGCATGTATACTATTATTTAGCGCTGTTTGGGGTGTTAATTAGGGTGTTAATTAAAGTGTTAATTGGAGAGTCCTCTGGCCCCTTTCCCTCCTAGAGTAGTTAATAATTCGCAGTCGGCCGACCTTTTGGGGGCCTTCCTCTGCCTATATAGAGCTTTCTCGCGTAGCTGTTTCCTTTAGCTTTTTTTTCTTAGCTCGTTGCGAGGCTTCTTAAGTAGTGATCTTGTACTATGATTGTGATTGCTGTCCGCTTGCGGGCGCCTTGTGAGCGTTAGCGTAGTGTGTTGGAGTAAAGGCCCTAATTGTTGCGGCCTTCTCCTGCTACGTCCGTTTGACGCTGCACGCCCTACTCTACGCCTCGTGGTCTGCCTTATAGTTAATATACTTCTTAAGTAGGTTTCCTATGTAATTGCTAGTGTTATGCTATTTAGCGCAGCGTCCGTATCTAGCCTCTCTCCTACAGCTCTTAGCTATGTAGTTAAAGCCCTAGTAATTAAAGTACTGCGTTACTAGAAACGTTGTTTTATATCTTATAACTAGGTAGTAGTCTCCTCCTAGGAAAAGGCCCCAATTAAATAGCGTATTTGCTACCTCTTCTAACTATACGCCCATAATAAGCGATAATTTAACTTTTCCTTCTATCCGGACTCTTCCTGGCCTTTTCCACGCTAGCCTCTCTACTGTAAGCCCCGCTATAGTAGAATTCTGCTTCATTATATCCTCTATCGTCTACTTAGCCTCTAGGCCTTAGATGGCGAGGCTTGTGGGTACCGCGTGAACCTCTATTAGCACTAGTGGTACGGCTAGTGTAGCAGAGCGCCCTAGGACCTTCGTCTACTCTGTTTTTTATAGCAGCCTATCTCTCGCGTCTTTGTTTGTAACGTACGCCCTAACATTACCACTCTATAGCTTCTTTACGGCTTATATTTTATGGGTGTTTAGGGGTTTTACGGCCTGGAGCTTGTATACCAGGGCTTAGCTGTTCTACTTTAAGGCCTCCTTGCGGTCGGCAGCGTCGCCTATGCGGATTATAATCTCGTTTACTTCTATGGGCTTATAAGTAGCTTGTCTTATAGCTTAGGATATTAAGGGTATAGTGGCAGTAACGTGTGCGTATAACTGCGGACCTGCGGACACTAGTCTATTCTTTATAGCTATTATTACTGCCTTTTGGAGGGCGCTAATATCTATCTAGATTGCCTTTATGTCTTGGGCGTATTATTCCTGGGTTCCTTAGGTCTAGATAAGCTCCGCTAATATGGTAAAGGCTGCCCGGAGGGTTATAATTGCGGTAGTAAGGAAGGAGAGCATGGTAGTACGCTCCTTGTCTGCATTAAGCAATCGTTTCTGTAGTGCCTGCTGGGTTTGTTCTGTGGCTTTTATGGTCTATAGGACGCGTTCCTAAAGGGCGCGTTGTTTAGTTAGGGTTATTAGGTTTAGGGGTTTATTTATTTATTATAATCTAGCTTTAGGGGCTACATACTAGAACGCACTATATATGCCTCTACTAGCGCCGAATTGGGGTATATGGTATTAATGGGAAGAGTTTCTATAGTCCTTTGGAGCTCGTAGGAGCTCTGTTAGGCTAGTTTCGAAGGTTTCTTTATCGGGCGATTGCATCGTGTTGTGTTGAAGTTAATAACTAAGTAAGAAGTTGGACTACGTTAAACTAGGACCCTTTAAAATTAAATAGAGAATTTTACCGGTTATATTTAAGTTAAACCTACTAGCTAAGATGAAAATTTACCCTATATAGCACATTGTAATGCTAGAGCCAGTATATGGGAATATTAAGCTACTAGTTTACAAAGCAGATATATATAGAGGACAGGAGGAAGATAAATAGCAAGTTTTAAGGATTATTAGTTATAAGGATATTAACAACGAAATATGGTATAAGGTTAAGTAAATAGGCTATAATAAGACTACCTAGGAACTACTAGAGAATCTAAAGAACGCTATAGGAAAGGTATAGGAGTATTAAAAGAGATTAGGTTAGGCAGTATTAATAAAGAAGGATCGCTAAAGAATAAGCCACCTAAGGGGGACTTAAGAAGAGCAGTTGCCAAACTACTTAGATCTGTTTCCTTCTTAGCCAGAAGAAAGTCTAATCTTTTATTACTAAGTTCCTATAGACCCTATTCTATAAGTTTCTACTCCTTAAAACAGACCTTCTTACGAACCTTCTTAAGACGGAGTAACTGAGTGGATGCCGCAATTCGGGCTTTTAGAGCCTTTTACTCCATATTATAAAAACGTTCCAACTTAGTAAGGGCTTAAGATAGTTTACTATCTAGCCGCATAGCAGTAGATTAAACACAAGACCCTAAAATAAATTAGTTAAGGAACTAGACAACTATTAAGGGTAATAAATTACGTATATTTAGCATTAGAGATAGAGCGAACGTCATAGGACGAACGAATATTTGCTTTAGTGCACTCCGAGTAAGAAGACAGTTATCGCGAAAATAGGTTTGCCAACGTAATATAAACTAACCCCTCTTTTAAATAGTAAGAATACGAAGATGGTATAATCTCACTAAGAAATAAAATCGCAGCAATAGTATAAGCACGACGTTGCGCCTGCGAGGAAGAAGAAACTTTAGGTATAATAAGTAATAATATTAACTAGATTAATTAGACGGATACTATACCTCTAATAAATAACTTAGAGATATTTTAAATCTTTAAGGACGAAGATAAAGAGGAGGGAGATGGTATTACGGACGCTTTAAGTATAATATTATAACTACTTAGAGAGAAGTTAGAGGAATCTAGTTGGTTAATATAAGTACGGTCCAAAATGGAGCCGATAGAGCTATATAACGAAGAATGGTAACTAAGGTTATATGACGTTGTACGCAGTATACGCAGTATACCAGGGGAATGTACGTATAATACGTATAACACGTATATTACGTATAAGGAGGATTTTATAGGAGTATGGTTATATATTTAAGGACCCTTAATCCCTACCTAAATAGTTCTTTTCTTATAGTAATTCTTAGAATACAATTGGAGTTAATCTATTAGGCAACTACTCCACTAGTTATTATTACGTTGTTGACTTTAATTTGTATTACCTACATACCTAGCCTAATAACGAGCCTATCGTAGTACCTGCTATAAGGTTCCGTTACACTTACTCGGCTGCATCGCCTAAGGGCTCTTAGGGTCGCCAAGGCTAGCCTTTAGCTAGCCCTTGGCACCTCCTTATAAGCTCCTTAGGCTTGCAGCCCTTTCCCTCCTTATCGGTTCGTCTCTGTACTTAGGCTATTGCCTACCCTTATTACCATATCGTCCTCTTCTATCGACTCCCTATGTAACTCATGCTCGGCTTGCCTGCTCCCTACTATATACCCTAGCAATACTGCCTTATAACTACACAATGGCTTGCTTTAAAGTGCTATCTACGGACACCTAATAGCATTAGATGCCAACCTGCAATAAAGTACTAGTTGCATAGTCTAAGTTTTCTGCCACTAGTGACATCGCGTGGATCTATAAGGCGGTGAACCTAAATCTAACAATCAAATGTAAGAAAAGCCGTGTATATCTATAAGCAGTATAAGAAAGAGGAAGCAGCCCTTAGATCTCTATATATCTATATTATTAGTACAATCTCTTATAACTATACCGATTATACCTTTAAAGGAAATATCGTCTATAATATCTTTATATTACTTAAGTAGGTAGTCGCTTTAACTAATAACACTTAGAAGGCTAACTTAGCTACTTAATATTTAAAGATAAAGAGGGCCCTAAAGAGTTAAAATATTAAAAAGGAGCTCCGCGAATAGTAGAAGGTATATAATAATTATAGGAAGGTTAATCTACCTAGGGTAGATAGCGATTAACTATTAAATCTATCTTATAAAATTAGTTAGAATACTAGGGGTATAAACTATAGAGACTTAAGTAGATAATATTTTTATTTATTGCTTTATAACGATATATTCATTTATAAAGAGTAATAATAATTAAATATTTTACTAGCCCTTATAAATAAATAAAAACTATAAACCCCTAGCTTAGGGATTTATAAACTACTAGGATATAGTTACTAGTATATATTAAGCTGCCTTAATAGATTTATATATATAGGACTATCCTATGCGCTGTTAAGGCGTCTAATATATGTGGCCTGTGCACAAATACTAAAACATAAACAAATATCTCTAGTATAGAATCTATATAGCTTCCTACCTTAATTATATCACTATAATGGGCCGCAAATGTACTTCTAATAATGCAGATTTTGTGTAACTTGATTAATATATTATTCTAAAGAATAAGTGGGCCAAAATCCTACCACCGGAGCCCTAGCTACTGCCCAAATTCGATCCCTTACCTATTAATCCTCCTACTAATAAAGCTCTAAATCTACTACCCCATATAGATATAACCAATCCTCTTACCTTATTTAAGCTTATATAGACAAACGACTTACTTAAAGAGCTAGCAGCTTATATAAACGAGTATATAAGGCTTTATCTGTAAGAGGCCAGCCTAATTAGAACGTATGATTATCTAATTAACAGTGTCACCGGTAAGTAGAAGGTAAGTTAAAGGTAGAATAAGTTTTACATATTAAAGGACAAATACTTCTAACCACTTCTATTTAGAGACTAATCGCTAGTTCTTCTCTAAAGGAGAACTAGCTCCCTATATAATCCTTCTAAAACGCTAGTAAAACCCTTTACCCCTTATCTGTCTAACTGTGTCTTTTAGGACGTAAATAGAATATAGATAAGACCTCCTTTTATCTTATCTAATATATACCTTCTAGGGAATTCCGTTATAATTACCTCCCCTTTAAGGGTCTTAGTCCTCTAAGACTTCGCCTCTATTAAGCTTTTATAAAGTTCCGGCTAAAACTACTAGGGAAATTCTTGGTGGAAAAGTACTTTATAATGCGGCTTATAGCTAGTTTTTTACTAGCGTAAAACCTTACTTTATCCTTAGTTCCTCTGCTCTTCTCCTACTATAGTTTCTTATAATGCCTTTATAATAGAACTAAAAAAAAAATTAATAAAAATTAGATGGGATTTACCTTTCTTATTATAAGAGTTTGTTATAAGTTAATCTAGAGGTTGTCCTATATAACGCGTCTATAAGCTACTATCCCTATTTATCTAAAATAGGTTCTAATAATAATATCTTTATTTTAATTTTCTTCTAGTTTATAAGCTGTCGCCTCTTACGCGTCTTTTTATTAACAACACTATTTATCTCGTTTTTTAGCAGACTGTTTTCTCTATATCTCCACTTTTAGCTTTTATATCTCCAGCTATTTTTTTATAGCTACTTTATTCTCTTCTTATAACACGTTTATAAGCAACAGGATCCCTACCTCATCTCTTATAACAATACTAACTTCTTAGAGTATTCTCTTATAATGGCTTATAGTTCTTCTACGCGTCCCTAAACCGGCGGCAGTATTATTTCTCTTCTAGTAACGCCCCAAACAGCGTCTATTACTCCCACGGCAGTTTCCTTAAAATGCTATTATTGCTACGTTTATACTCTTACGTAGGATCCTTCCCACATCTATAAGATGCCTTACTTTAGTAAAAACAAATCTAAGTACTCCTATTACCGTAGTAGGAGAAAAACCTACGCCTCGGTATTTCCTATCCCGTCTTATTCTAGATTTCGCTAATTATACTAGATCCCCGCTATCTATATATATAAGACTTATAGGCTCTAACGCGCTATCTAAGATTTCCGCTAATATCCTAATAGTGATAGACGGGGATAGAAGGTGTCTTCCCTTACTTATAGACTCTTTAATTTAATAAGGGTTTCCATTACTGTAGAAACGTAACGTTCTTAGACATATAGTGTCTAGGAGCGCATATATAAACAGCTTGTCCTTATTAATAATAACATTTATACTCTTATATAGGCTACTTTAGCTAGGTAAGTTTCTCTAATAACTTGCTTAAAAACTATACTAACTTCTTTAGCTAATATCTCTCTAATCCCTACTTAGACGCTAATTTAGAACCTAGGAATACTAAAGATAGTAATAAAGGTTAAGATAAACATTCTCCTCGCCAGTCTCCTACCTATACTGGTCCTTCTAGTACCCGTCATTCTAAGAAGAATATTAGTGGAAGTACTAATAATTCTAAGGATAGAGGAGCTGATAATACCGTTAATAATAACGTTAAGATAAAAGAGGAGGCTCCTATTACTACTGCTAGTATTTAAGTTATTACCTAGCTCTTTCCTTCTTTTTATAAAATAGCTTTATATAGTGCTTCTTAGGTACCTCTAGGATACCCTATTATTAGAAATTAACTTTATACTTTAGGAATGCCTTTATTCTAAGCTTTAGTAATAATCTATATAAACGCAGTATACTACTATAATCCCTATATATAATAAACGGGTAGTATTCCTATAGGTACCTTATAATTTCTTAAAATTTCTAATTTTTTATAGGCTGTCCTTTTACTCCTCTTTATACTATTAACTCTACTATATATCTCCAGTGCTAGGCTAGATACTCTTTTTTATCTCTAGGGGATCCTTCTAAATCCCTAAGGCCACTTCTTATAGTGCTACTGCTCCTTTTTAAACAGCGTCTCCTTTAAACAATATCCCTAATAGTTCTCCTATAGATCCCTATAGGCTTCCTCTTATAGAATTCTAGGATCCCTATTATAATAGCGAAACGTTTCCATTCTTAATACCTATACTTAATCCTATAGTTTTAATTTATAGGGTCTTTCCTATTGCTTTACCTATAGTATATCCAAAACCATTTCTAAATCTTTACCTTTAGTTCTTAGGAAGGCTTTAATTACAGTATTGCATCTTAGCTAAAGGTACTCCTTAAGTTCCTAACTATTATACGCCTAAAAGTATCCTTCCTAATGAACTAAAAATTCGCGCTTCTTCTAGCGCCATCTTTAGTCTAAAATATCTTCTATATTCTATTTTAGTTCCCCATTAATTTCGCTAGGTAGGGGCGGTTCTATACTATCTCTTCTCCGGTATAGCTCTAGTAAGGAAATATAAAATATAGGATATATTAGATAAGATTTCAGTAATTCTAACTCGTAAGCTTAGTTTCCTTTAGTTTTCTTAACTATTTTAAAGGGTCCGAGCTACTAGTAATCTAGCTTCTTCTTAATGCGTTTTATTTAGATATTTTTTATAAATAGTAAGACTTCGTCTCCTATCTCGAATTCTTTTAGCATATATTTTTTATTATAGTACCTTTTTTATACGGCCTGGGCGTCTAGTAAGTACTTTTTAAGTTTCTTTCTATAAATTCTTATTTACTTAATTCTTTTAGACGCCGCCAGTGCCTTTTTTTTTAGGAATAATATCCTTAACGTTAGGGGTTATTTACTTTTACCCCAAATAATACTTTATAAGGGGTTATTTTTATACTACTATAGATGCTTATATTATACACATACTACACTAAAGCTAACTACAATATCTAATTATCCTGTTAATAATTAATATAGCAGCGGAGATAGTGTTCTAATAACGTATTTAAATGCTCTGTTAGCCCGTTTATTTATAGGTAAAAGATAGTACTTATCCTTTACTATATTTTTAATAAGAGATAGAATAAAGACTAAAATGTACTATTAAATACGGTACCTCTATTAGATATAATTTCCCTTAGCGTACTAAATAAAAGCTACCGTTTTAAAAATAGGTCTGCTAGTTCTGCTACCGTAATTATTATTATAATAGTAAAGTATCCTAAAAACTTTATATACCTATTAACGATTACTAGAATAGCGTTAGTAACCTCTCTAGTTCTTATCTTAGTAGGGGGTAAGCCTATAATAAAATCTATTGTTAATTCTAATATAGGTCCCTACGGAATAAAAAGCACTAATAACTCGCCGTATAGGCAATGCCTAGATATCTATATCCTTTAGTACGTATTATACCTTAATATATAGTCCTTAACCTCTTTAAACATTCCGTCCTAAAAGTATTTCCTTTAAACGGCCTTAAGGGTTCTATTAGCACCATAGTAACCCCTAAGAGGGTTATTATAAAAGACCTTTAAAATTTTATCTTAAATCGCTTGGTCCTTTAGGATATATATAGCACCCTTAAAGCGCAATAGACCCTTTTAGTCTTGCTACTATAGCTTCTTAGTAACTCCGGCCAAGTTAGTCTCTACTATATCTTTCCACCTCTCCCTAAAGGCGAAGGCGTCCCTTTATTAAGCTTAGAAAAGAAGATCCGGAAAGGTTTTATATAGATTACTTGCTTCCGTTTCGCCTACCGCCATTATAGACTTAAGGCGTAGCATAAGACGTTTTAAACTATTAGTACTAGTAGATTCTCCTACTATTATATAGTATGCCACGCTATAGATAGGCATCTCGCCTATCCCCCTTAAATCCGAAAACTTGTAGCTAATGCGCCGTTAAGTTAAAGGTGCCGTAATACCTCTAGCATATCCCGCAGAATTCTCGCTAATTTTAAGGTACGCTAACTTTATAACGTCTACTTAGTCTATAACCTAGTTTATAACTATATTCTACGGCTCTATAATTATATCGCTTTATAGCTGCATCGCTAGGACCTCTGCCCTACTGCGAAATTCTATAATTCTAGGGAAAGAGTCTTCTTTCTTTTTAAACAAATTTTGTAATATAGGGATTATTTCCCCTATACTGTCCTAGATCCTCCCTATCTTATAATCTAGACGTCTTAATAACCTATTAGCAGGATTTATCTTCCCTAGGCAGTACATAATTTTAAAGTTATACTATAATAGTACCTCTACCTATCTCGCTTATTGACCGCTTAATACCTTTATAGTTATAAAGTATTTTAGGTTATTATAGTCTATAAGGACTTTAATAGGATAATTGCTTTCTATATGATAATGTCGCTAGTGCTTTATTACTATAATTATCGCGAGTAGCTTCTAATTGTATGTTATATAACGCTACTCTATAGGGGTTATTTTCCTTAACTAAAACACCACAGAATGCTATTCTCCGTCTTTTAATTAAGATATAATTGCCCCTAGGGTAAAGCTAAATATATCTGTTTTAAGGTATATATATAGCTCCTAGTAAAAGTATATTAGAATAGGCGCCGATATAAATAAATCCTTTAACTAGTTTATTACCTATTTAGCAGCTTCCCTAAATATAAAGGGTTCTAACTTCTTACCATTCTTAGATCCTTTTAGTAGATTGATAATTAGGAGTATTACTTATAAATAATAAACAATAAACCTTTAGTAGAAGTTCGCTGTACCTAAAAAAACCTATACTTCTCTAAATATTATAGGGTATAGCTATTCCCTAATAGCGTCTACCCGGCTTTTCTTTATTAATACTCTGTTAATGCTAACGATAAAGCCCAAAAAATTAATGCTAGTGATATAAAAAGAGTATTTTTTTAGGTTTATATAGAGCTTATATTCCCGTAATCTTTCTAATACTATTTATACGTAGTACGTATATGCTTTATAGTTATTAAAGTAAACTATAATATTATTAAGGTAGACTATATATATCGTATCTAACAGGCCTAATAATACCTTATTAATATAGGCCTAAAATATCGCTGGTGCGTTAGTAAGCCCAAATAGCATTACTAGGTACTTAAAGTGGCCGTACTATATTTAAAACGCCGTTTTCTACTTATTGCTGGCTTTAATCCGGATTTAATAGTATATATCTTTTAGATCTAGTTTTATAAATATCTTTACGCCTAATAGCCTATTAATAAGCTCCCCTATTAAGGGTAGCGGGTAGTAATTCTTTATAGTAATCCTGTTAAGCGCCTAATAGTTAACATAGAGGTAAAGGGTCCCGTCCTTCTTTAGTATAAATATAATTGGTATCTCTGCCAGGCTTATAGAGGGCCAAATCTATCCTTTCTAAAGATTATCTACTATATACTAACGTAATACGGCTAGCTCGTTTTCTAATAAGTTATATAGTAGTCCGAAAAAAGGTTACTTATCCCCTATATCTATCTTATACTTAACTAATATAGGGTTAGGTAAGGTTTATATAGCCTCTTTATTAGAAACCTCTTCTAGGTCTATATATTCCTGTAGAATCTCTAGTTCCTTAACTATATATAGCCGGATATCCGAAAATAAATACCCTATATCTTTATTCTTAGGGTTAAGAGTAGTATATATAGCATATGCCTACCCTTCTTCTTATATATGGCTTAGGAAAGTCTCTTAGTTCTTAACTATAATGCGTAATTAAAACTTCTGGTATTAATATAAGGCTAAAGGCCAATTAATATCTAGGTTAACTTAGCGAAGTTATAGGTATCCTAAAATAAGGTTATACTCCTTAATTTCTACGATATAGAAGCGTATCTCCTATATATTCTATAGACCGTCGCGGTCCTAGCTAGTAACAGGAAATGTTTATTCCCTATAGTACGGAATCTGGTAGCCTCTAATACTTTAAATAGTACGCACCTATAAGCTGCTAAGGTTTAAATCTAATTCTTTTACTAATAATTAAGAAATAAACCCTATACTCGCGCCGCTGTCTATAAGGCAGTCTTATATCACCTATTTATTATTAACTTAAATAGAGATAGGAATAACTATATAGTAGTTTACTCCCTTTTTCTTTTACTAGCCTAGTATAAGGGAGTAAAGATTTACTAGGCTGTCTCTTTTCCCAATTAGGCCGACTCTTACTTTTTCTACCGGTAGAAGCGGCTTATATAGCCCTTCTTGCTATAGTTATAATAGGTACGTATCTCCTAGTTCCCCTCCTATAGATTAGGTCTCTACCTATTATTATTTTAAAGTTAACTAGCGTTACTCTAGGGCTGCGAGGCCTACTCGCGTTGTCCTTTTGTAGAGCGGTTAGGTTAGAATCTACCCCTATTATTAAAGCTAGGTCTAGTCCTACGCTTTTTATTATTAGCGTCTTATTCCTTTTACTTGCCTAGATAGTCTCTTTTAGTATTTTTAATCTAAGTAGCTTTAGAGATAAGCTTTTCTTAAAAGGTAGAAATTTCGCCCTTCTCTTATATGGCCTATTAAATCTTAGGTTATAGCTTAGTAAGTAGCTGGTAAAGTTATATAGCGTTATCCTATAGATCTAAGTAGGGTATATTATCTTCTAGTTTTTCTAAGTAGTTTATAAACTGGACCACAGTCTAACTATCCCGCTATTTAGCGTTGTGGTATTGCTAGTTATAGTCTATCCCTTAATTAGTAGGGTCTTAGACCTAATTAACTAACCAGGTCCTAAGTTTGCTAAATTTAAAGGGTATAGTAAGTTTCTTCTTATAGCGTATTTATAAACTCTTAATGGTGCTATATAGGAAGGTAGAAGTAATTAGTGTCTAATTATACTTGTTAGAGTAATATTTTAGATCTAGCTGAAACTTAGTTTTATATTAACGGATAAAATAATTGCAGTTCTAAAGACTATTACTATAGTACTTATTAGGTTCCTTTATACGGAATTTAGGGTTTTCTAACGTTATAGCATAGTATAACGTTACCCCTTTAAGTCCGCTTCGTGTCTAAGGTATCTATACTTCCCCTAATTATCCTTATAATTATTCTTAGTAGTCTTAATATACTTATCTTAATCGTATCTCCAATTCCTTTATTTTTTATAGGGTTTTATATAGCGACCGCTCTAATAACTCCCTAGCGGTAATTGTTTCTAAGGGTCTTATAAGGTTAGACGGACTAGCCGTGGCTTCTTTATAGGAAGAGGGAATGCGCTCCTCTAGGGAGACTCTTTAAGCCTCTTGCGGTAGGGGCGTCGTTTTAGGGGGTAAGGAGGTATAGCCCGTTATTATTAATTAATAGCCGTACGTTCCTTCTATAAAGGATTAAGAGCGATTAGAATTATAAGAGGCTAGCTTAACCGGAATGTATGATTATCTAATTAACAGTGTCACCGGTAAGTAGAAGGTAAGTTAAAGGTAAAATAAGTTTTATATATTAAAGGACAAATGCTTCTAACTACTTCTATTTAGAGACTAATCGCTAGTTCTTCTCTAGAGGAGAACTAGCTCCCTATATAATCCTTCTAAGACGCTAGTAAAACCCTTTGCCCCTTATCTGTCTAACCGTGTCTTTTAGGACGTAGATAGAATATAGATAAGACCTTCTTCTGTCTCATCTAATATGTACCTTTTAGGGAATTCCGTTACATTATCCCTATTAAAAATATAAGGATAAAAGTAGGAAAGTTTAGAGATCTTATAAATAGAAGCTAACTACTATAAGGGAGCTTCTTATATACTTGGCGGTGATAATTTATATAGGGTTGTTACCAGAATCAGATATTAAAGAATATTAGATAAAAACCCACAGAAGAGGAGTTGATTATTTTGTTATTAGGGAATATATTAGTAAGGACCGTTAGTAGCAGATTAATTTAAAGCTTTATATATTACTACCTAAGCACCCTAACAGCAAGATAAAGGAGTCCCCTTTTTACAAGATTGTAATACTTAGTAATACCTTACGCGACCGTTTCTGGTAATATTAAAAGCCTAAAACCTACCTCACCGTTAATAAGACGATTACTTAGTTTACCGGCCAAGCTTTTAAAACTGTTAATATTCCAACTAAACCTATACCAGAAGGCTTTAAGATATAGGTTATAGCTAATTAGGGCTATATTCTAGACTGGCTTTGGTATACAAAAGGCGATAAGAAGGGCCCTATTGATTTAGATAAATACTAGATAAAGGAAAAGGGATTTTTAAAGACATAGGCAGTAGTGTTAGATCTTCTTCTGCAGGAGCTTAACGGTAAATAGTATTTTAATAAGTATAAACATATTGTCTAGCTAGATAACCTTTTTATAAGTATTAAACTACTTAACTAGCTTTATAAGGAAGGAATTAGGGCTATAGAAATAGTACGAACAACTAAGATAAGACGTAAGGTAGTGGAGGAATAGGAGAACAACTCTAGTACACCTACTAAGCAGTTAAAAAAGGAGGGCCCTAAGTAGATTAATTGGTCGCTCGCAGACCTTAAGCTAGTGTATTTAGGCTAAATTAAATGGGGTAAATTATATAGAAGGCTTTTAAAAGACGGCTCTGTTATAGAGTTTGCTTAAAAGGACGCTAATATAGTACTTTTTATAAGTATAGTTAATTCGGGTAAGTTTACCTTCTAAAAATAAGGCTCTGCGAGCTCTAACGTTATATATCGCTAGGTAGAGTTAAGGTTTAATAAACTTAACAACGCCTAGCTATAACTGTATTTAGCGCCCGCTAAACCTAAAAGATCTTTAGCGACTAGGCTATAAAGGAGCTCTTAATACCTTAGTTTATTAATATATATAACCACTTTATAGGCGGCGTTAACTAAGCCAACTAATTAAGGTCTTATTATAATACGTAAAGGACGCATCTAAAGGCTTAAAAACCTCTCTACTACTTCCTCCTTAATATAACTATTGCTAATTACTATAAGCT
>Ga0307515_10009616_pt1 | contig 18663 bp, 14 predicted proteins | sample 17_EM_MG_FD_194513 | JGI IMG/M metagenome (GOLD analysis project Ga0307515, IMG submission 194513) | Populus trichocarpa ectomycorrhiza microbial communities from riparian zone in the Pacific Northwest, United States - 17_EM | ecosystem: Host-associated > Plants > Roots > Unclassified | place...
CCACGGCCTGCGGCTTGCCGCTGAACAGGCGCTTCTCGTTCACCGAGTGCATGCCGGGGTAGGCCTTCATCGGCAGGGTGTCGATGCGTTGGTCGCCGGCAGCGCTGAGGTCGGGGGTGTCGTAGCGGAACGCCTTCTCGGTGAGCTGGCCGCTGGAGAAAGCCCAGCTCCAACCAGTGAACACCTTTGACATGGCCATCACGTCATCGTTGGTGTAGGTCTCGATGGGCTGCCCATTCCCATTGAGCTTGGGGCTGCCATCGGTGTTCAGCTCCTGCAGGCCGATGGTGAAGAGCTGCATCACCTCACGGGCGAAGTTCTCGTCGGGCGCGCGACCCGAGCCGGCATCTTCGGGCCGGTTTCGCATGTGCGAGAGATAGATGCCCATCGCCGGGCTGAGCGCCACCTGTTCCAGCAGGTCGCGGTAATTGCCCAGGGCATTGCGGTTGAGCGTGTCGACGTACTGGGCGTAGGCGCGGGCCTGGTAGTAGAGATTCGAATCGGCCAGCGACACCATCAGGATCTGGTGCAGCGCGAAGCCCATGCGCCGGCGCAGTTGGTCCGGGTTGTTGGCGGCCGAGGCCCAGAAGCGCTGGGTCACCCAGTTGGGCGTGTAGTTGGCGCCGCCCGGGCGGTAGGCGTCGCCCAGGTCATAGCGGGCCTGCACGGCAGCCACCATGTCCGGCGTGAAGGGCAAAGCCAGTTGCTGGTCGATCCAGGCGGCCTGGCCGATCTGCACGACCTTGTCCACCTCCGCGAGCGTGGGGCCGAAGCTGGCCTGCTGCAGCAGGCGCGAAGCGGCATGCTGGGCTGGGCTGAAAGCGGACATGGCCGCAGGCACGCTGATGCGCAGTGCGCCGTTGGCGTACATGCCGCCGCTGCTCGCGCTGGTGGTCAACCCATCCACCGCTGCTTCGCCGGAGCCGGCATCGAACACTGCGTTGCTACCAAAGGGCACAAGCGTCGCATCGCCGGCGCGCAGGTACTGCACATACAGGTTCCGGTCGACGCCGTTGACGGTGGCATCGTTGGTGTAGACCACGTCAATGCGGCTGCCTGGCGACAGTCGCGGCACGGCAAAACGGTAGTCGGCGGGGGTCGTGCTGCGCACCTCCGCGCTGCCCACGATCACGCCATCCACACGCAATTGCATGATGGCGCCCACACCGCCCGCGATTGTGGCGGAGGCGCGCACGGTCAGCGTATCGGTGAGGTTGGCGGCAGGCCAGGCGGCCGACAAGCTGCCGCCCGAGTAGGTGGCGCCGGGGGTTGTGGGGGTGAGGAAGGTGGAGCCGGCAATGAGGTACTGGACATCGAGCTGGCGCATGACGCCGCCATAGATGCCGGGGTTCGAGAACGCCACGACGACCTTGCTGCCGGGCTTGAGCGCGGTGGTGGGCATCACGATGTCGGTGGGCGTGGTGCTGGTGACTTCGGTGGCGCTGACGGCCACGCCGTCGACCCACAGGATCATCAGCGCGCCCACGCCGCCGGCCGGCACGGCGCTGGCGCGCACGGTGACGGTGCTGGTGATGTTGGGTTCGGGCCAGGTGCCGCGCAGCGCGCCGCCCCAGTACATGCTGCCGCTGCCGGCGATGACATCGACGCCGTCGAAGGCGGCCGCGCCGTTGCCGCGGTCATAGCGGTTGCCGGCGGCGCCGGGCAGCCAGACGGTGTTGCGGGTGGTGGCGTAGGCGATGAACAGGTCGCGGTCGCCACCGCTGGTGGCGGCGTCGTTGGCGTAGGCGATGTCGAGCTTGCGCCCGGCGGTCATGGGCGGCACGGCGAAGCTGTAGTCGGCGTTCTCGGTGGCGTTGACCTTGGCACTGCCCACGAGGATGCCGTCGACCAGCACCTGCATGACAGGGCCCGTGCCGCCGGCCAGCGTGCCGCGGGCACGCACGATGAGGGTGTCGGTGAGGTTGGGCTCGGGCCAGGCGGCGCCGAGGGTGTTGTTGCTGGCCAGCAGCACGGTCTTGCCGGACATGGCGTAGGCCAGCTGCAGGTCGCGGCCCTCGGCGGCGTTGGTGTAGACGACCTCGACGAGCTGGCCGGGCTTCATGGGCAGCGTGGGCAGGGTGACGTCGGCCGGGGTGGTGGAGCGCAGCTCCACGGTGCCGATGACGACGCCGTCGACCTTCACCTGCGCGATGGGGCCGACATTGGCGGCCAGGCGGGCACTGGCGCGCAGGGTCAGCGAGTCGGTCATGTTGACCGCGGGCCACCGGCCGCGCAGCGCGCCGTTGGCGGTGAGCAGGTTCTGCGTTGTCGCTTGGAAGAGGACGCCGTCGTAGGCGGCCAGACCGATGCCGGCGTCCAGGAACATGCTGCCGGCGCTGGGTTGCAGCACGGTGGTGCCGGACATCAGGTAATGCACGCGCAGGGTGCGGGCCTGGCCATTGACGACGCCGGCGTTGGCGAAGGCGACATCGACGCGGCTGTCGACGGCCAGGGACGGCACGGCGAAGACATGATCGGCGGGCTCGGTGGACGTGACCGCAGTGGAGCCGACGACGATGCCGTCCACGCGAACGACCATCAGCGAGCCGTTGCCGTCGGCGCTGGTGGCGCTGGCGCGCACGGTGAGGCGGTCGGTGAGGTTGGGCGCGGGCCAGGTCAGGCGCAGCGCGCCGCCGTTGTACAGGCCGGTGAGGCCGGCGATGACGTTCTGGCCGTCGAAGGCGGCGTCGCCCTTGCCCGCGTCAAAGCTGACGATGGCGTTGGTGGGCAGCACGGCGGTGTCGGCGGTGCTGATCTGCTGCACGAACAGGTTGCGGTCCACGCCGTTGACGAAGGCGTCATTGGTGTAGACCACATCGACCTTGCTGCCGGGCTTGAGGGTGGGCACGGCCAGACGGTAGTCGGTGGGCTGGGTGGCACGCACCTCCACGCTGTCGGTGACCACGCCGTCCACACGCACTTGCACGATGGCGCCAACGTCTGCTGCCAGGGTGGCATAGGCGCGCAGGGTCAACATGGGCGCCGCGCCTTCGCCGGTGCCGTCGACCGACTGGATCACCCGGCGCGCCGGCTCTTCGGTCGCGGTGGCCGCCAGCGCGGCTGGTGCAACGGCCGCTGCTGCGGCGCTCTGAGATGACCCGGTTGCACCTTCGCCTCCACCGCAAGCGGTCATTGAGGCGGCAATGAAAAGAAGCGTGATCGCTGACGAAAACGGGCGAGAAAAACGGGTCAGGAGGTGCATGTCTGGAGCGGCCAAGTGGGGGGCGACAACCACGCATTGGCCTACTGCCTGCGTGTGGCTTGGATTGTCGGGGGGCGTCCCCCGTATTCAGGGGGTTGCGGGATGCAAGCGAAAGTAGCATCCGTGATGCGAACCACGCGACCCCGGCATTAGGAGCGGATCGCGAGCGTAGTCGCGCCGCGAAAGCCGGTGCAGAGGTCAAACCAGCGGTGCGCGGCCCGAAGCATGGGAGGACTGTTGGAGAATGGCGGGCGTGCAAAGTTCACCCGCCTAGCTTAGGAACCCATTGTGAAAGTTCTCGTCACCGGCGCCGCCGGCTTCATCGGCATGCATGTCAGCCAGATCCTGCTGGCGCGCGGCGACCAGGTGGTCGGTCTGGACAACCTGAATGACTACTACAGCCCCCAGCTCAAGCATGACCGACTGGCGCGCTTGACGGGCAAGCCAGGTTTCAGCTTTGTGAAGATGGACGTGGCTGACCGCGAAGGCATGGCCAAGCTCTTTGCCGAGCAGCGCTTCGACCGCGTGGTGCATCTGGCGGCCCAGGCTGGCGTGCGCTATTCCATCGAGAACCCGCACGCCTACATCGACAGCAACATCGTCGGCTTCACCAACATCCTGGAAGGCTGCCGCCACAGTGGTGTGCAGCATCTGGCCTACGCGTCCAGCTCCAGTGTCTACGGCGGCAACACGCTGATGCCCTTCTCGGAGCATCACGGCGTGGACCACCCGATCAGCCTCTACGCCGCGACGAAGAAGGCCAACGAGCTGATGGCGCACACGTATTCGCACCTTTTTGGGTTGCCGACGACGGGCCTGCGCTTCTTCACGGTCTACGGGCCCTGGGGCCGGCCGGACATGGCGCTGTTCCTGTTCACCAAGGCCATCATCGAAGGGCAACCCATCAACGTGTTCAACCACGGCAAGATGATTCGCGACTTCACCTACATCGACGACATCGCCGAAGGCGTGGTGCGCGTGCTGGACCGCACGGCCACGCCGGACGCTGGCTACGACCCCGACCAGGCGGACCCCGCGCGTTCCAGCGCCCCCTACCGCCTCTTCAACATCGGCAACCATGCGCCCATCCAGTTGATGAGCTTCATCCAGGCCATCGAGCAGTCGGTGGGCCGTGAGGCCGTGAAGAACTTCATGCCCATGCAGGACGGCGATGTGCCGGCGACGCATGCGGATGTGGAAGAGCTGGCAGCCTGGACGGGTTTCCGGCCGGCGATGCCGGTACCAGAAGGTATTCAGCGCTTTGTGGCCTGGTACCGCGAGTACTACAAGGCTTGAGCCAACCGCTCTGCTTGCCCGTCACGCGCTTGCGCTACAAACGGCCCAACTATTTGTTAGAGGACAACGAATGAAAGTCACCGCCATCGGTACCGGCTATGTGGGCCTGGTTACCGGCGCCTGCCTGGCCGAGATGGGCAACCATGTGGTCTGCCTGGACGTGAACCCCGAGAAGATCCGCATCCTCAACGATGGCCAGATCCCCATTCACGAGCCGGGTCTGCTGGAGGTGGTGCGCCGCAATGTGGCGGCCGGCCGCCTGCAGTTCACGACCGACGTCGACATGGCGGTGAACCACGGCACGCTGCTCTTCATCGGCGTGGGCACGCCGCCGGACGAGGACGGCTCGGCAGACCTGCAATACGTCGTCGCTGCCGCCCGCTCCATCGGCCAGCGCATGACCGACTACAAGGTCATCGTCGACAAGAGCACAGTGCCCGTGGGCACGGCCGACAAGGTGCGTGCTGCGGTCAAGGAAGAGCTGGTCAAGCGCGGTCTGGGCGACATGGCCTTTGCCGTCGTTTCCAACCCCGAATTCCTGAAAGAGGGCGCGGCGGTCGAGGACTTCTCGAAGCCCGACCGCATCATCGTCGGCTCCGATGACGAGCAGGCCACGCTGCTGATGCGCGCGCTGTACGCGCCCTTCAACCGCACCCAGGACCGCATCCTGGTCATGGATGTGCGCAGCGCCGAGTTCACCAAGTACGCGGCCAATGCGATGCTGGCCACGCGCATCAGCTTCATGAACGAGCTGGCCCTGCTGGCCGAGAAGGTGGGCGCCGACATCGAACTGGTGCGACGCGGTATCGGCTCCGACCCGCGCATCGGCTACCAGTTCCTGTATGCCGGTGCCGGCTATGGCGGCTCGTGCTTCCCCAAGGACGTGAAGGCGCTGGTCAAGGCTGCGTCCGACAGCGGCATCCCGCTGCGGGTGCTGACGGCGGTGGAAGAGGCCAACGAACGTCAGAAACGCGTGCTGGTGGACAAGGTGATTGATCGCTTCGGTGACGACCTCAAGGGCCGCCGTTTCGCGGTCTGGGGCCTGGCCTTCAAGCCCAACACCGACGACATGCGCGAGGCGCCGTCCCTCGTCATCATCGACGAGCTGACCCGACGCGGCGCGACGGTGGCGGCCTACGACCCGGTCTCCATGCCCGAGACGGCCCGTGTGCTCGGCCCTCGCGACGACGTGACGCTGGTGGAGCGCGCCGAGGCCGCGCTGCAGGGTGCGGATGCGCTGCTGATCGTGACCGAGTGGAAGGAGTTCCGCACGCCGGACTTCGATGCCATCAAGGCCTCGTTGAAGGCGCCTGTCGTGTTCGACGGCCGCAATCTCTACGACCCCAAACTGATGAAGGCGCTGGGTATCGAGTACCGGGGCATTGGTCGGGGCTGATCCCGTCGACTGAAATGAAGACGCCCTCCGATGGAGGGCGTTTTTCATGAGCGTTTGCCGGAGCGTCAGTCGAAGGTCTTGGCGTCGGCCAGCAGCGGCGCGGCCACGTCCTTGGCCGACAGCTGCGGCGTGATGCCGGCCAGTGGCCATTCGATGCCGATGGCTGGGTCGTTCCAGCGTACAGCGCCCTCGCACTCGGGGGCGTAGCGGCCGCTGGTCTTGTAGAGGAAGTCGGCTGTCTCGCTGAGCACGACGAAGCCGTGGGCAAAGCCCGGTGGGATCCACATCTGGCGGTGGTTCTCGGCCGTCAGCTCATTGCCGACCCAGCGGCCGAAGTTGGGGCTGGAGCGGCGCATGTCCACGGCGACGTCGAAGACCGCGCCGGAGGTGCATCGCACCAGTTTTCCCTGGGCATGCGGCTCGAGCTGGTAGTGCAGGCCGCGCAGCACGCCGCGCGAGGAGCGGGAGTGGTTGTCCTGCACGAAATGCACGTCGTAGCCGAGGCCGGCGTTGAAGCGTGACTCGTTCCAGCTCTCCATGAAGAAGCCGCGAGCGTCGCCGAAGACCTTGGGCTCGATGAGCAGGACTTCGGGCAGGGCGGTGGGAATGACGTTCATGTCAGAAGGCGCGGGAGTCGGTCAGCAGCTTGAGTAGGTATTGGCCGTAGCCGTTCTTGGCCAGCGGCTTGGCCAGGGCTTCGAGCTGGGTGGCGTCGATCCAGCCGGCGCGGAAGGCGATTTCCTCCGGGCAGGCCACCTTCAGCCCTTGGCGCTTTTCCAGCGTCGCGATGAACTGGCCGGCTTCCATCAGGCTGTCGTGCGTGCCCGTGTCCAGCCAGGCATAGCCGCGGCCCATGATCTCGACGTTGAGCTGGCCGCGCTTCAGGTACTCGGCGTTGACGTCGGTGATCTCCAGCTCGCCGCGCGGGCTGGGCTTGATGTTGGCGGCGATGTCGCAGACCTGCTCGTCGTAGAAGTACAGGCCGGTGACGGCGTAGTTGCTCTTCGGCGCCTTGGGTTTTTCTTCGATGGACAGGGCCCGCTTGTTGGCGTCGAAGTCGACGACGCCGTAGCGCTCGGGGTCGTGCACGTGATAGGCGAAGACGCTGGCGCCGGCGTCGCGCTGGGTCGCGCTGTCGAGCAGGCCGGCGAAGTCGTGGCCGTAGAAGATGTTGTCGCCCAGCACCAGGGCGCTGGGCTTGCCGTCGACGAAGTCGCGGCCGAGGATGAAGGCCTGGGCCAGGCCGTCGGGGCTGGGCTGCACGCAGTAGCTGATCTTCATGCCCCAGCGCGAGCCGTCGCCCAGCAGGGACTCGAAGCGCGGCGTGTCCTGCGGCGTGCTGATGATGAGCACGTCGCGGATGCCCGCGAGCATCAGCGTGCTCAGCGGGTAATAGACCATGGGCTTGTCGTAGACCGGCAGCAGTTGCTTGCTGACGGCCAGCGTGGCGGGGTGCAGGCGCGAGCCGGACCCGCCGGCGAGGATGATGCCTTTGCGGTTTGTCATCGGAGACCTCGGGTTAGTTCAGAGAATTTCGGTGAGCATGCGCTCGACGCCCTGCTGCCAGCCAGGCAGTTGCAGGCCGAAGCGCTGTTGCAGCTTGGCTGTGGACAGGCGGGAGTTCAACGGGCGCTGTGCGGGCGTGGGGTAGTCGCTGGTCGGGATGGGCAGGATCTGCTCCGGCGCGACCTTGATGACCTTGCCTTGCTTGCGTGCGAACTCGATGACGAAGCGGGCGTAGTCGTGCCAGTTCGTCTCTCCACCGGCGACTGCGTGGTAGGTGCCACTCAGGGCCGGGTTGGCGCGGGTGGCGCGCAGCATGTGGGCCGTCAGGTCGGCCAGCAGATCGGCGCCGGTGGGCGCGCCGATCTGGTCGGCGATGACCTTGAGCTGCTCGCGCTCGGCGGCCAGGCGCAGCATGGTCTTGGCGAAGTTGCCGCCGCGGGCCGCATAGACCCAGCTGGTGCGCAGGATCAGGTGCTGGCAGCCGCTGGCGCGGATGGCGTCCTCGCCCTCGGCCTTGGTGGCGCCGTAGACGCTCAGCGGCGCAATGGGCGCCTCCTCGTCGCGGGCATGGCTGCCGCCGCCGTCGAAGACGTAGTCGGTCGAGTAGTGCACCAGCAGCGCGCCCAGGCGCTTGGCCTCGATGGCCAGCAGGGCCGGCGTGGTGGCGTTGATCTGGCGGGCGAGGTCGGGCTCGCTTTCCGCCTTGTCGACAGCGGTGTGGGCTGCGGAATTGACGATGACCTGGGGAGCCAGGGCCTGCACGCGGGCCAGCAGCTGGTCGGGCTGGGTGAAGTCGCCGCCGTCGTCGAAGTCCAGGGCCGTGACTTCACCGGCCACGGCCAGCGAGCGTTGCAGTTCCCAGCCGACCTGGCCGCCCTTGCCGAGGAGCAGGATCTTCATGCGCTGTACTGCTTGGAGACCCAGTCCTTGTAGGCGCCGCTCTGCACGCGGGCGACCCACTCGGGATGGTCGAGGTACCACTGCACCGTCTTGCGGATGCCGGTCTCGAAGGTCTCGGCCGGCCGCCAGCCGAGCTCGCGCTCGATCTTGCGGGCGTCGATGGCGTAGCGGCGGTCGTGGCCGGGGCGGTCCTTCACGTAGGTGATGAGGCGCTCGTAGGGGCCATCGGCCGAGGGCTTGAGTTCGTCAAGCAGCTTGCAGACGATCTTGACGATGTCGATGTTGGCCTGCTCGTTCCAGCCACCGATGTTGTAGGTCTCGCCCAGCTTGCCGCCGGCCAGCACCGCGCGGATGCCGCTGCAGTGGTCGGTGACATAGAGCCAGTCGCGGATTTGCTGGCCGTCGCCGTAGACCGGCAGGGGCTTGCCCGCGAGCGCGTTGACGATCATCAGCGGGATCAGCTTCTCGGGGAAGTGATAGGGCCCGTAGTTGTTCGAGCAGTTGGTCGTGACAACTGGCAGGCCATAGGTGTGGTGCCAGGAACGCACGAGGTGGTCGCTGGCGGCCTTGCTGGCCGAGTAGGGGCTGTTGGGCTCGTAGGGGTTGGTCTCGGCGAAGGGCGGGTCCTCAGCCTTCAGCGAGCCATAGACCTCGTCGGTCGAGACGTGATGGAAGCGAAAAGCCGCCTTGGCCTCGGCCTCCAGTGCGCCCCAGTAGGCGCGGGCGGCTTCGAGCAGCGTGAAGGTGCCGTCGACATTGGTCTTCATGAAGGCGCCGGGGCCGCTGATGGAGCGGTCGACGTGGCTCTCGGCCGCGAAGTGCACGATTGCCCGCGGCTGGTGCGTGGCCAGCAGACTGTCGACGAGGGCGCGGTCGCAGATGTCGCCCTTGACGAAGATGTGGCGTGCGTCGCCGTCCAGCGAAGCGAAGTTTTCGGGGTTGCCGGCGTAGGTCAGCACGTCGAGGTTGACGACCGGTTCGTCGGACTGGCGCAGCCAGTCGAGCACGAAATTGCTGCCGATGAAGCCGGCGCCGCCGGTTACGAGAATGGTCATTTCAAGTCCTGCCGTAGGTGTCTTCAAAACGGACGATGTCGTCCTCGCCGAGATAGGAGCCGGACTGGACTTCGATGATCTCCAGCGGCACCTTGCCGGGGTTGGCAAGGCGGTGGGTTTGGCCGAGGGGGATGTAGGTGGACTGGTTCTCGGTCAGCAGGATGGTCTTGTCGCCGTTGACGATCTCGGCGGTGCCGCTGACGACGATCCAGTGCTCGGCGCGGTGGTGGTGCATCTGCAGGCTCAAGGACGCGCCCGGCTTGACCATGATGCGTTTGACCTGGTGGCGCGGGCCGTTGTCGATGCTGTCGTACCAGCCCCAGGGACGGTGCACCTTGCGGTGCAGGGCGTGCTCGCCGCGTTGCTCGGCGCCCAGGCGATTGACGATCTGCTTGACCTCCTGGCTGCGCGAGCGGTCGCTCACCAGCACGGCATCGGCGGTCTCGACGACGACGATGTCCTTCAGGCCGACGACGCCGACGAGGCGGCTGGTGGCGTGCACCAGGGTGTTCTGGCTGTCGGCAATGATCGCGTCACCGACGGAGGCGTTGCCGTTCTCGTCCTTCTCCGCCACCTGCCAGACGGCCTCCCAGGCACCGAGATCGTTCCAGCCGGCGTCCAGGGCGACCATGCGCAGCGGGATGTCGGTGCCGGGGCAGCGCTCCATGACGGCGTAGTCCACAGACTCGCTCGGCACGAGGGCAAATTCGGCCTTGCCGGGCCGCACGAACTTGGCGTCGGTCTTGCGCACGACCCAGGCGGCGCGCGTGGTCTCCAGGATGTCGGGGCGGAAGCGCTCCAGCGCCTTCACCCAGACACTGGCGCGCAGCACGAACATGCCGCTGTTCCAGTAGTAGTCGCCCTCGGCGAGGTAGCGCTGGGCGGTCTCGAGGTCGGGTTTCTCGACGAACTGGGCCACGGCCAGGCCGCCGGCATCGCCTTGGGTGCGGATATAGCCGTAGCCGGTCTCGGGCCGGTCGGGCGTGATGCCCAGGATGGTGATGCCACCCTCGGCGGCGATGCGGACGGCGCCTTGCAGCGCGGCCGTGAAGGCGGCGCCATTGGTGACGGTCTGGTCTGCCGGCGTGACGACGAGGACGGGGTCGTTGCCGCCTTCGAGGGCTGCGAGTGCGGCCAGCGTCAGTGCCGGCGCGGTGTTGCGGCCCAGGGGTTCGAGCAGCACGCTGCTGGGTTCCTGGTTGGTCTCGCGCAACTGGTCCAGCACCAGGAAGCGGTGCTCCTCGTTGCCGACGATGCAGGGCGCGGCTAGCTCGAACTCAGGCGAGGCGAGGGCGGCCAGGCGGCGCGCCGCGAGCTGGAACAGGCTCTCGTTGCCGGACAGCACGAGGAACTGCTTGGGATAGCCGGCGCGCGACAGCGGCCACAGCCGGGTGCCGGAGCCACCGGCCATGATGACCGGCAGAACGGAGGTCTTGGAAGCCATAGTGCTTTTCAGTTCAGTCGAAACCTTGGGGATTGGTGTGTTGCCAGCGCCAGCTGTCTTCGCACATGCGGGCGAGATCCAGCCTGGCCTCCCAGCCAAGCAACTCGCGGGCCATTGCCGGGTCGGCCCAGCAGGCGGCAATGTCGCCGGCGCGGCGCGCAACGATCTCGTACGGCACGCTGCGGCCGCTGGCCGCCTCGTAGGCGCGCACCAGGTCGAGGACGCTGTAGCCCTGGCCGGTGCCGAGGTTGACGGTCAGCGAGCCGGGCTGGTCCAGCAGGCGGCGCAGGGCCGCGACATGGCCTTCGGCCAGGTCGGTCACATGGATGTAGTCGCGCACGCCGGTGCCGTCGGGTGTCGCGTAGTCGCTGCCGAACACAGACAACTTGGCGCGGCGGCCCACGGCCACCTGGGCGACGTAGGGCATCAGGTTGTTGGGCGTGCCGCGCGGGTCCTCGCCGATGCGGCCGCTCTCGTGGGCGCCGACGGGATTGAAATAACGCAGGCAGGCGGTCTGCCAGTCGGGGTCGGCCAGCCCCAAGTCGCGCAGGATCTGCTCGCCCATCAGCTTGGTGGCGCCGTAGGGGTTGGTGGCGGAGGTCGGGGCGTCCTCGCGCAGCGGCAGGGTCTCCGGCGCGCCGTAGACGGTGGCGCTGGAGCTGAAGACGATGCGCGTGCAACCGTGGCGCTTCATGACCTCGCAGGTGTTGACCAGGCCGCCGAGGTTGTTGCGGTAGTAGGCCAGCGGCTTGCTGACGGATTCGCCCACCGCCTTGTAGGCGGCAAAGTGCACGACGGCAGCCGGCCGGTAGCGGTCGAAGATCTCGTCCATCTGTGCCGCGTCGCAGACGTCGGCGCGTTCGAACTCGATGGGCGCCGGCGCCAGTTCAGTCAGGCGCTCCAGCACGCGCGGCGAGCTGTTGACGAAGTTGTCGACGCCAACGACGCGGTAGCCGGCCCGTTGCAACGCAAGCCAGGTGTGCGAGGCGATGTAGCCGGCCGCGCCGGTGAGCAGGACGGTGGTCATCAGTAGACGATGGCTTGGCCGGTGCAGCCGTAGCTGCTGGCGCTGTAGACGTATTGCGGCACGCTGTTGTCGCGGCTGACGTGGTCGTACTGGCAGCCCAGGCTGAAGCTGCGCGAAAAGGCCCAGCGCAGGCCGAGGTTGTAGCTCTTGGTGTCGTCGAGGGCATCGGCCAGCGTGGCGCCGGCATCGCTGTTGCGCCGGGCGTTGTTGGTGCTTGCACGGGCGCTGAGACTGAGCTTGCCCGTCAGTGCATAGCTGCTGCTCAGTTGCCAGTAGGTGTAGACACGGTTCAGGTCGCCGGTGCGGACCGTGCTCTCCTGGCCGGTGTCGCGGGAGTACTGGGCATTGAACTGCAGCTTGGCCGTTGGCTGCCAGTTCCAACCGACGGCGCCGGTCGTGCCGCTGAAGTCGCGCAGCTGATCGAGGCTGTTCTGGGTTTTGCTGCGGCTGATGCGTGTGTTCAGCGTGCTGTGACCGCCGAGCGTCCAGCTCGTCGTGAAGTCGACGTCGTCGCGGCTGTAGTCGTTGGGCGCCCTGAGCTCCTTGGGCAGCAGCGTGTCGGGGTCGATCGTCAGGAGGCCGGTGCGATAGCGCGGATTCTTGCCCTTGGTGTGCCGGGCCACGAGGCCCAGCCGCAGGTTGCCGGCCGGCGTCGCGTAGATGCCTAGCGAGCCGGTGTTCTGGCGGTAGACGAGGCTGTCGTACTCCTCGGCCGTGAAGCTCCTGCGGCGCTGCGTCCAGCCACCCTCCAAGGTGTAGCGCGTGCCGACACCGAGGCGGGCGATGGCCTGGTACTCATCGGTGCTCTCGATGTTTTTCTTGAAGATCTGCTCGACGTCACGGCCGATGTTGAAGTCGGCCATGGAGCGGTCCGACTTGGCGCTCAGCACGCCGGACAGGTTGCCCGCGGTCTGCCAGTTCAGCGCACCGCGCAGGCTGTGCGAGCGGTAGTTCAGCTCGCTGTTGGTGGCGTAGCGATTGTTCTGCAGCGAACCGTCCAGCGTCAGATGCTGGCGGCCCAGGCGCTGGTCGATGCCGCCCAGCAGGCCTGCGCTGGTGACCGTATCGCTGTTGGGCGCACTGGACTGCCGATAGACGTTGGCGACGTGCGAGACACCCAGCGAGCCGCCAGCGTAGAACGGCGCTGTGTCATCCGTCTGGGCTTGAGCGGCGTGCGCCAGCCCTGCGAGCAGGGCAAGAGCAGCGAGCCGGATTCGATGCGACGCTTGAAGGGATTTAATAGGCATGACGGTCGAACACCACCAGCCGCACCGTGCGCAGGATGATCTGCAGATCGAGGGCCAGCGACCAGTTGCGCAGGTATTCAAGATCGTATTCGACACGCGCGATCATCTTGTCGATGGTGTCGGTCTCGCCGCGCAGGCCGTTGACCTGGGCCCAGCCGGTGATGCCCGGCTTGACCTTGTGACGCACCATGTAGGCCTTGATGAGCTGGCGGTATTCCTCGTTGTGGGCGACCGCATGCGGCCTGGGACCGACGATGCTCATGCGGCCCTGCAAAACGTTGATGAATTGCGGCAGTTCGTCCAGCGAGGTGCGGCGGATGAAGGCGCCGAAGGGCGTGATGCGCGAGTCGCCCTTGGTGGCCTGCTTGACGACGGCGCCGTTGTCCTGGGTGCGCATTGAGCGGAACTTGTAGACGATGATTTCCTCGCCATCCAGGCCGTTGCGGCGCTGCTTGAAGATGACGGGGCCGGGCGAACTCAGCTTCACGCCGATGGCCAGCGCCAGCAGGATGGGCGAGATCAGGATGAGGATGAGCGAGGCCAGCACGACGTCGCTGACCCGTTTGATGAGCTGGTTGGTGCCGGTGAAGGGCGTCTCGCAGATGCCGACGACCGGCACGCCGGAAATGTCCTGTAGCCGGCCCTGGATGATGCTGATGCCGAACACGTCGGGCACGAAGAAGAGCGAGGCCGTCGTGCCCTGCACCTGCTCCAGCAGCTCGACGATGCGTGGCTGCGAGCCCAGCGGCAGCGTGATGTAGACCTCGCGTACGCCCTTTTCACGCACGAACTCGCTCAGCTTGGACAGCGGGCCGATCAGCTCACTACCGGCATCCGGGTGCAGGCGCTCGCGGTTGCGGTCGTCGAAATAGCCCAGGCAGATCACGCCCTGGTTGTCGCGCAGCGCCCGCGTGACCTTGTGGCCCAGGGCGCCCGCGCCGACCACCACGGCCGTGCGCCGCGCGCTGGGGTCGCGCGCCCGCCAGTGCTGCACGCGGCGGCCGATCTCGATGGCAATGATCTGGGCGACCGGCGTGATGACGGCCCACCAGATCAGCACCTCGTTCTCGAAGTAGTGCAGGCTGCTGGTGGCATAGCCGCACAGCAGCAGGATGCCCAGCAGCACCAGCCAGGACGAGACGACGTCGACCAGCGCGCTGGCCGGGTGATCGTTGAAGCGATTGCGCCCGGGGAAGGTCAGCGCGAACACCAGCAGGCACAGCGTCAGCGTGGGGCGCATGACCGGCTCTTCGAAATGACCGTTCACGAGCAGGAAGGTCAGCACGATGATGCCGGGCTCCAGGAAGGCGGCAATCAGCGATTCGACCGACTGCGGTGCGCTGTAGAACGTCCTTTTGTAGCTTCGATCCTCAAACATCGTGTCGATCAGTGGTCCGGGTAAGTAGCAGCTTGCAAAAAGCGATCCGGGATTCTCTACCAACAATTTTGACAACCGTTGTGGCGTCGTCCCCTGTTCAGGGTCCTGCCTACAATCTTGCACATGTCTGCCCCCTGGCCTTTGCCCTCCCTGTCGCCGCTGCTGATGCCAGCTCTCCAAGACCGCTTGGTGCTGCTCATCAACCATGTCGTGTCGCGCGAACCGATCGCCGCCAGGCGCCTGCAGCCGCTCGCCGGGCGAGGGCTGGTCGTCCACCTGGCGCGCTGGCCCGCGCTGCTGCCGGCGGCGCCGGATTTGATACTCGGCGTCACACCCGCGGGCCTGTTTGAGCGGGTGGATGCACCACCGCCGGGCGTCGGCGGCCTGCGCATCGAGATCGACGCTTCCAATCCGGCGAAGCTTGCCTTGGGCGCGCTCACCGGTGAGGCGCCCGGCGTCAACGTGCAGGGTGATGCCGCCTTTGCCGGCGAGATGCACTGGCTGATGGACAACCTGCGCTGGGACATCGAGGACGATCTGGCCGGCATCGTCGGCCCCTTGCCGGCCCGTCAGCTGGCCCAGTTCGGCCGCACCTTGCGGCGCACCCTGTCGGGCATGGCCGAGCGCTTCGCGCCCAAGACGTCCGGTAACGGCGCATGAGGTTTGTCTCCCGGCTGCTCGTCATCCTGTGGACGATCTGGCGTTTCGGCCTCGATGACCTGGCCCTGTCGGGCCTGCGCCGGCGGCGTTTCCAGGTTCTGAGGCGCGTCACCCGGCTGGGCCGCCGTTGGCAGGAGCCGCGTGGCGTGCGCCTGCGCCTCGCTTTGGAGCGCCTGGGCCCCATTTTTGTGAAGTTCGGCCAGGTGCTGTCGACACGGCGCGATCTGCTGCCCACCGATGTCGCGCAGGAGCTCGCCAAGCTGCAGGACCGCGTGCCGCCTTTCCCCGCCGCCCAGTCGCGTGAACTGGTCGAGCGGGCTTTCGGCCAGCCGCTGGAGGCCTTGTTCGGCAGCTTCGACGCCGAGCCGGTGGCCAGCGCCAGCATTGCCCAGGTGCATTTCGCCACGCTCAAGGACGGCCGGGAGGTCGCCGTCAAGGTCTTGCGCCCGGGCATGCTGGACATCATCGACGACGACTTGTCGCTGATGCGCCGGCTCGCCGTGTGGGTCGACCGCTTCTCGGCCGACGGCCGGCGCCTGAAGCCGCGCGAGGTCGTCGCCGAGTTCGACATGTATCTGCACGACGAGCTGGATCTCGTCCGCGAGGCGGCCAACGCCGCGCAGCTGCGCCGCAACATGGCCGGCCTGGACCTGGTGATGGTGCCCGAGATGCACTGGGACTTCTGCAAGCCGGAAGTCATCGTCATGGAGCGCATGAAGGGCGTGCCCATCTCGCAGCGCGCCGTGCTCGAAGAAGCCGGCATCGACATCAAGAAGCTGGCCCGCGACGGCGTCACCATCTTCTTCACCCAGGTGTTCCGCGACGGCTTCTTCCACGCCGATATGCACCCCGGCAACATCCAGGTCAGCCTGGCGCCCGAGACCTTCGGCCGCTACATCGCGCTGGACTTCGGCATCATCGGCACGCTGACCGAGGTGGACAAGGACTACCTGGCGCAGAACTTCATCGCTTTCTTCCAGCGCGACTACAAGCGCGTCGCCGAGCTGCACATCGCCTCCGGCTGGGTGCCGCCCGAGACCCGTGTCGACGCGCTGGAGAGCGCGGTCCGCGCGGTCTGCGAGCCTCATTTCGACCGGCCGCTGAAGGACATCTCGCTGGGTCAGGTGCTGATGCGCCTGTTCCAGACCTCGCGCCGCTTCAACGTCGAGATCCAGCCCCAGCTCGTGCTGTTGCAGAAGACCCTGCTCAACATCGAGGGCCTGGGCCGCCAGCTGGACCCGGAGCTGGACCTCTGGGCCACGGCCAAGCCCTTCCTGGAGCGCTGGATGAACGAGCAGGTGGGCTGGCCGGCGCTGACCAAACAGCTGCAGAAGGAGGCGCCGCGCTTCGCCCAGCTCATCCCTGCGCTGCCGCGCCTGCTGCACGACGCGCTGAAGAACCAGGCCCAGCGCGGCGGCGACGCTGACATGCGGGCGCTGGTGCGCGAGCTGCGCAACACCAATCGGCTGCTGTCGGGCCTGCTCTGGGGGGGCACCGGCTTTGCCTTCGGCATCACTCTTGCGTGGCTGGCGCTGCGCTTTCTGGACCTGGGTTTCTAGGTCGGCGCCCGCACGGCGCCTTCATAATCCGCGCGAAATTTTCCGGCTCCCCCCGTCCCCACGCCCATGAACACCACGCTCATCGTCTTCGTCGTGCTCTACCTGCTCGGCACGCTGGGCATAGGCGTCTGGGCCGGCACGCGGATCAAGAACACGGCGGACTTCGCCGTTGCCGGCCGCAGCCTGCCGCTGATCATGGTCATCACGACCACGTTCGCGACCTGGTTCGGCGCCGAGACGGTCATGGGCATCCCGGCCAAGTTCGTGCAGGGCGGCCTGGGCGCCATCGTCGAAGACCCCTTCGGCGCCGGGCTGTGCCTGGTGCTGGTGGGCACGTTCTTCGCCGCCAAGCTCTACCGCAAGAACCTGCTGACCATCGGCGACTTCTACCGCCAGCGCTACGGCAAGGGCGTCGAGATCTTCTGCTCGCTGGCCATCATCCTCAGCTACCTGGGCTGGGTGGCGGCCCAGGTCACGGCGCTGGGCCTGGTCTTCAACATCCTGACCAATGGCGCGCTGCCCCAGGAATGGGGCATGGCCATCGGTTTGCTGGCCGTGCTGGTCTACGTCGTCATCGGTGGCTTCCTGGCCGTGGCCTGGACGGACTTCATCCAGATGATCGTGCTGGTCATCGGCCTGTCGGTCATCGCCGTGTTCTCGGCCGACCTGGCCGGCGGCGCCGGGGTCGTGCTGGACCTGGCGGCCCAGAAGAATCTCGGCAAGTTCTTTCCCGAGCCCACCTTCACGCAGATCGCCATGTTCCTCGGCGCGGCGCTGACCATGATGCTGGGTTCCATCCCGCAGCAGGACGTGTTCCAGCGCGTCATGTCGGCCAAGGACGCCAAGACCGCACAGCGCGGCGCCATCATCGGCGGCTTCAGCTACATCGCCTTCGCCTTCGTGCCCATGTTCATCGTGCTGGCGGCGGTCGTCGTCATGGGCGACAAGGCGCTGGACCTGGCCCAGAACGACTATCAGCGCGTGCTGCCCACCTTCATCATGGGCCACATGCCTCTGCTGATGCAGATTCTGTTCTTCGGCGCGCTGCTGTCGGCCATCAAGAGCACATCTTCGGCCACGCTGCTGGCGCCGACCACCAGCTTCGTCGAGAACATCCTCAAGCAGATTCGCCCAGGCATGAGCGACAAGCAGTCCCTGGTCGCGATGCGCATCACCCTGGTCATCTTCGCGTTCTGCGTGTTGGCCTACTCGATTGCCTTGCAGGGCACGCCCATCTACGAGCTCGTCAGCTCTGCCTACCAGGTCACGCTGGTCGCCGCCTTCGTGCCGCTGGTCTTCGGCCTGTACTGGCAGCGTGCGACGACCCAGGGTGCCGTGTTCTCGATCTTTGCCGGCATCGCCGTCTGGGTGGCCTTCTTCCCGCAGGTCAGCACCTGGGGCGAGTTCTTCCCGGGGCAGTTGGCCGGCTTGCTCGCCGCCCTGGTCGGCATGGTCGCCGGGTCGCTTGCGCCGCAGTTGCTGACCGATCGCCACGAGCACGTCAGCCACCATCTGCAGCCCCACTCCTGAGCCTCCCCTAAAATGGCGGGCTTTTCGTCCCTGATCGAGCCGCCATGCCCATTTACGCCTACCGCTGCAGCGCCTGTGGCCATGCCAAGGACGTGCTGCAGAAGCTGTCCGACGCGCCACTGACCACCTGCCCGGCCTGCGCGGCCGAGAGCTTCTCCAAGCAGGTCACCGCCGCTGGCTTCCAGCTCAAGGGCTCGGGCTGGTACGCGACCGATTTCAAGGGCGGCGGCACGGCCGCGCCGGCCGCCGCTGCCGCGACGGGTGCTGCTGCTGCTGCCGCACCGGCTGCCAGCGAAGCGCCCAAGTCCGAGGCTTCCAGCACGTCACCGTCCACGCATGGCGGCGGCTCCTGCGCCTGCCATTGAGCCGGGTCGACGTGGGCGCTTCTCTTCGCAAATATCTCGTCGCCGGCCTGCTGGTCTGGCTGCCGCTGGCCATCACGATCTGGGTGCTGGCCCAGGTG
>Ga0307515_10009617_pt1 | contig 18660 bp, 17 predicted proteins | sample 17_EM_MG_FD_194513 | JGI IMG/M metagenome (GOLD analysis project Ga0307515, IMG submission 194513) | Populus trichocarpa ectomycorrhiza microbial communities from riparian zone in the Pacific Northwest, United States - 17_EM | ecosystem: Host-associated > Plants > Roots > Unclassified | place...
GAATGGTTCGAGGGTGGCAGACGAATTGTATATAAAGAGAGTGTTGATGGCGTTGGAGGATTTCCTTTTGTTCTCTCTTTACTCGTTCTCTTGTATAGCAAAGCAAGTTACGACTTTGAACCAGTTTTGACTTTTGTCTTGTCTTGTCTTGTTCTCGATACTACATTATTGTTACCAATATCACCTACGCCCGACCCCGCCCGTTACAATAGAGGGTAATGAAGAAGCGGATCAACAAGCAACAAAGGCGGCGTATAAGCATTGCGGAAGTTATACCGAAACGCAAAATCCGCTACCTTTCTTAGATTATGTTTCTTTTTCCCATGTTAGCCGAAGGTTGACTGAGGTGAAATGGGAAGAAAGTAAGAAAGAGATAAAAGAGATGGGGAAGAAGTCAAAGCACAGTTACCGGTATGATTTGGTGAAGAGGGGAGGTAACAGTGCGGTGATGGAAGCCAAAAAGACGATTGCGGCGAGGTTTTATCAGCTTAAATCAGGACATGCATTGATTGCGAAATACCTATTGCGAATCGGAAAAAGAAGAGATATGAAATGTTGGTGGTGTGGGCATGAATATCAGACAAGAGACCACCTTTTTAAGTGGTGTAAAAGATGGAAACGAGAACAAAAAAGGCTTTGGGTTGATGGGCAAGAGGGGGAGGATGGTTATGAGGGCGTTGAAAAGGTTTTAAAGAAGCCAAAGATTTCATTGCCAATGTCTCTCGTTTTTGCAGAAGAAAAGTGTTCGCAGGCGTTGATGGATTTTTTATCCTGTATAGATGTCGGCAGAATTAGCGGAGTGGTGGAGGAGGCGGAGAACTCAGATCACGAGGAGTTGAGTGATGGGGGGGTGTAAAAGTTGATGTTGTTTTTTGTGTGTGGCGGTTTCTTTTGTTAAGGGGGAGAGGACTCGCAACTTTGCTTTTGTTTCTTTACGTTACGGAAGAAGCGGGGAGGAAATATGTACGGGATATGCCATGGCCGCCAGCGGCCGAATGCAATATGATTACAAACAAACAAACAAACTACCACCGCGTCGTTCAGGCCACCAGGTCGTTTGCCTTCATGAGTCAGCAGCCCTACACATACCGGAGCTACAGAAGCTGACAACTATCTTCAGAGCCAGCAAGCTCTCACTCCTGCTGTCATACATCTGTAATTTGGAAACTGGAATGCGATAGAATCCATCTAGCAGCGCTAGGTGAGTTTGACTCACGAGCAGGATTCTGTATGCGAGACACCTCTTGTACTGTGGTCAATAAACAGACAACGGCAAACTTGGAAACCCGCGCGCCTACATCTCCCAATCGATCCTGTGCTCCCCGCTTGGAAGCTGTTGCCTGACCGCATCAAATAGCTGAAATAGACAGTGCATTAAGTAATACAGAAGGACCAAGGATGTACGTTGGAATTCGTAATCAAGAAATGCATGTTTCTTCGCGATCAGGTAGCAGTGGGCCATTACTCTGGCGTTCCTTTCCTATGTTCTATTAAAGATTTCTTCGAGCAATATTTCTCAAAGGGACACCTTTATTCAACAACCGATCACTAGATCTACAAACTACACAAAGTATTCCCACCCGTTGGAAGGTAACCCAGAATTCCATCTTGAGAGCACTTCTATAGACCACAGCGAATCTGGCAGCGGGTCTAACCAGTGTTCCTAAGCGGCCAGGCCGGCCTTAGCGGCGGCTTTTAATGAGGGCCGGGCCGGGCCTGCAGGCTTTTTTGGCCGGCCTGCAAGCTTTCTTGGCGGAACTAAACAGCATATATTGTTCGAAAGGTACTCTGCAGCCTACACTAAGAAAGCCTCCAAAGTACGAAACATGCACCATATCCAACTCAACCATCGTAGCCCTGCCATTGCCGCATTCCATCCATCAACCAGACCAAGGCTTATGCAGGCCGATGCAGGCTTTGTAAATCACGTGCAGGCCGGCCGGGCCGCTTAGGAACACTGGGTCTAACAAGTTCCGGGATGACGGAAAACATCGCTTCCGAGCCCACCCAGGGCATGCCGCCAAGGCACGCAGGAGGATAGCCAATGTCCAAATTCACTACCTCGCCCTATACTACGGCGATGGGTGGGAGGCGCGGTTAAGTTATACCAGTAATTGGATGATCTCATCGGGATTTCCTTGTGGAGCAAGGCCGAATGGGTAAAGGATGCCGTGGAGGCCCAGGCGCAGTGTTCCTAAGCAACCAAGCCCAGCCAGCCTAATCTGCAGGCCGCTTAGGAACATTGCCCAGACGTTTATACAAGTGTTCATCAGGTTCGCCCACAGGTTTAACAAGCATTGGGAGGTGTTTAAGAGCAACTAGTCTAGCTGCTAGCGACTCACAGATTCACAGACCACCACATAAACACTGGTCAGTTTCATCCACCGTTAACCTACCTGGGTGGGATACTGACAACCCGTGCAATGTAGATCGGCTGGATGATGTAGATCTCAAGCTATCCTTCCTATTTATTGCACAAGAACTGAGCGCTGATCGCGGCATCTCCCCCACTAACGGTACTGAGGGTTTCACTGCTTCCAATTTTGAGGTCCCAACGCCGGCTCAAAGTCTTTGCAGCTCATGGGAGGCACCTGAGCACAGACTAATGCATCCAGTACCATGCACAGTTTTAATTTTGTCTCCTGGTCGGAAAGTTGCGAATAAATTTCATCCTGGCTTGCATAGTTTGGATGAAACCATAAGTGGAGAGTGAAGAGGAAGAGTGAGAGGGAGAGGGATGGCCACCCAGGTACCGAGAGGCTGAACACATAATCCAATGCTGCGATGAAACAGCTTGACGGAATCACTGAAAATCGCAAATGTGTAGCTGAGGTTAGTATGTCCGACCACATCCTGATCATGAACTGATTTGACTTACTACATACAGATTCGTAATACCCAGGCCATCTTACTCAACCCGGTCCTGATTACCACCATCGATGGAGACATGCATGAGAAGCAAGTACGAAATCTAAGATTAGATGCTGCAGAGGCCGACAACAAATTCAGCTAGAATCGATTGCGGAAACAAGAGCAAGTGTTTCGTCGCATACAGGAGGATTTTTGTAAAAGGGACAAGGTTCTTCGGGAAAGGGAAAAGGAGATGACGGAATGGGAGGATAGCCTCTTCTGCCACACTGAAGAAGCGCAATACCACCACCATCTTTCTTATCCTAGATCACTTGTCAATCGGAACTTGCGCATTGCTTCGGATATCGACCACCTGTATCAGGCTGACACTTAGATTGCGGGTGGATGATGAATCTGTTGCGACCCATTCGTGGTAGCCGCCCATCCATGGATAGGGCGACCAGTCCATGGACAGGGCGGTTCCTTGAATGGGACAGGTGAAAATAAGGTATGCAAATTAAAAAAACAGCTTTGCTTATAAAATAAGTACTACTAGATATTTCTTTTACAAGTCCATTGGCTTCACTTTGCTTCTACATATCTCTATTTTTTTTATAAGCCTATTTGCTTTGCTCCACTGCCATATATCTCATTTATAAGTTTACTGGCTTCGCTGCACTGCTATATATTTCTTTTACAAGTCTGTTGGCTTCGCTTCGCTTCACTGCCATATATCTCAGTTATAAATTTACTGGCTTCGCTGCACTGCTACGTATCTCTTTTAAAAGTCAATTGATTTCATTCGCTTCGCTGCCATATATTTCTTTTATTAGTTAGTTTGCTTCGATATATCTCTTGTATTTTATAAGTCCATTTTCATTGCTTTGCTCCTATATATCTTGTTGTGAATTAAATTGCTGGCTCCTCTTAGTGGCGCGAATTTAATTTGCATACCTTATTTTCACCTGTCCCATTCATGGGTCCATGAATGGTGGTACCATTCGTGGAACCGCCCTGTCCATGGATAGTACCGCCCGTCCATGGATGGGCCGATTCCACGAATGGGTCAGAACAAATCTTTCAAACATAAGCACAACTCTGGTGATGTCAGACCTGGCGGCCAAATGAAGTATAATTTCAGTGGTACCTCTGAAATAATAGTCTAGGGTCAAAATCGAAGCGAGCTCTTGACATCTTTGCGTTTTTCCCTGTCCTCCCTGAGACTCTACAAAACTTTTAGAGCATAAAGGTGGTGTTGAAATTTGTGGGTGTATTGAAGTATTTGGGAACATGCCCCCCACTAATTGGGATTGTTATTGTTGGGTATATCTCAACTAGACTATCTGCCGGGGCAAACGAGTGCAGTCGCTGTCGGCAAAGGACACAGATACCTAGTTTCTAGATCTCCGGGGAGTTTCTTGTCAAATTAGACCAGATACCCTAAGGCGTCAAAATTTCAGTGCTAGAGGGAGCTATTAGCCGGACAGGCGGCGGAGAAGATAGCGTTTGAACAGACGGAAGAGAGTTTTCAGACCAAGGGGAGCGCGCTTCTCAATAAAATAAAGGCACTAGAGACTGAACAGGCAGAACGTGGAAGTTGGAGGCCGAAGACATACGATAACTATCCAAGCAAGGCTGCAGGAGTGGAAGGCTCACTTATTATGGCGCGGTGAAGTATATACTAGGGGTATTCTCTCAGGGTGGGTGCAAGAGGTGAGTGGGTAGTGTATTAATTGACTATTACTGGCGGCTGATGTATTCCCGAGCTACGGGAAGATGGGAGCAAGAACGAGTGATAGGAATGATGTAGAAATAAGTTGCGGTCTGCAATATGTGTCGCACTACAATTCACTAGAAGTAAATTCAACTAGTCCGTGCGCAAAGGAAATCGCTTTGACATTATTGACATTACTAGTACGCCAATTAGTAGAGTAAAGCAGGCCGCTTTACAATGGAAGAAGAAAGGTGGAAGTTATCTTTCCAATCAGATAATATCAATTTGCAAGTTTTATCTAAACGCTATCTAGTCGAAGAAATTTCGAAAATTTCTCTCCTTCACTCCTTGCACAAGTTCTGCCATCATTGCTGGCGCCCATTCTACATCCCATTTCTACCAAGCGTCCCAGGAACCAGCCTTTAACGATGTTACTCTATCCATACCCTTCCTTCCCAAGTGTATCGGTTGGCTCGTGAATGCTTCGATCGGTGTGAGAGACTCGGAACCGTTGTTCGCCGGAGAACGTGCTTCCCGTCGGAAGTGAACTGGTCGAAGATTGCAGTGTAATTTTCAGGATGGAATTTATATAGGTTGCACTATAGGAGCACTACTCAGACTAATCTAAAACTTTCCAGGACCACTCTTCTGTATGGGCAAGCACCTCGTCGATGCTCTTCCTATGCTTGTCCCTGCCCGGCTGAAAGCCAGGAGATATCGAGGAGGCAACCTAACTTCCAAACGATCCAGCGCTGCCTGTAGTTAATTCACTCAAGGAACTTTCCCATCCTCCTCCAACAGCTCTAGTTCCTCTCCTCTTTGGTAAATATGCGAGATAAAATGTTGGTGACATCGAAGCTTATAACTATGCTACGACGGTTCCTTACCAGCTGGCGACTGCCCCCACATATTCGAATTGTCGTTCCGAACAGCCACTTACAATACTGTTCTTGGTATAGGCGATGATCAGGTCTCTTGAGCAAGCAGTCGAGGCAGGTGCGGTTCTCGCCGTTCCCAACGCAGTTTGTTACACTTCTTCCCACCTTATAATAAAATCAATGTAGACGTAAGTATTTGATATAGGTGTGCATAGTTGGTATTCTTGACTAGCCGTCGGAGGTAATATGTTATCAGTTTGTTGATTTCAACAGGCCTGATTATAACGTGGAAGTAGCGGCTAGTAAGGGAAAGTGAATAACGCGAGAGCGAATCGGACAGATGGGAGATAACGCAAAGGTGTATTTTGGGGGTAGTGTCGATAGGGAAGCCGTGGAAGATTACAATAGCTAGTAATGTTAATTATGCCATTAAGAAAGGGACCTAGGCCTACCCCACAATCATATTATTGTCCTAATCACCGGATTTCCCTGTACTACATTCAATGCTAAACCGCTTCCGAAAAGCTGGGCCACAGATAAATAATGCTTGAAATAGTAGCCGCTATCTGAGCTTGGCTGCGAGAAGAGGTACGTGGGTCTGCACTTGACTCACTGGTTAACACTCGCACATATCCTGAGGAGAACCAGCACCAGCTAGCCGGCTGCTGTATTGGTATACCTAAAATGGATGAGAATGATACAATATACATACCTAGGCGCTTTTCCCGTCCAGCTGACCAGTTTGCATCTATGTGCGGCTGCAGCTGCGAGTGTTCTTGATTTTAGGTTAATATCACATTCACAGCCTAGCCAAGTGTCAGACTACAAGGCAATCATTCGTTTTGTTCCAACTCATACGATGTTGTGAGACCGTGGTGCAGATTCTCCGGGTTGTAAGTGCATCCGGATACCCATGGGGGTGCATCCTCAGGAATATTTTCCCTGGAACGGTTTATCGGCGTCTTCACTGAAGACTGACTGGAATGTTAGATAAACGTGGTCGAGTTTTGTATGCATATTTGCTTCTTAAGACTGCGCACAACTATGCAGAAACAACGCCAAACAAACTTCTTGTAGACAGCATTAATATTTCAGTAGAGTACATCACAATAATGCTTGGCATTAGATGCCATAGAGCATAGACATTATGTCGAAAATGTACGAATCTGATCAACTATTCGCGAAATCCACAGATTGTCATTCCAAATGCCACGGGATATCACAATGACTGTGAGATGATTTGTGATGGTCTTACATATCCACCTGACATCGACAGTCACAAGGTTTCAACATACAAACAAGTTTGCAATAGCCAGTTTATAAGCCCCCGATATCGCAGACTGAATGCAGTTCGGCAGCGCTATACCCCACACCTGTTGTGCGGCTACAATACCAGCTGCTGCGCTTATAATTTATAATACAAAAAGAAGTTTCGTCGGCGACAGTGATTGGCGGCTTTCCCCTTAGACAGTATACATGATGTTCTAAATTTAAACCCAGGATTCGTGGCGATAAGGAGAAATAAGGCTTTATAGATGATGAGACCTTGCTCTTGTGCTATCTGAAATACTCCTGAGAAACCCAGCAGGTAATTTTATGTCGCATGCGCAGCTTGTGGTCTTTTATTCGTCAGCTCTTTGTTACATGTATGCATGTAATGTGATATAATATTGGTTATTTATACTTATACTAATTAATGAAGTGCACATACTGATGCGGATAAACGTACTCCTAAGCAGGCGGTGCGCAACAGACTCAGAGCCTTCTCCCATTCCCATCAGCCTGATACGATATCTTGCGCGAGCATTGTGTACACGTATGACAACCCCCGCTTTAACTTTGCTTTTTACTAAAGGTGGTCGGGATGTTAGTGGACCCGCTCACTATGCAGCTGTAGCTGCACCGGTTCAAAGGCGGCGTAGTGATACTCGGATCAAGCAATCAGGTAGAAAACTATCAGGTCAAAGAGAAATATCTTATGCAAGTATATACATCTGATTTAAATATCCCATTACCTGCTTTAGCCATATTAATAAGTACTGCGGGTGTTCAAGGAACGATATTAATATAAAACAAGAATTAAAAATTTCTCTATAGCATGCACGTTTGCGATGCATGTCAATACTTCCCAGGCAAAGAATGCTATGTCTAAGGACACCAAGGTACGCTACGCCACGATGTGAACCATGCGTAGGGATAAAACTATTACTCCGGCGATCAGCTCAAAACTTCTCTATGCAGTGTTAGATAACAATCCCTCCCAGATTCAAGGAATGCCTATCATAGGATCAAAGTGCAAGAGCGAAAGCGGGGGCTGTGAAATGGGTAAACAAGTTTGCAAGTGTAGAGCAGGCTGAACATGAATTGGCATGTTCCCATTACGGTCCTGTGCGTCATTCCTAAATGACCTCAAGTCAGATTAAAGCCCTTTCCGAACGTTTGAGGGTTGTGTGGTGTATTTCGGCCAGGCCAGAATCCAGTTACCACTCTCAAGATACCCATGCGCTCATTATAGGTAGAGCATCCATCCAAATATTACACTTGCTGAAATGTCGAATGGGGCGGCCGTGATCGAACCATTTTTATGGGCAGGATTTTAAGACCAGAGTAGAGCTGTACAAAAGAAGAGAGAGTCATATCCCGCAATAAGGTAGTCGAAATGGCCATATTGGTACATAACAAAATAGAAAGAAATGCCGATAAAAAGCCCCAAAAAATCGCCCCAAGAGACCCTAATACAAAAAAGAAGGTAATCCGGACTCCTTACTATGATGTTTATGTCGTCGAACTTTTGAACCAGCGCTACCTACTATAGTCTAGGTCAGCGTTTTGGCGTCGTAAATTGCAACCTTTAGACATGGCTGAATTTATGCCCAGAACGGCAATGCGGGAATATTCCCCTACCCTTCTAGGTAAGTTTCAGACATGAATTTCTGGTTATATATCGCTGGCCCAATTATTGCCGTTCGGATGATGGTAAAAATTCTATTTCTAGTTAGAGGGTCTGCTATACTTATGAAACGGAGTTACGTACTCGGGTCCTATCCTGAGGCCACACTTTCATTCTCTCTTTTCGGGCCTCCACGAGATGTCGTGCCACTTCATCTATATGCCGAATAACTTCTGGCTTCCGTAAATAATCGTCAGTGTGTCGCAATATTTCTCCAAGGGTCTCGCCCTCTTTCTTCCATTCATCCATTTTCATATGCTCGAGACCTGCATCAACATTGAGACGGCAGTAGTCGAACCGGCTGTGGACCTGCTCGGATAGATGTTGAACATCATGTTCGACTTCTCTCACATTTGTCATATGCTTAAACGACCTCCGTATGAGCTTCCAGTAGCTTCGAAGCCCCTTGGGCTTTTTCGATTTCAATGGAAGATGCCCACGAGTTCCCGTGCCTGTTCCGATGCTCAAAAGAAGCCCGATGGAAGAGTCTGTCTCGGAATTGCCGTGCAATTGTTCGACTTCATGGTACGCAAGTTTGCTGGGATTGCTGTGTCCTAAACTGCCATCTATGAATGTCGACCCTGTATCTCACTCATCAGTAATCGTCATAACGTCCGATCTTTGGCAATATATACCAACCATTGATAGTCATTGGAGAGAAGTAGCTCGGTGCTGCAGAGGTCGCTCGCGCAACTTTCCAAGTCCTAGCATTATACGCTCTGCCAGGGTTTCGTACCAATGGTCCACAGTCATTTGGAATATCTCCACGACGAAGATGGTTGTAGGTTCGGAATAAATATGGTCGGTCTTCAATTGCACCGACTTCAACGGCAACTACAGCACTGACGGCGTATTAGCGAACGAATCCTAGCATGAGATAGAGTATTGCTCTAACGTTCGGCATTGCTCTTCCACTAGCTGGGGGTAATAATCATCTTTCTGACCATCCGACTGTTCCTCTGGAAGGGCTCTCGCTATTGCTTCCCGCAAAATCTCCTCGTATTTCCTACGATCATACTTCGACTTTGGCCACCAAAAGAAACTCTTCACATGCATTACCCGGGGTTTCCCAAACACTTGTGACCCCAAAGTTGTGTATTCCGTCAAACAGTCGTCCACATCCATTCGAAGACGCCCAAGCATGATAGCCGATAATCTGTCATATCATTTCTTTTAGTGCAACTACTCGCAGCGGATACGCATGATGTACATACCCTCCCGTGCTTGATCCAAATACATAATCGAAGTAATGGCATGGACGCGGTAGCTGGTGGAACGATGAAGCTGTGCCTATAGCTGAAAGGCTACTGTCTGCGCGTTCGAGCTCGGCAATTCGTTGCATGATTTTTTTCAAGATCACCAGGCTGCTGTAACCTCGAATTCCTCCGCCATCTGCGCTCACTGTTAAATCCAGTTGTACAGTTAGTGGCCACCTCCGCTCTGATTAGAGCAACTTCAGGGCCTCACAGCCACTGCACCATGAAAAAACCCACGTTATAGGAAGGATTTTCTCACAATCTCTCCTCCAAAAAATAGGGTATATAAAGGGATTACGCACCGAGTGCTAATACAAACTGCTTCGAAGCAAGGTCGCTTTTACCAGTTGTATTGGCAAATCCCAGTGGTGAAGTATTGCTGCTATTGCTATCGGTCATTTTCGCGGTAGAGCATATCATGTATGATGTGTTTCGCTTGGTGAGATTGAGTATGGATATATACACTGCCTTGCACTGAAAATCCTAACAAGGTTGCAGCAAGGAGATAGGGAATATTCGTTACATCGATGGATATTCCTCCAGTAGTATCGGAAGGACAGACCCCCGGCGATCGAGATGCCATGTCACTAAAGGCTTCGCCCCTCGCCGACCCACCATCAGTTCAAGGCTATCAGACAGGGAGTAAAGTTCAGCTCTGTGGTTTCTCAACCCTGGCCAAGGGTTGTGCGGGGTAGTTCAGTCAGGAAAAACAAAGTTATTCAGTCTTGTGCTCACCGGTGACAAAATGCAAAACTTATGACTAAATTATAGCATCTATCACGAGATGCGTAGTTTCCAACGGAACCGGTGTACAATGCAAAGCTTCGGGGGGGGCCGCTAAAATGCATTTCGTCTTCGGCGACAATTTCAAGGCTCAACAAAAAGCACCTAACACATGTAACGATTCCATATATGTATCAGGCATCAAAAGAAGCAACATGTTCTGAGAACTTTAAGCTTCTGTAGTCTCTTTCAAGGCAATAATAATATGCTGAAGACTCACCCAGTGGATACAAAACCGAGCCTCTAAAATGATTAATTGATCAATCCATCCGCACCTTTGATTTCTACATCTTGGGATAGTCTTGCTATGTGGTGTGGCTGTACAATGATGCGCGCCCTGTAAGCCCTATTTTTTTTAGAATACATATCCTGCTCACCTTCGCAGTCAACATTACAATTTCTCGAGCCGATCGCAGCAACAACAACTTGCGTTTACGGCAATCCCTTTATTAACACGGCATAACTCACTACAATTAAATCTCAATGGGAAACAACGATACAGTTATCGTTTTCGACACAGATGAGCGCAAGCTCTTCGCATATCACTTGTCCGAAATGGAGCCCTGTGAGTTGTGACATCATCCCTATGAGCTCTTGTTAACAATCAAAGCCTCCTACTTCAGACGGGCAAACCGCAAACTCCCTCGCTGGGGCAACAAATTCGACGTTTACCTCAACCCACATGGCAGCTATCCTGGTACCGACTTGTATAACTCAGATTTCATAGCGACGGTTAAATTAAACACCTTGCCCCTTGCCATAGATATTAAAAGGCGCCTTGGACGTGTGAGAAATTTGTACGTTAAGGTTACATGACAGAATGTACGTAACCTCGTCCTTGCGAAGACATAGTACTGACCGTGCACTTAGTTTGGGGATTATCCTCAAGTCTATACTTCCGTTGTTAAACTTGACTCTCGACAGGCAGAGAGCGAGATATGTACAGAATCTGGTTCGCCGAAGATTGTCGTTTGGGGGCATGGCGTTTCAATGCATCTCTTTAGTTCTCAACAGGTTAATACAATATCGACATATCTGGCCTTTCTCCCACTTGGATGGATGGATTTGTGATTGGAAAAGCCGGAATGATCTACTGTGATGAGAACTCCTGGCCGGGGTGGCTCACTATATATCAGGCTCACTGGATCCCTGGACACCTGGACACCTGGACTTCTGGACTTCTAGACTCTTGGATTTTTTGGACTTTTAGACATACCGTTGGATTTTCATATTGCTGGATGGACCGTGCGCGTGATATCGGTGTTGGGCCTTGCCATTAGGATTCCCAATCTATGTGATTCATATCCTGGACCACTGGATTCATGGACTTTCATGTGATGTTTCCAGGATTCTTAGTCAGACAAATAGTTCCTCTTGCCCGATTAATTGGACCTGGACTTCGTACCCTATCATAAACCTGAACCCTTACCACCTGGATTGCCTACTGGACCCCCGGATTATCCTTCTGTTTCATTTCATGGCTTCGGTGGCAGAATATGGCCTCGATTCGACTGTTTCGCCATCCGAGATCGTCCCTTCATATGCATCATACCACAGGAAGGCACCCTCCTCTCCACCACTACCGTCCAAGACACCTTCTTCATTAGGAACGACATTCATCGAGCGGACAACGTTGGAATTCTTCTAGCAGCACGCCACAGGTACCCGCACCCACATCCCGGATCCGTTCCATTCAATGTACATAACCAGAAACCATATCCATTCGCCTGCATCTAGCTGGTTCTCTGGCAACACAGAACCCCCAGCTAGGTAAATCTTCAGAAATTGCGTAGAAAAGCGATAGTGATCAACTACCCAAACTCAAAAAACGGATGAGGAATTTCATCAGAACTCTGGCAGGTAAGTTTGGCGCCATGCGGGGTGGCTAGTGCCTGAGGTTTTGGGTGAGCCAGTCAGAAACGGCTTGGATAGCCGCGATAGCAGTCGAAGCTTGGTTGAGTTAGCTACTTTGAACGTACTGCATTTGGAATTCTCTCTATTCGGATGCGAGCTAAGTAGATCCAAAAACGTATTCTCTTTGGAGGAGGGCAGGCATTCAATTGGCCTTCACTACCACCGCAACACAAGGGTGACATGGTTCACGGCAAGGCACGAACAAGAGAACAAATTTTTTGATTGCTAAGTTTTGTTTTGAGGTCCTAAATGTTATCCCCCACACTGGTGAAAATTATGTGCTACATCGGTCTAAAAACCACTAAACAAAGCTAACAATTTCGGTGCGTGCCTTCTGTTGGTTGTTACAACCACACTAATGAGTGAAGGAGAGACCTCGCCACTTCGCCAGCCATGCGTTCATAGGAGTCAATTCACCTCACATCTGGTTGCTTTTGATATCACTTGAATCCTTATTTAGCATCGGGTGACACTAAGAGTGGTAGCTTCGTTTAAGTGATTTGTAGACCGATGCAGCACATATTGCTAGTGTGGGGGATTATGTCGTCCCTCTAGTGGCTGGGTACGAGACAAGGGACTATGTTACAAACATATATCCACAATAAGAAGTCTGCTACGCCCAAGCAAAAATGATTGATTTCGTCTTTGCACAAAGCCAAAAATATCTTGTTGGCACTATCCATCCAGTTCCTCAATTCAGACCAAACTTCACCACTAATCATGACTAGTTTTGCTATTTCGCTGCTGGTGGTGAGAATAAGTCGGGCTGGTTTGCGGTGAAATTGGCCACAGCTCCCACTGCCGTTGAATCGCGAAACAAACTTATCGTAGCTGATATGAGCTTTCCATAAAAATTTCAGGGTATTTGTGGTGCTATTTCTTCATATTGCACTCTCCATCTCACATATTTTCACTCGACTCTTATTATCTAATCTAAGTTTAGCGCAATTTTGAGCCTCACCGCAACAACCCCTGCGCGTCAAACCTTCCATAGCTCTCTGGCTTCTCCCCAAACACCTACCACCAACACCATCCCCACGGCCCACTGCCTTACCACCCCTGGCCATGTCTTCCTCTTCACAGCAACGGCCTCCAGTGCCACGCTCCCACCCACAAGACTACATCGCGCGCATCCGCTACAACAATTCCCTCCCCGCGCCCGTCGGGCCTCCCAAGCTCCTCGACATCCCAAACACTGCATTCGCACAATACACCGACCCCTCGTTTGCCTCGCAGCTCGCGCGGTCAGAGCCAATCAACATCGAGGTTGACTCTGAGCTCGGAATGCCGCTAGACCTCGTACACGTCCCCCGCGTCTTCGAAGGCGACGACTCGGTTCTCCGTCCGCTCGATCCCATCCCTCCCGTTGACCCGCGCGACCGCGCCCTCCTCCGCAACGCCGCAAGTCTCGGAAAACCTACCACGCGCACGCCCACAGGCGGAAGTAACGTCTCCTTCCTCCGACGGACGGAGTACATTTCAGCCGAGCAGTCGCGGTCGTCGTTTAAGTCCACGACGTCGATGCAGCTGGTCTCAATCCCGAACAAGAACCGGCGGTCTCAGCTACGGCCGGAAGATTCCGATCCTGTTCGCATTCTCGCTGCGGTTATGAAGGGATTTGATGTTGCGAATCCTACTGACGACCCGAACCAGTTTGCGGCGGGGGATAAGGCGGCTGCGAATGCGGAGCGGAACTGGAAGGAACTTAAGCATCCTAATAAACCAGGTGTCAAGGCGCTTGAGACGTTCCCGTTGCTTCCGCATCTCGAGGGCGCTAGTGATACCGGTGGTTACATGGTGTTTAAGTTTCAGAATGCGCCTACGGATGAGGAGGCGAATGGGCATCGTGATGTCAGGGTTGATATGAGTCTTTTCCAGCCGGTGGATGTGACGGAGGAGATGGATGAACAGGAGGATCGGAGAGAGTGGTTTGACTTTTACATTCCGGAGTCGGCAAATATTGCGAACGCGGTGAAACGGAAGTTTGCGTATGAGGACGATGCGGATGAGGATGAGCTCCGGTACAGATATGTGCGCAAGTATGAGACGAAGAACCACCGCGGTGCCACGGCGGTTGATCAACAACCTGACGAGGTTGCGCTTTGTTTGCACCCCGGGGACGAGAACCAACCCCGCGCTGCATACTTTTACCCGATAATGGCGCGTTACACACTCCGGCCTCAGAGGAAGGTGAAGTATGGTGTTGGGATGAGCCAGAGTCAGAGAATGGACGATGAAGAAGCGCCTCCCGAGCTCCTGAAGTTGAGGGTTAGAGAGATGGACGAGGCAGAGAAGAGGAGGAGGGTAGAGTATATCAGTCGGTATGAGGGCGTAGAACCACCAGCAGTTGAGATGGAGCAACAGTATCAGTACAAGCAGGAACACGAGGAGGAGTTGCACGATGAGGATGAGGACGCACCCGGAGAAGAGGAGTAGAAACTCTTCCCCAGTGATATATACCAAGTGCGCCGCATGAAGGTCGATGAAAAGTGCATGTTCTGTAGCAATGGAGTTGTATTATAGCCTGTCTCCTTATTTCTGTGCTGTTTGTTTGTTGTTACTTTTGCAATGATTGGTCCGGTCTCTTTTCAGTTTGTATCGTACTGTCTGTGTGCACCGGCGAGGTGAATGAGGGTTGGTTGGTTATGGCAATATACAGTTATCCATCCAAGGCAGTACCATGAGGGATCAACGACAATCTCTCCTTATCAACCACCAGATACAGTGCACTCTGGCAATTAATTCCTTGCATCCGCTTCAGCACCTCCCCGATCTGTCCGTCTCAGCCCCTGTCGATAACTGCCGGCTTGGCACCCAACTCTAATCCCACCTCGCCTTTCCTGTCAGCTCGTTTCCGCAACAATGTCGCCCTCAATCTCCCTCCTCCTGCTCCTCCTCATCGCCTCCCTAGCCTCCGCTACATCCCCAGCGCTGTTCTGTAAATGCACATGCCTAGCCAACAGCACGATCATCCCGCTTCCGCAGACCAACAGCTGTAACGACTGTAACCGCCAGTTCTGTCTCGACTACCATCTACCGATCTGTAAGACGGCGAAAGAGGCAGATGTGGTCACTTCATGCTTTCGTAAGTTTCGTATGAGAAGGGGAGAGGATATTGCGCTGATGAGACGGGGGGACAGAGAGAGACTCGCTGAAGGATAAGGTTGTGGTGTGCGTTTTTATCTTTGCAACTGCAGGGCTGCTGTTGTGGGCACTGATTAAGCCGTGGGTTTTGAGGAGGGCGAGGGGGTATACGCCGGTGCCGGGGTAGGGGTGAGGGTGTTTTTTATGATAATGAATGGGTTTCGGTTATGGGAATTATAAGTTTGGGTTACGAATTGCACGTTTGGCTATGCGAATTGCACTTTTGTATTTGAATTGCCCTAGGGCACTTTTATTGGCTGCATCTTATGTGTCCTTGGCTTCTTCTCTCCTAAAGTTGTACTCCGTCGCAGTACTTAACCAAGTAAGTATGCACTAGCAGCCCTTAGACTAGTACACGGTGGTAAGATAGATCCCTCGGCAGCACATGATGCGGGCCAGGCTGAGGTTGAGGAAGAATTGATCCTTTTGCCGCACTCACGATGTCTTCAGAGAGTACTCGTAAGTAGTCGTAAGTACTCCGTCGGCGGGGTAATTCCGCCAATAAGCGCTTGCATGCGATTGCTACCCACGATCGACGACGGATCGCGGATCCGCCAGTGCATTTGCTCATCGTCTTCCTTCTCCACAAGCCCTCATGATCAACACAGAATTGATGGTCAAGAAGAGTTAAATTTGACGCAGTAAGAACTAATCGACGGCGAAAAACATATAGAAGACTTCAAATCCAATGCCGGCTGTAGTCATGGCGTCGGGATATCTCGGCTCGCTTATCTGATCGCACGCTTGGCACGACCCGGGCTTTTCTCTCCGATTAGCTCCATTCAAACTTCTTCTCTTCCTCCACACTCTCGCCCCCACAGCGATTCACAACTCAGCAACACTACTTCCTCCTGCACTGATAATATCTTGTATCTAACGATGGGCTGGTTTTGGGCAGACACACCTTCCACCCCCGCTGGTTCCACTGCAACTTCCCCGCCAAACCACCCCACCACTGGAACACCACCAGTACCCGACCCCCCGCCCCTGCCTCAACTACCAAGCTAACCAGCACCCTAGCCCTCATGTCCAATGCACAAGCCCGACACCTCCTCCACTTCTGCCTCCACCTCCGTCTCCGCCTGCCCCTACACGCCCGAAGACACCGTCGCCACCTCGGACCAGTCCCTAAACCCTCTTAACTTCATGTTCTCGAACCTCCCACAAACGCGCGCACCAGGCCAAAAGACCTCCCTCCTCACCGAGCGCGAGGTTTCGTCCATCCCAAAGGGCACAGGTGAGAAATGGGAGTACCCCTCCCCGCAGCAAATGTACAACGCGATGCGACGGAAGGGGTACGAAGATGCGCCTGAGGATGCGGTCGAGAGCATGGTTGCCGTTCACAATTGGCTCAACGAGGGGGCGTGGAACGAGATTTGTGCGTGGGAGGGAAAGTTTGGGGCGGGGGTGTTGGGGTATATGGGACTACGGGAGACGGAGGAGTGGACGCCTCGGTTGGTGAGATTTGAGGGGAGGAGAAGGGATGTTACCCCTAAGGCGCAGATATACGGGTTTTTGGGAAGGATTATGCCTGAGCAGTTTGGGTATGTGTTGATGAGGATGGAAGGATGGGGCTGATGATGATAGTGGTCCGCCGCCGTTTGATCGCCATGATTGGTATGTTCTGAGGAAATTTCCCGGAGAGGATAAGCCCAGAGAGGTGAGATACGTCATCGACTACTATGCCGGACCGCCGGAGCCTACTGGAGAGCCGGTGTTCTATCTCGATGTTAGACCGGCGATTGACAGACCTGGACTGATGATGGAGAGGATCGTCAACTGGACTGGTGAGGTCTGGGACAAGGCAAGTGGGATGGATGTGAGGAGAGCGGCACAGGAAGAGGATGCGAGACGGAATGCGGGAATGTAAAAGTTTGCAGGGCTTGTAAAAGTTCTAGTTTTTAGCGTAGGGTGTAGGATATATATGAGTGAGTTTGACTGGACTGGGGTTTGGTATTTGATCTCTACGTATGCTATATAGTGAGTATCTAATTTTGACGTCTTTGTACGTTTCTTCATGCCAGTTCCTTCGGATGAGGTGTGGATGTTGTGGACATAACAGTCATCATTATGAAAACTGTTGGGCAAAGAAAGAAAATGCAGTACCAATTATGTTACATATAAAGGTGCGATTGTACTTATAACTACTTGCTACCTCCACACACTGTATACGTAGATAGTCTTGAGATTCTCCCTTGTCTCGGTACTAAAGTAACAAATTGTTGTCTTTGCAAGACGAACTCCCGTGGTTGTGACCTCGGAGCTCAGGCGGCGGTAAAACCCGTAATGTGGTGACGGAGAGCAACTTCGGGATCTGGGGGTTGCTTGATCTCATGCAAACGGAGAAATGATGGAGTCCGACCTCGAACCTCACGATGGATGTATATTTACATTTTATAACATGCAAACACTTTTAATTACGCTAAACCGTTTGTTCCCGAACGGGAATATACTTTCGGATCCCTGGCGGGCCACACTCCGAGATTAATAGGAATATGCAGCACGCGGGTCCACCCAAGGCGTACATGCAGATCCTTATGTTTACCTCTCACCTTCAACCTCTAGCCTCCATCCACCCTCCTCACATCACCACAAAAATGGACCGCTATAACCCTTCCACAACCTCCACCTCCGACGGCATCCCCCTCAACACCACCACCCACCCACTAATCCTCACTCGCCTCTACCACCGCTGGGTACCCTCCTTCCCCCCTCCTCCCCTCCTACAAAATTAACGCACCCAGATCCCCCGCCTCGCAAAAGAACCCACCTCGACCCTCCTCCTCATCACCCCCCTAAACCGCTTCCTCGATCTCCGCTTCTCCCGCACCCCAACCCCCATCCTCCTCTACGCCACCGCAGGCACCTACATCCGCACCCTCACCTCCGGCCTCCGCGGGTACACAATCTCCACGCACACCGACCACCCCGAAAACCACTTCCACACACTCCTCCACCAACTCAACGGCGATATCCTCGAGTCTGGAAAGCTCGACGGGCAGTTATATGAGGCGGTGTGGCGGGTTAGCAAGGTAGAACCACGGGTTTGTGTCACGCTGGTACTGAAGGAGGGGAAGGGGATGGTTGTGAGGGTTGGGGGGTGGTGTCAGGGGATTATGAAGACGGGTGAGGAGGTGACGGCGGAACGGTGGGCAAGGGGCAAGGAGGGGG
>Ga0307515_10009618_pt1 | contig 18659 bp, 3 predicted proteins | sample 17_EM_MG_FD_194513 | JGI IMG/M metagenome (GOLD analysis project Ga0307515, IMG submission 194513) | Populus trichocarpa ectomycorrhiza microbial communities from riparian zone in the Pacific Northwest, United States - 17_EM | ecosystem: Host-associated > Plants > Roots > Unclassified | place...
TAGGTTCTCCGGCATCGCTCCTAGAGTTATTAGCGTCTTATATATAGGCTTTAAAGTCTAAATCTTTATCTTTATCTCTTTCGCAAGCAGCGACGTATTACTTAAAGTGGTTGTTAAAGTTACCCTTATTACGGCCCTTAATATTAATAAAGCGTCTCCTGTAGTTGTCTCTGGACCGACTACGCTCCTCTTCTATATGTTTCTAAAAACGGCAGTTCTCCTTCTTACAGATATAGTACTTAGCCTTTAGTCTGTTATTAGTTCTATAAGAGCGATTACTACTATAGCGATTAGTATTTTGGTCTTAACTCTGGTCGTTCTAATAGTAGCGTTAATCCGTAAAAAAAGCTTAGTAAGATGGTCTTATTAAGGCCTATAAGGGGTGTTCTTTTTCCTACGCGATAATAGAGGATTATAGCTTACTAATTAACTAAGAAAGGTCTTCTAAAGGGTTGGAGACAGTAATATAGCATACTGGCACTCCCTAGTAAGTAGTAACTAATTTATTTATAAGAATATGGTTTATATAAAAGTCTAGGTGTAGTCTATAACGTTACTTTAGCAGTTTATCTATAAGTAGTTAAAAGTTCTAATAGATTAACTTATTAGGGTTCTCGTCTATAACTCCTTAGAGGGTTATACTATTCCACTCTATAAGGTTCTTACAGTAGTATTTTGGCCCTTTAAAGAACTATTATATATAGTTGCAGGCTTTAGTAAAAGGTCTTAACTCGAGGTCGCTATTGTAGTAGTGGTCCTAAGTAAGCCCTTTTAGCATGCTAGGGAATGCTACTGCGTAGCCTTCTAGTAGTAAGCTAGATCTCTTGCAGATGTTATAGAAGATAGTTAACTTAAAGTTAAAGCTGTCACTAACTCTATTGTACTTTTGGTCGTCTATATAGATCTTTACAATTATAGCTACCTCCTTACTATATCTAGGTCCTTGCCTAGGTCCTTGCTCTACACTAGGTACGGCCAGTTTAGGTAGTGTATATATATATAGCTGCTGCGGTTGCTGCGGCTGCTATAGTTGCTACTCTCTTAGCTATAGCAATTAGTTAATAAGGGTGTATATTTGCCTATAGTTAGAGGTAGGCTAAATAGGGGTAGGCTAAATAGCAGACTGAATAGCGGGCTAAATAATAGGCATCAGAGGTAGTAGGGGTAGTGGAGGCGTAGATACAGGTATTTGCGTACCAGACCTAGGTAGTATTGCAACTATAGCTATAGGCTAAGACGATAGACCGTTATAAGTATGGTTTAACCTATTTCGCAGTGCTCTTATAGCCAGTGGTTCTGCCAACTCCTTAATAGTTGCCACAATCTCCTCATCTGTCCATTAATATAGTTCTTCTTATTATACAACTTTAAATAGCAGCTCAGATATGGTAACTCTGCTGTTCTATTTGCCTACGTAAACACCTCTTTTAAGGAGATGTCTTCGCAGTTTAGATCTAATATCTATGCGTATCTTCTTAAAGCTCTCTACTATAAATCCCTCAAACTGCTCTTAAAAGACAGCCCACAAGTCATTATCCGTGAGGTCTTATGTCTTATATAGATATATCATCGTTTCTACGAACTCTATCAGTTCGTCCTTTATAGCCTTATCTACATCAATTCCGTATCCGTATTTACTGGCTATTACGGCCCATTCTTCCTCCGTTAGTGCCATAGTTATAGGTATAAGGGTAGTACGAGGGTAAGGGTGTTGAGGTGAGGGTATCGAGGTAAGGGTGTTTAAGTGTCCCCTTAACAAATCTACAGTTTTTAAAGACTAAAGACGATTCTTAGTAAAGATACGATCCTCTAGGCGATCTTACACGTTAGTAGTTAAGCCAATGCGGGGTCTCGAGCTTTAAGGGTAGTGTCTTCCGGGTGTGTACGTGTCCTATTAATAAGTCTATAGTTTTTAAAGAACTAAAGACGATTCTTAGCAAAGATACAAGCCTCTAGGCGATTAAACGCGTTAGCAGTTAAGCTAATACGTAGTCTCAAGCTTTAAGGGTAACGTAGCTCTCTCCTTTAACTGAAATAGGGCGATAGCTCTGCGATTATTAAACACTAGGTAAGTAGTGCTATTTCTTAAGCTTTGCTATTGCGTATTTCCTGATCTATACGTCTACTGATCAGTATCAGTATACTCGCATTATCAACGTGCACGAATATCACTTGTAGTGGTACGTATGCGGTGTTGAAGTTGGTAGTTATTATTGTCTAGAAATAGGGGTTTGCTCCAAGGTCAGATTAGCTAGTCTCGCTTCGTGGTCCCGTAACCACGTCACATAACTAACATTCCAACAATTAGAATTGGCAACAGTTAAAGTATTTCTTATTTTTTTTTATATATAAGAAGTCTTTCTATAAACGCACGTCTTATACACTTAGATATATTTTTATATATAGTTATATATTATAGGCTAGCAATACGCTTACTAAACTATCTTATACGTCTTTGTACCACTAGGATATCCTACTATAAAAGAGTCGTGTATAAATTCAAGTATCTTAAATCGTAAGGGTTTGGAATTCGAAACTACTATCTTTTATTAATAGTATAACCAATTATTACGGATTTTATATTTAGTAAGTATAATATCCTTATATTGCCGTTTTTGTATTTATACTCTATTAGTTTATCGATTTTTATAACCTACTTATTAAATTCTAACTTGTTTCTATTAAGCTCCATATTTAAAAATATAGGGTATAGTTTTTTTTAAAGCGTTTAGCGGGCAGTAAAATTCATAATTAATTTATAATCTGCTTATTAGAGGCGTTTATAGGTAAATTCTATAATTATTATATTAATAAATTAGGCTTCTAATTAAGTTTGCTAGGTTAGTATATAATCTTAAAGTTAATATCTAAATATATTCGAACGGGAATTTATAGACGCAATCACGTGAGCTAAGCGAGCTCAGGAAATCCTTAAATTCCACCTATTTATGTACGATTAAAAAAACAAGTCACCACTATCTAAAAGAGCATACAATACTATACGTATTTCGTGCCCCTAGATATAACTCACTTATATTATTAAGTTAATATAAATACTAATTAGTAAGCGCGTACAGATTAGCAATTACTTAACACCTCCTCCTAAGCGATATATAATAGCGACTACCTGTTTATATCCTAGTATGACCTACTAAAAGGTTAGAAGTTAGGGATTATAGACTATATCACTATCTCTATATACTTACTTAAGTCTTAGTACGGTTTACTAGAAGTTTATAAATGCGAATATAGACCTTTACGGAACTCTTGCCTTCCTATAAACTATTATAGACCTATTAATTGCCTTTACGGACTATTATAAGACCTCTCAAACTATTACGGACCCGTTAATTGACTTTACGAACCGTTATAAGACCTCCTCCACCCGCTATAAGCTACTACTACCCGTTATAGCTTATATAGATATATTACGCTATATAATATGGCAGATATAAGTAAGCAAATTAATGAAGGTTAAAAGAAGTAGAGTTAGGGAGTCGACCTTACGTCTATAAACGGCGTTAATGACTACATTAATTTAAAAATCCTTAAATACGGACACTTTAAGCTTCTAAATAATAATCTATAGGAATAATATAAGGAAGACTTTGCGGACTTTATAGAAGCTATCTTTAAGGCTTACAATCTTGTAGCTACCTACAACCTATAAATCCTCTTACGTCACCAAGGTATATAGGTTAAGAAGGATAAACAAGTCACTATCGCATAGTCCTTATATAATATACTATGCGAAGAAAACTAAACGGAATGGACTAAAGAGTAGATCTTAGATTATATTAAAACCAGCGAACTCTTTGCCTCTTTTAAACTTAATAGGATCTCTAGTCTTATAGCCAACCTATTTAACTAAATTCGCCCTACAGACCTAAGTGGTTTTGGAATTAATCTTATAGGCCAATAGTAGTATACCCTATAGCAGAATGGTTCTATAGAACGTTTTAGGGGGGTAGTTATACTAAAGAAAGAGCTAGACAAGACGTTAAAGGGAAAGATTATTAAAACGTTAGATAAGGATGAGATATAGGTAGACTCCGGTAGAAATCAATAGGTAAATTCTGGTAGAAATTAAGATCAAGCAATTAATTAAGAGAAGCTTAACTCTTAAGATGATAATGTAATAGGCCCGTAAGCCTTAAAGGATAATCCTCTACCTAACCTTCCTACCCCAATTTAGTTACTAAAGCCTTAATTAAATATTACAACTACTCCGTCCGCACAAGCTCCGCCCACGTAAGCTCTGTTTATGCAAGCTCCGCCTACGCAAGCCCCGTCCGCGCAAGCCCTATCCGCATAAGCTCTGCTAGCTTTACCCTCTTTATTAACTAAAGCTAAGGAACTATGGCAGCTAAGCTTACACAAACCTTCGTAACCTACCTAGCAATTACTACCTGCAGCAACTGCCTCTACCCTTCCCCTAGCAACTGCTCCTACCCTACTTAGTCTTTCTCCCGCCTAGTATCTTTACCCTAATACTATTAACGCCGACTTTAATATGCAGCTGTATATAAACTAACTAAGGAACCGACTAAGGAATTAACATAAATACGGTCAAGTTACAGGTCACTAAATAAGTAAAGAGAGAACAGAAGATAAGGAAGTTCGTTTACGGCCTATCGGAAGGCCGTACGGTTTATTTACGGCCCGTTAGAAGACTGTACGGCTTATTTACGGCCCAATAGAAGGCCGTATAGCTTATCTTATGGACTATAAGTAGGACTTACGGCTAGCTTAAAGCACCGTTTAGAAGATAGCCAAAAAGGCACCTCGAGAGGGATTTTCTACGCATTTCTTTTATATTTTATAGTTTTATTAAAGCAAATTACGGAGGCTATACACAAGCGGTTCTATTTTTAAGTACCGCTAGTGTATAATTATAGTACCTATTATACGGAGGAATTTCCTATATATTTCTTTTGTGTTTTATAGTTTTATTTCTTATATATTTCTTTTATATTTTACAGTTCTATTAAAGCAATTACGGAGGCTATACACAAGTGGTTTTATATTTTAAGTACCGCTAGTGTCTAAATAAGTTTAAATGGGAATTTATGGACGCAATTACGTGAGCTAAGCAAGCTTAGGAAACCCCTTAAATTCTACCTATTTATATACGATTAGAAGAACAAGTCACCACCATTTAAAAGAGCATACAATACTATACGTATTTCGTGCCCCTGGATATAACTTACTTGTATCATTAAGTTAATATAAATAGTTAAATTATAAGAGATATTTTTAGCCTAATAAATTTGGCGCTATATTAACTACTTTATAGTTACAAAGTTCTATAGACTTTTATAGTCTATTAGCACGTATATTAGGAATAATAATCCTCTTTAGATATTATTATTTAAAGCATCTAATAATTATAAGCAGTTCCTTATTATATATTTTATAGTTTATTTAGTAGGGGCAGGCTTCTAAGAGAGAAAGGCTACTAGGCGTAGTTTGTTGTTCTTATTATATTAAAATAATATTCCTCCTAGTATATAATTAAATGAGTTTATTTTAATAATATATTTAAGGTTAGAATTAAAGTGGGTAAGAATTGGGGCAGTTATAGGATAATGCTTTAGGTCGTTAAAAGCTTATTTATATTTAGTAATCCATTTAAATCTTATGTTCTTTCTTATTGGGTTCACTAATAGCTAAATAATTTTTAATGCCTTATACGTTACTAGGACTTTCTTAGTTTATAATTGCAGCAACTTTCTTTAGGTTTATTTTAATTCTATTATAGAATATAATTAGACCTAAGTACGTTGTTTTAGACGCGTAGAACTTATATTTCTTAATATCGCTTTATAAGCCCGCATCCTATAGGCGTTTAAGGACTATTTCGACGTGTTCCTAATGCTTAGAAAGTAAAGATAAGTAGGTTAAGATATTATTAATATACGCTGTAATAAATATATTAAGGAATTTATAAAGCGTATTATTAACGTATTACTAAAACGTACCTAGACCGTTCTTTATACTAAATAGTATTACTAGGTATTTAAAGAGTCCCCATTATATTTAAAAGGCTAAATACTTCCTATCTCTTTTATAGACACGAATTTAATTAAAGGCGGCGACTATATTAAGCTTTATAAAATACTATATCTTTACTAGGCGGTTAAGCGTTTTTTAGAGTAGAGGAATTAGATATTGGTTTTAAATTATAATTACGTTTAAGGCTTAATAATTAATATAGAATCTTAAGCCTCTTCCTAGCTTTTTAATAAATGGTATAGGTAAGGTAAATAGAGATTAGTTAATGTAAATAAATCCCTTTCCTAGATGCTTATTAAGGTATTATTATATTATAAGTAGTTCTTCTTATAATATACCATATAGCGGGCCGAACTTTAGTGTTATACTAAGCTTAAGTTCTATCTTAAAATTATGCTTATTTTAGTACGGAGGTAGTTAGTTTATAAATTGTTTTTTAAACTTATTAATTATATTATAATATTCTTTAGATATAAGACGTTAAGGGTTAATATATTATTTTGGTTCTAGTACCTTGTTAATATCTTTTATTATTACAGTAAAAATTTTATAATTTTATCTTCTTACTAACAAAATAAAGGATGCGGTTTATATTATACGAATTTTAAAAAGTTTTAATAAGACGTCTTTATATTTCTTGTTATAATTAGCAGTTATAGCTTTATTATATTAGTTTAAGGTTTATAATAGGGGTAATTTATATTATATTAAATTTAAATAGTTATATATATATTTATAGGGCAAGTAGTATTTTAAGTAATAACTTTGGCAGTAGGTTATATAAAACTTTAGTATTTCTTTAACCTAGCTAATTAAAAGGTTATATTATTTTAGCTATCTATATCTAAGTATTACCTTATAACTTTAAGGGTATTAAATAGGGAAATATATTTAAGGTACTTACCTATTTACGTTTTTATAAGAGCGTAGTACGTTAGTTTACTATATATTAAGGGTTTGCTATTAAAGCCTTATAACATATTCCATTACCTAGCTATATACCCTAGCTACTTACGCACCCTAAAAACCACTAAAAATTAGAAAAACTGCACCTTAATATCTTAATAACGGCTTAATAATAAATTTTATAATTTTGTAATTAGCCTTTTATACCTATATTAAGACTTTTTATAATATTTTAGTGTAATAAGCCTAGCCGTTATTAAGATATTGGGTTTTAGCCCCTAATTTTAAGCTAAATTGCAATATCTCTAAAGCTACTTAATAGATTATTTTTTAAATCTAATAAAAGGTTTAAAATAGGTATAAAAGGCTAATTATAAAATTTCGGAATTTATTATTAAGCCATTATCGAAATATTAAGATGCAGTTTTTCCAATTTTTGGTGGTTTTTGGGGTGTGTAAGTAGCTAGAGTACGCAGCTAGGTAGTGGAACACGTTAGGCTTTAAGGCTTATTAAGTTTCTTTAAATTTAGGTGTTAGGTTTTTGCGTAGTTTATATTAATAAAGCCTATACTAGTAGCTCCGCTATTTATTAAGATTTATACTTTCTTCTATTTTTTAAGTATTTAAATTTTACTAAGTATATTAAAGGAGTTATATTATATATTAGCGCTAGAAAAGCCTAGGTACTTATACTCTTTTACTTTTTATTTTAAGGCCCGAATTAGCCCTAAGACAATTATAAGGGAACTAGGAGTCCCTAAGGTTAATATAGTAGAAAAAGGCTTAACTTAGCACGATTGGTTAATAGAGGATACTATCTATATTTAACACATTATAAATAGCTATCCCCTTACTAAAGTAGCTGCTTATAGTTTTATCTAGCGCCGTTTAGTTAGGACTTTACTAGATTAAGGCAAAGCTTCTAATTAGTCTAGTTCTATCTATAGCTTAGACTAGATATACCTTATTATCCTAACTTAGGTCTACTTAGGCTCTGTATAAGGCGGTAAGTCCTCCTCTACTCCGCTCATTACTAGATCGTTACTATTTATAATAAAGCCCCCCTTTTTACGGATTTTAACCCTAAAATCCTTAATATAGCTCTTTAAAAATTAAGCTTTCTTAGCTAAGGGACTAGGAACTAGTGGCTTGGCACTATTCTATATAATAGTTCTAGAATATAATTTTTTTAAACTCTTTAGTTACTCCCTTATTAATCTTAGTAACTTATTCTTAGGCTTTATCCTATTTTTTAGTCTAATTTGCTCCTCTCTAGCTCTTTATAAGCTCTTTTAGTTCTCACTAATAATTCTACTAATAATTCTAACCCTTATAGTCCCAAATATTCTAATTAACTTTAATTAGTAATAGTCTGCTCCTTTTTTAGTTTTTTTTCTCTTTTTTATTTAGGACCTACTTGCCTAAGTCTGTTATTATTTAGCCCAATATAGTAGTAATAGGAGAGAGTTATGCCCAAATCCATAATAATAAATTAAAATAGACCCTAACAACTAATAGTTGCTATAATTATTTCCCTAAGTTCCTAAAGTGGCTTAAACAGTTCTAGAATAAGGAGGTCTAATAGTCTAATATAGTCTGTTCTATCTTTACTACGGCTGGTTTTAATACGGCCCACTTTATTTCCGATTTTTATTATTGCAGATGCTTTAAAGATAGTTCGCTTTATTACGGCTAGGTTGGTTCCTATTAAATCTAGATTATACCTTTTTGGTTAAGTATCGCGCTTATTGGATTGACTGGTCCTATAGATCCCTAAACACTTATTTAACTAATCTGTTAAATTTTGGAAGCTTGCTTGGGACCTAATCTTGGCTATTAACTAAGGAGATGCGGACTAAATTAAGACTCTTTAAGGTAACGTGGACGGTGCTTATATGGTTTTAATGAAGGCGCTTTACACATAAGTGATTTCTTCTGGTTCTTTTAGTTTCCTATTAACCCTAATAGCTACCGCATTCTCGAAAACAACAATCTCACGGTCCATATGGGCACTCATCACTTCGATGGGTCCGGCAAGGAACTTCTGCGTCGTGATCGCTCTGTTGGGGCCGCTTTGGCCAAACGCGGCGTCACTAAGGCATCTTCTGGCTCTGTTGCCTTTGGTGCCTCATTTGCAACAATGTCTGTCGTTTCTTGGCGAGCTCCAGCTGTAGTTGCATGGCTACTAGCTTATCGTCCAGACTTTGGTTTTCCACCTCCAATTGAGCCAGTTTTCCTCTTTGTGTGACTCTTTGGGGTTCTTGTTTAAGGTCGTCCTCGTCCTATTTGGTCGAGATTGACTTATTTTGTTCTTCTACCTCCGATCCTTCGTCGTCAGAGTTTTCTAGATCTGGTTGAATCGTATTAGATGCCGATTGGGAGTTTAATGGTCCCGCTGCCGCATTTCGTTCGTTCTTCTTTGTTTGCGGTCAGTTCGCGCCCGATATCGTGTCGCGTGGTCGGAGGTTTATCTTCGTCCGAGGACCTTGTAGTACCATAAGGAGCTGTTCGCGTGTGAGGGAACTGGGAGTCCCTAAGGTTGATGTGTTGAATATAGACAGTATCCTCCATTGACCAATCGTGCTGAGTTAAGCCTTTTTCTACCATATCAACCTCAGGGACTCCCAGTTTCCTCACAACAATTTATTTTCTAAGTTAATTAAAGGTAAGGTACTTTATAGTAACTAAGTATAATTTATAAAATAGGTATAATTTAAGGACTAGGAGGAAGTATAGCAGACCTTTTGTTACGGCGCTGGTGGAAACTGGTGGATTGTGGCTGATGGATATCGGTGGATTATGGCAGACAGTCGCAGACAGTCGCAGACGGTTTCACACAGTTCCAGACAGTTGCCGTTACGTGACCAAAGGATTATATATAACGTCGAGCAGCGTCACCCTCTGTCTCCTTTCCTTTCTCTAGCTTTAGATCCTCATTTATAGACTACCAATCGTACAGGCTTGCGCGTCGCTCTTGCCGTGCTCGTGCCTTAATTAACTAAGTCGCTAATATTATCTAAAGCTCGTCTACTCTTTTTTCTAAGAAGGAACTTAAGAATATCTATAGGCTATAAATAGGAATAGAATATAGAAGTAGACCTAAAAACTATTACTATAACTTAAAGAATAAAATAGAACTAGAAGAATAGAAAAGAATAATAAGATTTATAAAATATATATAGACCAGAACCCCTATAGAATCTTACTAAAAGTTACCCTAATAACTATATTACTATACTAAGAACTACAGTGGCCGGTAAAGCGGCTATAGGACCCTTAAATACCTCTAATAGTAAAATAATAACTAACTTAAACTCCTAGGTGGAGCTTATAGCAGCCAATGCCAAAATTAAATAACTTTAAGAGCTACTTAAAGCTAGAGAACCCCCTATACTTAGTAAAGAGTTATTAAATACCTAGAGACTTGCTATAGTCCTTAAGGCCCTAGCCTAATATATAGTATTAGTATTATCGCGGTCCGCGAAGGTCGCGGACCCTCTATTACTTATAAACAGAACCAACCCTATATTTAATAATTAGAAGCTTTAATTATAGGATAAGCTTAAAGTTAATGCGGACTATTTCCTTACCACTTAGGCTAAAATGGCCTATATCTTTAGCCGTACTAGTAGGGATATATAGACGTACCTACGTCCGCAATATATATAGGACTTAATAAATCCCTTCCTCTTTAGAAAAGAGATAATCATCTACCTATCTTCTATTTATAAGGACCCCTTTAAAGTATAAAACGCCTAACTTAATTATAAAAGCCTAAATATAAAAATAATAGAAACCTTTTTAGCCTTTTAAACCCGCTTTTTACACCTAGCTAGCTAAGCTTAAATTTCCTAAAAAGATCTAATGCTAGACCTATTTAATAAGCTTACCCTGGACCTATAGCGAGCCGTATTGCTAGTTTTTACTACTATATAGACGCTAAAGGAACTTATAGACTAGTGCTTAGCTATTAATTAAAGCCTCTACTAAATTAAAGTATACGCCAAACGGTATAAAGCTAGAAACCCTTTAAATTAAACTATAAGCAATATAAAAACGGCCTATAATGCCCTAGCACAATTAGTAACCCCTATAGCACTACCCGTATAGCTTACTACTAATTTAGTAGCTAGCCATGCGGCCAGTCCTATTATAAGTCTAGCGAATGCTTAGCCTATATATAGTAACCCCTATATATAGGCCCTTAGTAATTAAGGAGCTTGCTTTTTTTATAGATAGAAAGGTTACCGTATAAAGGATTACCTAATAAACGTAAAAGTAGATAAGGTTTTATTAATCTAAGAGGATAACGCGGAGTCGGAAAAAGAGGAACCTTAGAGGAAGACTTCTCTTTAGGGTTAAAAGGGATTAATATATTAGATATTAATCTAGGTCGGCTAGTTAGTAAAAGAAGCTATACTATCCCTTATACTTTATTCCGTAATAGATACTAAGTTTTAACCTCTACTTTAGCTAACTCTTATTACGGAACCCTACCGTAGGGGCCTCTATAGGAGAGCCCCGTGCTCTTATATACACCTTATATACAGCTTATATTAGCTACGCGTAGGTATATTACCTCCTTACGCCCTTAACCCTTACGATTAATCGCGTAATATCTTATAGACTCCTTAAATACATACGCTTTATAGCCACTGCCCTTATTCTATAATATTACGTTACGCCTTTTTACTACTAACGCTTAGCCTATAACTAATTCTATATCTCTATAATACTACAGGCGCTACTAAAAGTAGCATATTTATAAATTACCTTACTTTATACTTCTAAGGAACCTATAATAGTAAGATAATATTTCTTACTAGCTACTATATTAAACCTAAAGAACAATCTAATACCTATACTTAACCTACAACGCTAATTAATCCTAAAAGAATTTAATTTATTAGCCCTAGCCTTCACCCTTAAAGAGATAGACACTAATATTATTTTATTTTTTATTAACTATATAACTACGGACAAGCAAATAAAAGGGCTACTACCTATTAAAATCAAAATATAAGACGCTGAGACGTTTATAAAAATAGTAGCATAAGACTCTAATAAATACTACTGCCTTTTATAGAACTACTACCTAAAGCTTATATAAGCTAAGATGCGTACTCCCTAAGATCGCGATATTATTTAAAACCTATAAGCTTATAAGGCGCTCGCTGATAATATATATTAAGAAACTAAAGATAACCTCTATATATCTAAATATGATATTTAACAGTTAAAGAAGAATAAGATTATACTAATTGCTACAGTTACTAAAAAAGAATCCATAATTAAATACTTATAATCTTAGCTTAATAAGTATATTCGTAATAATACTAGATACTTCTTTACTATATATAACGCCACCTAAGTCTTTACGCCCCTAGTAACTTTACCTACTTAACACTTAATAGAGGGTTATTGCTAAGTAGCTTTACCTAATAAAAACCCCTACTAAAGTAGCGATAATAAAAGCTATAATAATTAGACCTAAACTACTACTATAGGGTCTAATACATGCTACTCTAATCCCCTAGTTTTTTAGGGAGACCGTAAGGAATATAGTTACTAGAAGATACAAATCCGCGAGAAACTAACTTAGAGCGCCTACCTTTTTCCTATAGAAGACACTAAGATTAGCTATATTATTAGGCGAATAAAGGGTATACTATTTAATAGACTCTTCGCTTAATAGGAGACTAGTAGCCCCTAAAAGTGGTAGTCTTACTAAAAAGTCCTTAATAATCTTAACTTAATATACTGTAACTATAACCTACTAGTTACTAACTAAGCTAAACTATAAGCCCTAAAAATAAGCCCTACTAAATTATTTAATAAGTTTTATATTAAATTCTAAGAATACACTAAAGCCCTTACCTAAGATAATACTAAAAACTAGGAGGATCTCCTTAAAAAGGTTACTTATTGCCTTAGTTACGCAGCTGCTAGCTATAACTATAATAATATCTATAAGATAGTAGCAGCCCTATAAAAGATTAAACAATAACTAAATTAGATTATTACTACTAACCCTTATCTAAAGACCTCTTTATAAAAGCCCTTTAGGCCTACTAAACCTATATATACTAAGCCATCAACGCCTATTACCTTAAGTACTACTAAAGCCAATATTAACCTCTCTATACTAACCTTTCCGTAAAAACTCCTAGATAGAGAGCGTGAGCTACTTTAGAAACTAGGACGCTACTATAAATACTATTAAAAAGGCTATTATTGTAATAACCTAAACTGCCTAATAGCTAGGTTTAGTACTTACCGCCTAATACTTAACCTAATAACCTAAATACCAAATATATTACTATACGCCACTATTATATAAGACGAAAATATAGTAATAGTGGTAGAATTAGATACGGAAATGGAAAACATTAAGTTTTTACCCTAAGTTATAGGTTAGGACGCCCTAATAATAGAGGGATCTATATATTGGCCTACTTAATAGATAACTTAGTAAAAATAAACGGACGGAAATAGATAGTTTTACTTATAATAGGAACTACTACTAAAAAATAATATAAAAGCTATTTTATAATTAACTGCGAAGTTACTAATAAATTTATAAATACCTAATTTATGCGCACTTATAGCCTACCTACCTTACCCCTTACTAAAGCCCGCGCCCTATAACTCGCTAATAGTAGTTTTACTATATAAAAGATTACCTATATAGTATAGCTTTACTTAGATATAAATAGGCACTAGGAAGAGCTCTAGGCCTATATTATACTACTTACTAACTACCCTATTATCCTTAAAATAAGCTAGCTTAAATAATATAACCCCGCCATTAACTAGGAAAAGGAAAAAGCAACCTTTAACTTTAAATACTGTAGAGAGACTTGCCTAGGACATAGCCTAGCCACCTCTATTTTACTTACTAGGATATTAACCTAAGAAACCCCTTATTACCCTACCTACGATTAACTACTACTATATAAGTGCCGCGGCCTTTTACTGCATAGTACGTAGGAAAGGGTAGACCGTTGCTATAGCCTCCTAATTATAATTATATAAGCTTAATAAAGAATAAAACTACATCCTTTATAGTAATAGGATAGATATAGTTATTCTTTTAGAAGATAACGCCTCTATATAACTCCACGGACTTTTACCTTTAGACTTTAAAAAGTTTATAAAGCTTAAAAAAGGACTTACTAATAAGGAACTCTATAAGCTCCTCCCTAAGAGGTACTACGACTTTATTAATATATACTTCCAAAAGAGCGTAAATATACTCCCCCTGTATTAACCTAATAACTATACTATTAATATTAAATAAGGAAAAATGCTACCTTATAAGAGACCCTACCTAATATTTAAGACAAACTTTTAGTTATAAAAAAGTATATTAATAAACACCTTAATAAAGAATTTATCCGCCCCACTATATTCCTAGTAGCCGCCCCTATTCTTCTTACTAAGAAGCTAAAAGGAGGTATTTAATTCTACGTTAACTATAAAGGACTTAACGCTATTATAATTAAGAACTAATACCCCGTACTGCTTATATATAAGACTTTAAAGCGGCTTAGTTAAGCTAAAATCTATACTAAGCTTAATATTATCGCCGCCTTTAACTATCTCTAAATACGGAAAGGTAATAAATAGAAAACTGCATTTATATTACGCTTTAGCCAATTTAAATATACTATTATACCCTTTAGCATATATAATAGCCCAGGTACCTTCTAAAGCTATATTAATAACACCTTATAGGACTACCTTAATAACTTCTACTTTATATATCTAGATAATATACTTATCTATAGCGACAACCCTTTTAAGTATACTAAGCACGTTTAAAAAGTCCTAGAGCGCTTTAGGGATATAGGACTTTATATTAATTTAAAGAAGTATAAATTCTTAGTTATAGAAGTAAAATACCTTAAACTAATTATTACTACTAAGGGTGTCTGTATAGACCCTAAGAAAGTATATATAATTACCAAATGGTAAGCCCTTAACTATATTAAGGATATATAAGCCTTTTTTAGTTTCGCTAACTTTTATCGGAAATTTATATATAACTTCTTAGGCGTAGTAGCACCACTTATAGCAATAATATAAATAAAGGGCCTTTCTATAAAAGGAAGAAAAACGTACCTATATTTTACCTAGACGCCTAAATATAAGAAGGCGTTCCAAGACCTTAAAAACGCTTTTACTAAAGCACTTATCCTAGCTTATTTTACACTAGGACAATAACTCTACCTTAAAAATAACTCCTTAGACTACGTTAATATAGGCGTCCTTTCTTAAATAAGTAATAACGGCCTTTTTTACCTAGTCGTATTCTACTTATCTAAGCTTATACTATAAGAGTATAACTATAAGATCTATAATAAGAAACTTCTCGCGATTATATAAGCGTTTAAGGAATTCTAATTAAAACTCTTTTTAGTAGAACCTAATTAGCTAACTAATATCCTTACGGACTATTATAATCTTAAATACTTTATAACTATAAAGTAGCTAAACTAATGCTAAGCACGCTAAAACGAGTTTCTTTCTAGTTTTAACTTTAAAATTGTATATAGACTAGGAGTATAAGGTACTAAACTTAATAGCCTAATACGCCGCTTGTAAGATCTTTCTTAGTCTAAAGATAACCCTTATAATTAGTTCCAATAATAGACGATTTTAAAAGCATAAAATTTGGCCCTAGGTATACTACCTATAATAGAGCTAATTATACCTTAGCTTTATACTATAGAACTAGAGTTACCTCCTAAAATTAATAAGCTTATTACTACGGTATATAATGCCTCTATTAACTTATTACTATATTAACTTATTACTGCAAAGACCGCTAGCGCCTATACGCTGCCTATTAACCTCTAAAGCTTAGGCTAGATTAATATAGCAGCCTTAAAAGTAAAAGAGAATAGGCTTTATTATAGAGGCCGCCTATTTATCCCTAACTTAGAAAATCTATAACGGCAACTAATCTAAATAGCCTATGACCTCTAATTAAGCGGCTACTTAGGTAAAGGAGAAACCTATAAGCTTCTTAGCTGATACTACTTCTAGCTAAAAATAATAAACTTAGTTAAATACTTTATAGGCGCCTACTATAGTTATAAGCGCGCTAAGGCCTTTAATATAAAGTACTAAGGACTATTATACTCTTTACTAGTACCTATACGATAATAGGCAGATATTGCTATAGATTTCGTTATTAACTTACTACCCTATAAATAACACGGCCGTACTTATAAGAACATTCTTATAATAATATACCGACTTATAAAAGAGCGCCACTATATCCTAACTAAAGGTGTAGCCGTTAGTAGCGTTAGTAACGCCTTCCTTTATAAAGTTTACTAACTATATAGGTTATCTAACTTAATTACGTCCGACTAAGGTATATAATTTAACTTTAATATATAGAGACGAATCTGCTAACGCCTTAGCATCTCTATTAAGATATTTATATCCCTTTACTATAAAACTACTAGGCAACTAGAAAACGCTAATACCAGTATAAAAGCGTACCTATAATAGGTAGTTGCCTATAGTTAAGATAACTAGGTAAATTACCTTCTACTAGGTAAATTTATAGCGAATAATTATATCTTAACTACTATAGGACTTACCCCATTCTTTATAAATAAAAGTTACTACCCCTAATCTAGTATAGAGCTACTAGAACCTATTAATAAGAAACTGCTATATAAAAAACGCCTTAAGATACTACTTGCCGACTAGTATATAGACCGTATAAAAAATCTACTTAACTACTATAAGGGAGAAATGGCCTAGGCTTAAGCGAAGTAGGCTTACTTTACTAACTATTATAGAACGCCACTACTAGAGATGCGTGTTAGCGACGAGGTATAGCTAGATATATATAATATCTCTACATAGAGGCCTATAAAGTCACTTAATTATAAGAACCTTAACCCTTATTTAATTAAATAAGTTATTAATAGAGGAGCCGTATATAAGCTAGAACTCTTACCTACCCTAACCACCTATAGGATATAGCCTATATTTTATTTATAGCTACTATACCCCTATTAGCCTAACCCCTTACTAGGGTAGATATAGCTTAAACCCCTACTAGTATTAATCTAAGATAAGAATAAAGACGAGAACTATAAGGAGTAGACCGTTAAATAAATTATAACTCTAAATACTTTAGTAAAGGTAGAGGATAACGGCTTTACTATAGAGCTATATATATAGGATTTAATATAGATTAGCCAGAATAGTAACTATAGGAAGGCTTTAAAAATGCGAAGGATTTAATTAGCGACTTTTACTATATAAACCCACATAAACCGGGCCTAAGTAGAGATTTTATACCTAATCCTCTATAGGAGCCCTTATAGAGTTAAACCGTTATATATTACTATATAAGGGTAAATTACTATTAAATTATAGTAAAGTGTAATTATATAACCGGAATATTGTTAAGATATCTAGGAACTTTAACCAGCGGTTAAAGTTATCTAATTAGTTAGATTCTTAGATACTAAGCCCTATTATATAACGTTGTTTTAAGCCTTTAGTAATACCCCCCTTTCTTCTTTTTTATACCTTAAGTGTCCCTTTTATATATATATATAGTAACCACAGCGTTACCAGAGCTCCGCCTCTATAGGAGGGGGGGTAGTATTACAGAACCCTACCGTAGGGGCCTCTATAGGAGAGCCCTGTGCTCTTATATATACCTCGCGTATAGCTTATATTAGCTACGCGTAGGTATATCACCTCCTTATACCCTTAACCCTTACGATTGATCGTGTAACATCTTGTAGACTCCTCGAATATATACGCTCTATAGCCACTACCCTCGTTCCGTAACACTCTAGAGTAAATACCTTTACCTTAATAGATACCTAATATGCCGTAAAGCTGGCTAACTTTCTAAATATACTTATTAAAAAACTGCCTAAACTAATTCCTATTTATAGGTATAATAGGCGGATAGGGCTACCTATTATAACCATCTTACGGATTTACCTCCGTGTTAACGGACATAGGTAGTATAATATCCCCTTTCCTATTACGGACCTAGGTAGCTATAATATAATCTTAAGGCGAAAATAGCTAGCCTATTTAGGCTTACAGCTTAATATATAGAGTAAACGGCTTATCTAGCCTAAAACTCTACCCTTAACTCCTTCCTTTATAAAAGAAATTAGTATTATAATAGAAAACCTTATACAACCCTATATTAATACTATTTACTAGGCTAATACTATACGTAGGGATTAGGCCTTTAAGAAAGATATATAGTATAATTCGCAACGGATTTGTATACTATGTTGCCCCTAGACTACCTATATTACGCCACCCGCATTAAAGACCTAGGTAGTTAATAGTAACCTAAAAAAGCCCCCCTATAGAGAGCTTAGTCCCTATATACCTATAAAGAACAGTAAGGGATATTAGACGTTATACTAAACTAAGAAATTAAAGGGATAACCTATAGAAGATAGAATAGGAGCTAAAAAAGATTATAACCCCTAAACTGTAAAATATAGTTTAAAAAATGGCTGTAAGGAAACTAATAGACCTCCTACTAGTTAATATCTGCTATATTAATGCCGTAGGATTCTACTAAAACTTAGTTTAGCCTAATACTATCGCCTTTACAATAAGCTTATATAAAATTAATTAAATAATTAAGGAAAAGGGAAGTAAGCTTAGTGGATAAGAAAGCGAGCTTATAGATAAGGAACTAGTAGAATAAAAGCTACCTTATTAAT
>Ga0307515_10009619_pt1 | contig 18656 bp, 23 predicted proteins | sample 17_EM_MG_FD_194513 | JGI IMG/M metagenome (GOLD analysis project Ga0307515, IMG submission 194513) | Populus trichocarpa ectomycorrhiza microbial communities from riparian zone in the Pacific Northwest, United States - 17_EM | ecosystem: Host-associated > Plants > Roots > Unclassified | place...
ATACCATAGTGTTTGAAAGGTTGCCTACGGGCCGAGTCGCAATGCCTTGTCGGCATTGAAGGTTTCTTTCATCTGCGACTGCCGTTAGTTTTGTGTCAAGTGATCGCCGCGCGATTGCGTTACCTGCTGAGCGAAGTTATCATCTGCGAGGACCCGAAGGCCAGTGAGTGCGAGGGCCTTGGAGATATTGAGACAGGCGGTATGGGCTTCCTTGGAAGCGGCCGAGAGAGTGAATTCCTTGGTATGGTTACCCCCGTTCGGTTCTGTTGGGATAGCTATGGATGAAGAAGGCATCAACAATGTAACTAACGATAGGTGAAGGCGGAGATGGTACCAAATGATGGGTGGATGCTTGGAAGTGCTGCGATTGTGATCAGAATCTTCTCGAAGAGAGTACATCAGGACCAAAGATACCGTATGTTACATCTCCCTGGTGCAAGGGAGCGTTAGTGAGGCGCAGTGTGTGCATGGGGGGCGGTCGCAGAGGATAGAATACTCACAAAATCTGTTGATGCGGAAGCGATACCGTACACTCGATCAACTACTCCGTACTTCGCATTGAAGATCTGCTCGAAAGCCTCCCCTGCAGTAGGCGATATGTCAACTTCACGTTCAAGGTAAGGACGGGTCCGTACCAAGAACCTCGTTCTGTCTCAATTCCATCATCGACCTCTCCGGGTCTGCGGAGACTTCGACTTCACAATCAGTCGCTAGCGCAGATGCCCTGGACAAGAATTGGGGATCGGACGGATCGTCAGGTAGGTATTGAGGACACGTACTCAAAGCATCTCTTGACACGTTGGGTAACCTGCGCCACTTCGTTGTATTGCGGAGAGCGAACGAGCCAGCTACAGTGGCATGATGGTTATCACAGCAGGTTGGAAGGGAATAGGCCTGGATGCTCTTGCCTCATCTCGGCATTATCGGGAATTACTGCCAGGGTAAACAAAGTGATAGGAGTGGGAAAATGGCTGCTTCTCACCATTTTGGGCCCAGTTTTCGCCTTTGAAAGTACCGTGAACTCGAACGTGGGGTCGCAACTGCTGACGCAGAGCAGCGATATTGTTATATGCCAAAACGGCTGCGTCCAGTGCGTTTTTGCCCTCCCACGGGCTTAGGGCGGCATGTGCACTTTGTAGACGGATGATGTCAGTATAGGGATGCGCCCGGTCCTGACGAAATCCATCACCTGCGACCTTCGTATTTGGCGGTCATCCTCTGCATGGCCAGAGTGGAGCTCAAGCTACTGGTAGAGTTTGGTCCAGGAGCGGGATGACACATGACACATCCGACCATATCCTTGTACGCTCCGGCTTTTAGCATGATTTTTTTGCCCATACCGCCCTCCTCACCTGGTGCATTCAGTACCAGACAAGGACGTAGAGTGGAAGAGCGCTCACCGGGAGTTCCTAGAAGAATCACAGTACCTGAGATGTCGTGTTTTATGATTGCCTTTTTAATGGCACAGGCGACGGCTACTCCGGCGATTGCGATGAGATTGTGGCCACAGGCATGGCCGACACCAGGAAGTGCATCCATCTCTGTAGATCCGGTGTCAGGTCGCTGCTGAAGGGGTTCGGCAAAGGGTGATTATTACCAGAGTTAACACCGATTTTTTGCCCACCACTTCCGTGGGTAAACTTGGCCTCCCACCCGGTCGGTAGGATGTAGTTCCTCTTGACTTCGAACCCTTGCTTGGTTACATAGTCCGTCAAGACATCGTGGGCGTATCTTGTGCGGGAAGATGAATGGTCAGGAACTTCATGGGCTGATTGCATCGATGGGCAACGTACTTCTCCTCGAATAGTAGCTCAGGGTGAGCTTCATGCGGCAGTTTAAGTCTCCTCGCTGTTCCGTGGACGAATCAACCTACAGTGTATTCTCAAACTCAGTTCTCTCAAGCTATCATCAAGTGCGTTGATCTCCTCGTCGACGGTGGTCCATAGTTCAGGGTTCCAGAGAGATGCTTGCGGTAACGGCGAAGGCTGGATGTCTTCACCAACGGACCAAAATTTTGGAGGTGCTCCGCTCGACATTCTGTTTTGTTGGCGGAATTGGTTAGGGAGGGAGATATATCTCCGGGTGTATTATCTTCGGCGGCTGGCCGGAGGCGGGAATATCATCATGATCATGTGGGCAGACGACGCCCGAGATGATCAAAGCCTCCGGACCAATCTCTTTGCTCTCCGCCCACCTTGATCGTATCACGCGAACAACATGTCTGGTGGTGCGGGTCCGTCGAAAGTGAACCTAGAGGGCGTAATGCTCTTTGAGCAACCATTTGCTAGGGTGAGTGAATCCCGCTCTCCTTATTTCAAGGCTCTCAGCCACCTGCGCGATCGTAGGTTCCGTTTGAGAACTACCGGAAGGTCTTCCGGACGACCCAGCGGCAGTTTGACAAGGATTTCTCCGCGATGCAGACGACGGCCAATGAACTTGTTGAGCGGTCGAAGAACGGCGGAGAGGTGGGCAAGGAAGATGCGGTCCAAAGCATTGATGCAATGATTACAAGGGTCGAGAATCTGAAGCGGAAGGTGAGCGAAATTATATATCGCTGTCCATGGTATGAGTGTCTAAGTTTACCAGCTCTCGGATTTGAACGAGAACGTAGGTACCCCCACTCAAGCGGTGATGAAGGAACGTCTCCAACACCTCTCTGCTGCGGAAGATGCCCAAACCCAAGTCACTCCGGAGTACCAACGGTGGTCGGATACGAGGTTAGACAGGTGGCTGATCGATTGGACTTTGCGCACAGGGAGGGAGAGGACCGCGAAGAAGATTACGGCCGAGAAGGGTATACATGTGAGACATCCCTGGTTGATCGTCCGAGAGATTGCTCACGTTCCATGACAGACACTTGTGGATGTGGACATGTTTATGGACATCAGGGAGATAGAACTTGGGCTCGTAAATCACAGTTGCACCAAAGCTCTTGCATGGTGCAACGAGAACAAACCAGCGCTCCGAAAGTTAAAGGCACGTTACCCTTAGCGGTTCTCGTTCGAGGATCCGGCTCACAGTTTTTGCAGAGCACGTTGGAGTTTGACCTCCGGCTTCAGGAGTATATTGAACTCGCTCGGCTTCGTCAAACGGATGAAGCCATTGGATACTTGAAGAGGCACATTATCAACTGGCATGATGCGCACATGCAACAGATCAAGCAAGCAACTGCACTCCTGGCCTTCCCACCCGATACGACTTGCAATCCCTACAAGGTCAGGAGGGCTCAAGAATCTTCATGACTTATCTGACGTCCATGCAGAGACTTTATGACCCCTCACGTTGGGATTCTCTTGTCCGGGCATTCCGTCTTGCCGTGTACAACCTCAATTCGCTCCCGACAGAACCACTACTCAACCTTGCGTTGTACGCCGGTTTGGCGTCACTCAAACTCCCTTCCTGTTACGATGCTTCTTGCAAGAATGTCGACTGTCCCGTCTGTGACCCAGACCTCGGGGTGCTAGCCCAAGAGGTCCCCTCAAGTCACCACGTAAATTCGACTATTGTTTGCCAAATATCTGGAAAGATCATGAACGAGGACAATCCTCCGATGGCATTCCCGAACGGCTATGTTTATTCTCGGGAGGTAAGTTGATCCAGCGAAGTATCATCTCCTACCTCACTTAATTGGCCCGCATCCACAGGTATTGGAAGAGATGGCCGCCCAGCACGACGGAATTGTGACGTGTCCCCGATCGCACAAAACGTGTACTCTGCAGGAGCTTCGCAAGGTGTTTGTATCGTAAAAGTTAAAACCAGCTGTAATAGTGTTTGTACCTGTAGCTACCTTTGAACCGTTTGCGGGCGACGACGTGGGTTCCTTCCGCGGCAATCAACGATACGCGCGAGCCACGTCTGTGCTCACCCATCAAATCCTTCTATACAGGCCAGTGTGCGACGAGAAGCGCACGTTTTTTCCAACTCAAAACCCCCTAGGATCGCCCGCCGAAAACTCTCAGTTGCACTTGTTTCGGACCCATCTCACCTATCAGCGTGTGCTGGACGCCTTCCCGATTTCTTGCAATCATGTCCGTCATGCTCACCAAGTTCGAGTCCAAGAGCAATCGTGTCAAGGGTATGCGTCCATGATAATCTATCCTCATTTTTCGCCCGTTTAGATCTCGTCTAGGGCTCGCCTTTCACCCGACACAACCACTCCTCGCCGCATCTCTTCATAATGGAAGCGTTCAGCTATGGAATTATAGAATGGGGGTCCTGGTAGATCGGTTTGAGGAACACGATGGTATGGGTTTCCTCGAACGTGTTATTCATAATCCCCAACAGTCCCCTAGGTCCTGTTAGAGCCGTCGCTTTCCATCAAAGTCGACAGCTGCTGTGTACCGGTGGTGACGACTACAAGATCAAGGTCTGGGGTGAGGTTCCTGCTATGTGTTCGTCGGGCTTCGACAGCTGAACTTCCACAAGACATCCGACCGCAAAATCGGAGGTGTCTCTTTACTCTACATGGCCACCTGGATTACGTCCGAACCGTTCAGTTCCATCATGAAATGCCGTGGATTGTATGCGCTTGCTTCTGAATCCCTCGCTCCCCGCTCACGACGAACCACGTCATATAGATCTCAACTTCCGACGACCAAACCATTCGAATTTGGAACAGCACATCTAGGAACTGTATAGCCATCCTTACCGGTCATTCGCACTACGTTATGTCTGCGCAGTTCCACCCCAAGGAAGATCTTGTCGTTTCCGCCTCAATGGATCAGACCGTCCGAATTTGGGATATCTCTGGTCTTCGAAAAGGCACTCCTAATACGGCGCCCGGAACCTTCGATACTTTCGACAACTTCTCAACTGTGAAGTACGTACTGGAAGGCCACGACCGTGGAGTCAACTACGCGATGTTCCATCATACTTTACCTCTCATCGTTTCGGCTGCCGACGACAGGCAGATCAAAATCTGGAGGATGAGCGAGACCAAGGCTTGGGAAGTCGATTCTTGTCGGGGACACTTCAACAACGTTTCTGCCGCGCTGTTCCACCCCAAACACGAGCTCATCGTCTCCTGCAGTGAAGATAAAACCATCAGGGTCTGGGATCTCGCCAAGCGCACGGCTGTTCAGACCTTCCGGAGAGAACACGATCGATTTTGGGCGTTAGCTGCTCACCCTGAGCTGAATTTATTCGCAGCTGGCAAGTCTCCGTCTATGTCAGTATGGTGAATAAGTATTTAACTCAACACTAGGTCACGACAGTGGTCTCATTGTTTTCAAGCTTGAGCGCGAGCGACCCGCTTTTGCGGTCCACGGAGACCAAGTTTATTATGTTCGCGACAAATACGTGCAGGCTTACGACATTGGGTCTGGCTCCGACATCGGTCTCCTCAGCGTTCGCAAATTCGGAAGCCCTTATCTCCCTCCTCGTACACTGAGCTTCAACCCTGCTGAACGCGCTGTTCTCCTGACGATATCCTCCGATAATGGACTGTACGAACTCACGGGTCTTCCCAAGGAGGCGATCGGGGAGGTGAAAGACTCGTCCAGTGAGGGCAAGAGAGGCAGTGGCCAGAGCGCCATCTTCGTCGCTCGTAACAGGCTGGCCATTTTGAATAAGGCAACTCAGGTCAGCTTCCCTCCTTCACTGCGAAGGACACCGCTGACATTTTTCTAGCTCATCGAGGTCCGTGACCTCTCCAATTCGGTGATCAAGACTATCAAGGCTCCTGTTCAAACGAATGAAATTTTCTACGGTGGAACTGCTAGTCTAATCCTCAGCTCTACAGCTTCGGTCGTCCTGTACGATATCCAGCAACAAAAGACCTTGGCTGAGATTGCCACCCCACCAGTAAAGTACGCCATCTGGAGTGGAGAGGGTTCCCTCGTCGCGTTGCTCAGCAAACACAGTAAGTTTTTACTGTCTTACATTTGACTTTCGAGATCGAGCTTTTCTCCAGCCATCACGATCGCGAGCAAGAACTTCGCTCAGCATACGCTGATTCACGAGACCATCCGTATTAAGTCAGGTGCATGGGACGATTCTGGTGTTTTCATTTACTCCACCCTGAACCATGTCAAGTACACACTACCTCAAGGGTACGTAGCTCTCGTGATATTCGCTCTCACACTGCTGAAGCACCATCCCATAGCGATCACGGCGTGATTTGCACTCTCGATAACCCAGTTTACCTCACGCGTATCAAGGGAAAGACCTTGCACTGTCTCGATCGCTCTGCCCGGCCACGCACGATCACCATCGACCCAACGGAATTCCGTTTCAAGTTAGCTCTGATGCGAAACAATTACGAAGAGATCCTTTACATTATCAGGACCTCCAACCTCCTTGGTCAGAGCATCATCGCATATTTACAACAAAAAGGGTACCCAGAGGTTTGTGCTTCCGATCTCTCAAAGCCATCGGTCAATCTCACACCCTGCAATAGATCGCACTGCATTTTGTGCAAGACAAGAGCACTAGGTTTGACCTTGCCATCGAGTGCGGCAACCTCGATGTTGCCCTCGAAACCGCCCGGGCTGTTGACAGACCTGACTGTTGGGAGCGTCTCGCTCAGGCCGCTCTCAAACAAGGAAATCACAAAGTAACTGTTCCTTTTCAGTTACATAAAAACGCCTCTAATTCGAACGCACAGATTGTAGAGAAGGCCTATCAGCAGACTAAGAAATTCGACCGACTGTCGTTTTTGTATCTGGCCACCGGAAGCACTGAGAAGCTGACGAAAATGCAAAAAATTGCGGAAGCCAGGGGTGACCCGATGTCCCGTTTCCACAATGCTCTCTTTACGAATGACATCCCCGCCAGGATAGCGGTCTTGAGGGACGTTGGACTTCGTGAGTACAGTCCCCTGGCTTTCTGTCACTTGATTTCTCACCCGTCGCTGGAGATCCCCTCGCATATCTCACCGCCAAAACCAATGGGTTGGATGAGCTCGCTCTGGAGATTCTTGAGGTTGCCGGGCTGTCCGAAGCAGATATTGATGACGTCCCATCGTTTGGCACTTCTACTCTCAAACCCCCACCAGTCGTAAACAAGACCACAGATCTCAACTGGCCGGCCATTAGTGTCGGGGAGAACTACTTCGAGAAAGCCCTGGCCAACGGTGCTCTAGAAGGGGGTGAACCATACGTCAACGGGGTCGGCGGCGCGGCTGCCGGTAGTTCTGCCCTCGACGACTGGGCGAAGGACGAAGAGGTCAAAGAAGAAATCCCTCCTGAAGAGGGTGGTTGGGATCTTGATGCCGATGCCGACGAGGCAGAGGAAGAGGAAGAGGAAGAGGGGGCAGAACCCGAAGAGGAGCTAGGAGCTGGTGCCACCCCTGGCGTCAGCGAGACAGCATTGTGGGTGCGAAACTCTCCATTTGCTGGAGACCACGTCGCAGCGGGATCCTTCGAGACAGCCATGCAGGTGAGCATATATAGTCCTTCCTCGCTACGGGCCTTGCTCACCTTTTGCATGAACAGTTGCTGAACCGGCAGTTCGGTGTTTCCAACTTCCCCGCGCTCAAACCTCTCTTCCTGACCGTGTACCGGTCTTCTCATACCTACCTAACCCCCATCGTCTCCCTCCCTCCATTACAACTACATCTCCGACGCAACCCAGAAGAATCATCGCCAAGTCGTTTCTTGCCTGTTGCTGCCCGTACTTTACAGACAATCCGAGCGGAACTCTCCGAAGGGTTCCGTCTTGTATCGGGGAACAAACTACCGGAAGCGAAGGCGGTCATCCGAGCGGCACTCCAAGCACTTTTGTTGGTCTCCGTCTCTTCCGATTCTGAGGGCAAAGATGTGAGTGAAATCACCGTCTGATTTGAGTAATCACTGACCTGTACTAGTGGAGAGACACCGTTACCTTGGCCCGGGAGTACATCCTCGGAATTTCTATTGAACTTGAGCGGCGTAGAGTAGTGGAGCAAGACCCGGGCAACGTGAAACGAAGCCTGGAGCTCGCTGCCTATTTCACACACTGTCGCATGCAGCCGCCACATATGCAGATCGCGCTGAGGAGTGCTATGGGGACCTTCAGCAAGGCCAACAACCATGCATCAGCCGCCAAGTTTGCCAGGAGACTTATCGACCTGAACCCTGATCCCAAGATTGTTGCGCAGGTGAGTTGGCGACTGGGTGCTTTGCGTCCATATTACTGACCCAATTTACTTAGGCTAGGCAACGTGTGGCTGCTGGGGACCGCAACCCAAGGAATGCCGTCGAAGTTGAATACGACGAATTTACCGACTTCGAGATCTGTGCAGCGTCCTTCACGCCGATCTACAAGGGCTCACAATCCGTCCGCTGCCCGTATACCGATGCTGCATATCTCCCAGAGTACAAGGGACATCTGGACTCGTTGACTGAACTGACCGAGATCGGTCTCGGTTCTTCCGGTTTGCCTGCACCTTAGATAATTTGTTGCTCTAGCTCCAACACCCCGGGTTGTATCTTTGACACTACACAATGAACTCTCTTCGGGCGGTTACGCGTACAGTGTGCAATTGCAAAACAGTCCGACATTTAGAAGCATACAGCAAGAGAGAGCCAGTCTTCGTTCTTCGGAGACAAGAACCAGGAGAAGTGCAAGTGAACATTACAGGTTCTCTCCCAGAGCAGCAAGCGCCGACCTGACCCTGTTGATGAAGTCGAGTAGCATCGCCCGCGTTTGCTCTTTTGGTGCGTCAGCAGGTGTACCACGGGACGAAGAGATGGAGTGAGATGGCCTGCACGATATAACGCGTACCAACACAAGATCTTGGGGGTAGCGAACACCTGCCTTGGGCTTTCTCTTTCTCTATGATGAAGTTGACCTCCTTCTCAAGCAACTCTGTGGCTTTGTCGTGCTCGCGGGTGGGCTTGGCGGCCGCCCAAGCGTGGAATTCGAGAACCAAGTCGAGTAGAGCCTTGTTTATCTCTGGCGAAGTGGAAATAGCAACTGTCAGACTGTGTCGCGGGCGGCTGGAGTGGTTCGCGTACTCTGCTGGAACTCGACATCTCGTGAGCCTTCTGTCTCAAAAGGCTGGACCACAGTGGCGATGTGATCAAAGGGCTGGTATTTCTCTGCGGCGACGCTGGTGGGATTTCGCTGTCCGGACATGGTCGATTTTAGAGGGAAGAACTAGAGGGAACGGAGTAGATAACCGCGTGGGTTTGTTTGGCATCAGCCTTGGAAACAAACAAACGGCAAACACAACTATGATCGAGACCCAGGCCTCCCGCATCGTTCGCGACGCGTGAATGGTCACCGACATTGTAGGTGAGGATTGTCTTCCTATGGACTCTGTCTGACTGGGGGTTGACTAGGTGATAAAGACTTGATGAAGATCTACCGGGTGGTACCCAGTCGGATGACCCGAAGTCCCACGATCCCAGTCACAGGACACCACTGCCCTATCCCTCTGGGCCAGTTTTTTTTTTGCGCGTGCTCACTGAAGAGAGGTGACCAGTGACAAACTCTCGCGGCGTTGCATGCACAGGGCCCCACGCTACCCTTCCCCCAGATAACATCAGAACACATTTAGCCTTGGTACAGCCGCTGGCCCCTGTGATACTCTGGATGTTTTTCTTCCATTCTTCCGAGTGCCACATCCATTCTCTTGTTTTTCTATTCTACGGGCGCGCACTTGCTCGGATCGCAACGTAACGCCCGAGCCAATGCAATCATATCCGATTAACAAGGGGAAGGGGGGACGATCGCTTCTGGTTCTAGCTGTAGCGCTCCTCGTGCGTCCCTCGTGGTTTACCGGACTAACCATAGTGAGAGTTCTGCGGAAACCAGCAATTGTTGGAAGACCGCTTAGACTTTTCCTCACGGCCGCGTCTCCCACCATTCATAATCCTTCCGTATTTTTTCCCCACGCGCTCTCTGGGTGTTTCTTAACGTGTGGTTATCAACGGTACGTTCCAGAGTGAACTCAATTGGGGCTCGGGTGCGCTTTTGAAAGGGGGTCGATTGTGCGGAGGGAGTTCTCCGCAGTCGTATGATACGTGGCCCACCTCCGAGGTTATTTCATGCCCTTCTCTTCGACACTTACAGATGGTGGATCTACCCAATCGGTAACTTCGCTGGGGGCATTGTTGCCTCCCATTCTCAACCCACCTCATGGTGATGCTATCTATCACCGCTGGTAGTTGTTGAACCGTTGAATGTCGAAAGACACCGATGTTCTTACACACAGTGCGCTTCTGCGGACAGATCATTCCTGGCTGCTGCGGGTGGCGACCTGAAACTCCATATTACAGCCAGTGCTTCCTTAGTCTCACAAGCGACAGAACCAGAGCCAAGACCCGCTCACGTAGCGAGCACTGCCCTGCCAAAACTAATCCCAGTCCAAACTTCCCCTTTGGTACAGACGTGATCTATGCCAGCTCGCCCTGACGCAGCATCTACAAGTGCTCGATATCGACTCTGAGATCCACACCCGCGAGCCGGACGACACCTGCGAGTCCCTGGATGACCTTTGCATGCTCTCGCACTGTATTCAACGCGAGGGCCAGAGACGGCTCTACCAGACGTGGATACTCACCGTGCTGGGGCTTGAATCTGGAGTTCTCCCCCGCTGAATGTTGGGACTGTTTATGGACCTGTTTGAACCCTTTGACACCGGGGCGTGCATTAGAAGGAGGCACCGTAACTTATCGCAACCTTGGATTTCTCCCACCTCGTATAACGCCACTTCTTGCCGACGTTCGATCATGTATGAGGGATGTTCAACGTTTACCGGTGGGGCCCAGGATCCGATACCACGATGCAGACTGTCCTCGGTGCTTGTGTTCTACCCGCTGCATCGCTCTCAGTTGCGGGGTACCGAACTTCGACTGCCACGAGATGGCGCTTTGTCGTCGGTTGGGATGGATCGCGGTCATAACGGGGCCCTTACCATACTCCACGATGACCGAGAACGGGGATTCTGCCGTCGTATGTTTTTCGAATGTGGGAGTAGTGGATCGTGATAGAGGGCGGTCTGGGAGGTCGACATAGGTGCTATCCGTTCCTTTTAGGGTTTTGAATGTACTTTTATTCTTACATGTACCACTCGGGCCCAAGACACGAACCCCGAAAGTTCACCATATCGCATGTTCCGTGAGCAAAATTCAGGTAATCATAATAAGCAAATGTCCACAAGGACAACTCGCGTAGGGGTATAGGAAGCGACGGATACCCTATGATCAACGAAGGGATAGGAGAACCTGGTCACCAGGACGGAGAAGGCCGACCGCGACACGCAACCAGGCGTAACCGCAAGAGAGGGGTCGGGGTCGTGTCGGGTGGACCCATCTCCCTTCGCAGACGCCGGTGGAATAAGCGTACAGAATACCCAAGTCAGGGCTTACCCACGTCGGTAATAACGCGGCCCCATTCAATACGGTCCACGACTAATGGGATCTATACCTGTAGGCGCATAAGCGATATACACACGCAAGCGAAGGATCCTGTCTCGCCACGGGTAATAATCATGAGTTGTTTGCCGATTATCTTATCTGCTAAAGAAACGGGGATTTTTACGTTGAAGTTTGAATCAGCTCCTTCGAGATGAAGGCGGATCTTCAATCGCTTTACCCTTTGGACACTCTGATTGAAGCCTCACAATCAATTCAAGGTTTCATCTATAAAATAATGAATGCCCCTGGGTGTGGAACGCTACTTACGATCGATTGGCCCACGCCCCTCGCTGCATGCATCATGTATCATATCCGAGACATCGAGCGTCCCCATTGGCCGGAGCCTCAAGGCCTCAAGGGCGGACCGAAAACCGCAGCTTGCCTCCTGAGATGATCGTTGGGGGTACCGCCCGGAAAGCTTGACCCGGGGATTTTCCGGGAAGCTGGAACAAACCATTGTCGCAAGTGACCAGCTGGTTGTGGTCCATTACAACTGCAGGTAACAAGCGACATCGCGTGCATCGGCGGAATTGGGGTTCGTCGTCGGGAAATTGAACCTGTAAAATTCGCTTTCCCCATGGTGCATGCCGCTTAGGCACTACAGCCTTCTGACAGCGACGCCGCTCCCGAGGATGTAACGCCTCTAGGTGGGTGGAAATGCCTGTACGATTAGCGGGTACGTCTCTTTGACGAAGAGGTGGGGCGCTAGACGTGAGAGCCATTGCCCATTATTATATATGGGAACTGGGGGATTCACAGGCACGAAAAAAAATCCCGGCAACCCAGAAGCACCTTCAAGAAATACCGCCTGGCAGATCTTTTCTACGGATAAAGAGAATACGAGCTGTCGATGTAGATTGTCTATAGGTCGTTTGTATACGGTCGACTTTCCATCCACGATCGGATGTCAAAAAGTTGTGGTGACCAAGCGACGCGCACCGGAAGACTGTTCTTGCTCGCTGATCTCAATCGCCAGTCAAGTCTGGGCCAGTCGCTGTTTAGCGGCATCGGAGACCATCAGGGACCTGGTGACCAGACCTCTGCAGCCGTCCGCCGTCAGTCCTCCGCCTCGTTCACGGCAAGTCGCGAACAGTCACCAACCGTGTGAAAACTCGCCGTTGGGGGTCCGCGTTTTTTGCTGCACCGCGCTCGCGACGTTATCCCTCATCTAACCGCTCACATTTCCTGAGCCCTACTTGCAGCACCCGCCATATCTGAACGGCAATCTCGCGATTACTGAGATGTGATCTCCCTCGGTCCCGGTTCATTCAGGACCGGAGCAGCGATCTGATCTAAATCTTTCAGTTTATGTGGAACATGGTGCCATGAGATCACAGACTTCGGTAACGAACTCGTGCAAGTACCATTTTTCCAACCCATAACCGCTTGAAGGGCATAAAAAACTCACCTGGTTCTGCCTGCAGGTCGCCTCGCTTTTCGCGGGAAGTCTTCAAATACCCTGCTCTCTCGCTTTTCTGAGCTCCATCCCCCTCCCCTCTCTATCCTATTATGCACCCTGCCGGACTGTTGGTTTTTGTCCGGGAAGTCTTCACCACAAGACTATTCTGGCAAATCTGCGTCCTATTTATTCCGTTGCTGTTCCTATGCGACTATGCCGTTCTCTGGTGGACAGCCAAGAGGGACAACACGCCGGCCTCCCTGGGTAGCTTATCTATTTCTACTATCGTTCCTTTCGTTCGCAATCGTTACGACTTCTTAAACTGGGGGTTCCAGACCACTGGGGAACCCGTGTTCCAGTTTCGACTCTTAAATGTACGTCACGTCCTATCCACACCGTTACGTTGCCCACACGTTGCTTCAACAGAAACCAGTGGTGGCCGTTTCCGGTGAAAGCGGCAGATCGTCGTTTCTGACCGCTAAAGGTTTTGACATTCATCCTGGCTTCAAGGATCTGCTCGGTGGTGTATGCCTTTTTACTTCCTCCGTTGCCGCCTGGTAGCTGATCACCGCAACCACATAGATCCCCATGGTTAGGGGAGTGACTTCCGACCTTCACGGAAAGACCATTGCCCATATTTATCGACGGCTGGCTATGGTGCAGACGCAAGCAAGCCTGTCAAATCGTATGCGGAAATTCACCGTTCCACCAGGACTGTCTCTAACCTCCATTCATTAATAGTGATTCCGCAGCTTTTGGCAGACTGTCGTAATACTATTGAAGGCTGGGGAAAATGCGGTCGGCTGGACCCATTCTCGAGTATCTATCACGTTTGTATTCCCGTTTTTGACTTCTTCCCGTGGCAACAGCACTTACACTTCACTTCAGCTTATTTTCCAACTCACCGTCCGAGCCTTGACTGGAACAGAAATTGCGGATGACCCTGCGATCGTCGTTCGTCTGAAACATCTGTACGACGAGGTCGACGAAGGTAACACTCCCGCTGCTATCTTATTGCCCTGGTGGCCTGGTCGGGGGATGATCAGGAAACTATTGGCTACGAAGAGGATCTACGATATCATTACGAAAGCCATCGACATGCGAATGAAGAGTGGGAAGCCACGAGACGACACACTGCAAATGTTGTTGGACAGCGGGGATGACAATATGATGGTGGTGGGATTCATTATGGGACTGATCATCGCGGGTGCGCGTTCAACCGGGACAACAGGTGCGCAGCTTGTTTGAGGAGCTATTTCATCGTTTGACGCCCCATTCAGCGAGCTGGTTGTTAACTTACATCGGTGCACACCCCGAGTGGAAGGCAAAGGCCCACGCGGAGATTGAATCGCTCATGTTCGCGCACTCTTTGGCGCCTTACAAGGCTGGCGCTCCCCTCTCCGATCTCTCGGCTGCACTCGCTCAAATCCCGTTGGATGCATGGGAGGGTTCGACGCCCGTCCTCGATGCGGTGATACGCGAGACAACCAGGTTGGCGCAGCCTCACACGGCCATGCGAAAGAACATGGGACCTGACATGCACATCGACGGGAAGCTCATTCCTTCTGGCCATTACGTCGTTTATCCGTTCAGCGACGTCCATTTGAACGAGGAGCTGTACCCCGATCCATGGAAATTTGATCCAACCCGTCCGCTTCCTGATGCGCAATACTCCTACGTTGGTTGGGGTGGAGGTTCGGCTCTCTTTACATTTTCTCTCTAGCCACAGACTGACGCTGCTTGCATTCGATAGGTAAAACCACCTGTCTCGGTCAACGACTAGCAAAGCTCGAGATGAAACTACTTGCGGCGACATTCCTTCTTGGAATTGATTTTTCCATTGTCGATAACGGAGGCAAGGTCTTGGAAGCCTTACCACGGCCAAACTGGAACGACATGCTCGGTTGTAAGCCCTCTAGAGATTCGTGTTTCGTTCAGTACCAGGTAAATTATTGAACGATTGAGGCCTCCGGTGACGTTGTATTCCCCTTCTTTGTCTTTATTTTTTTATTTTCTATTTCCTTTGTTTCTCTTTGCTCTGTTGATAATGGCCCTTATGTGCGTGTGGTTTCGTCATTACTGTACTGTAAGATACGTAGGCAGATGTAGAACTACTGTACCGGACTATAACACGGACACTCGGACCCGTAGTAATTTCCTACTTTTAGTTTTCAGACGAATGTCAGTCTGTCCGCTGCTCGCTTCCGATTGATTCGCCCACCCCCTGACGCTTTGAATTCCTCACGCTCTGCCGCCCTCTTTGCTTCGATCCAAGCCTGTTTTTCTCGCAGTTCCCGCCGCAGAAGGCGGGCTCTCTGTTCGGGGGAGGGTTCCCATTTGCTCCGCAGTATTCGACGGACCGCCTCAGGACTTATCCGAAACCTTTCAGCCAGCATTGGCGTTGAAAATGTCTCAGGATCATGCGTGTGTAAAACACGCAATCCGTCCATGGCTTGTCTGGAAAGTTTGTGAGGTGGTGACCAACCCTCTGGGAATAGACTCTTCATCCGTTCACGGTGCATTCGAGCTGCGATCGGAGTTGGCTTTTGTATAGCCTTTTTTGAAATATGGTATGTGGGCGGTCGTTCGCGCTCCGTGAGCAATAACGAAGGCTCCTGAGCCGTGCCGTCGGAATGTGGCTTCAATGAGGGAGGAGGTTTGGGGGCATAAGTCATCCAGTCGCGTTTCGACAATGTAGATGAACTAGATGAAGGTGAGGCACGCGTCCTGTCGCTGTAGTCCTCGTCGTGATCGTCAAGAGGGGCGGAGAACTGGACTTGGGACGCGGCAGTTCGGATTCCTCGGTGAGCCGTGCAGGCAGCCCACCCCGATACGCATCGGAGAGCCGCCCGAAACTGTATCAGTGCCATCAGGGGACTAAGGTAGCCTGCCGCACGGTCGAAACGCGGTTGGTCTGTGGACGGCCGGCGGCGATGGGTGGTGGTGAAGAGGTGTGTGTGTGTGTCACTCGGCAGTTTGCGAGAGCGATCGCTTCAATTACTTGGTTGCAGCTGCCAGACTCTGCCGTTTCCCGCATATATCTTTCTTTCTCTGTTTCTCCCTCCTTCAACACCCCGGTTTTGTGTTATTGATAATTTGGACATGGCCGACGTTTCAGATCCCAAAATTCAGCAAGGTTCGTTTCACAATAACACGCAGCAAATGCCAGCTATATGTGACGAGACCGAACCAAACTCTGTTTTCATAGCCTACCTCGACGTTCGGTCCGATAAATCAGATACCAACTGGCTGTTGCTCGACTACGAGGCGTGTATTTTATTTTATTTTATTTTCCCCATCATACCAAAAGAGCCGCTACGACGTGCTGACCTGGCTTTGTGGTGCCCCAGAATGATCGTTCCGATAAACTCGCCCTCACCCAGACGGGCTCTGGTGGCTTGAATGAGCTGAGCGGGCTTCTGAACGACTCCAAGGCCTCTTATGGATACGCTCGCGTGAGCTTCTCCAACGACAAAGAATCGCAGAGAGAAAAGTTCATTTTGGTTGTCTGGATTGGCAAGGATACCAAAGTCATGAGGAAAGCCAAGGCACGTCTTTTCTCCTGACTTGCAAACTACTGCATGGTGAACCCTGGTCTAGATATCTGTTCACTCAGCAGACGTCAAGTCTGTTTTAAGGGTGTTCTCCATTGAGGTTGCCGCAAAAGAACGCGATGACCTCAAGGAGGGTCCCATCATCGTTCGGTTGCGAAAGGTTTGCCACGCTTATTTATCGTTTTCGTCTTGTGACTCAAACATCGCGCGCATACAGGCTGGCGGTGCGAGCTACGACGGCGTGTAACTATGACACTTCACTCTGCGAATGAAATGAACAACGATCCCCCTTTTTAAATTCATACAGAATTCGGGGCGAAGTTGGGTGCCAAGAACCTGTCTAGGTTGTGGATTTTGTCCCCCTCAAGTCGCATCCCTACCCATTCTGGAAAAACGACTTCAGCGCAAGAGGCCGTTAAGATGAATGGGCTGATCGTCACCTTCCATCCGGGTTGCGTCTAGGACTTTCTCATAGAAATCGATGGAGGGCTGGTTCCACTATCTCTTCAGTCAGCGGCTGCGGAACGCCGGTCGTCTATTCATTCACCTTGAGGACCGACCAGTCCACCCGGGGGCACCCCTACAGGTTGGCATGATGAATGATTGTCCACCACGGAACGGGAATCCAGACCTCCTCTTGGGCGATCTTGCCCAGTTGCCCGAACAGCGCTTTACCGATTCCGAGCTTTCTGAATGCCTCCTTCACATAGAGGTCCTCGAGCTACGCACATGGTCAGGCCAAGCTTGTCCCGGCATCCCGTGAGAAAACACTGACATATATTCCTGGCTTTCCCGTCCACGTAGAGAAGTTGAAGAAGTAGAGGGCGAAACCTATCGGTTCATCTGACTTGGAAAAGGCCAGCAGTGCGTGTGCAAAGGGTTTTTCGAAGAGGTTGTGCAACAACTGCAGGACGGGGCCAAATTGAGGAAAGGCCGTCTACCGGAGCTGGAGATCGATCGAGCTCACTATCTCTGGGGTTGCTTTCACTTGCTCTGGAGCCTTTTCATATACGGCCTAGGGGTTTGCTCAGAGATGGTATGGCCGTGTGGGACAAAGAGCCGGATAGCACACACAAGTTCAATGATAAGATCTAAGATGGTTTGCTGCTGTGTGATTAGACACGTTTGATGCACCGCTCAACCCCGTGCTTACTACGTCTTCAGGCGTTGCCTCTCTGATGTAGAACTCAGCCATGGCAGTCCAAGAGCTCAAACAAGGATGACTAGGAAACAGACGCCAATGCACTGTGGCTGAAGATCACGGCAACTGCCGGAGTGCTGAACCTTGTTTTTCCCGATCCACGACGATTTCCTCCCCTCCCCGTAATCCGTGACCCGTCCACTCCGCCTCGACGATGGATCCTGCAAAATTAGCCAAACTCCAGGCTCAGTCTGCCGCAAACAGGATCGGTGAGCGTCCCAGATGCATCGGCGGATCGTGACCTTACCTTCTGATATCCCTATCTTCGTCTTTCCCACCTCTCATTCGTTCTGGATGGCAACTCCTCGGTTAATCCCGCGCCTCTCCAGGCGGGAAGGGCACAGTCCGCAGAAAGGTGGTCAGGAAGACCAAACCATCGGGTGCCCAGGACGATAAAAAGCTACAGGGTGCCTTGAAGAAGCTCAACGTCCAGCCCATCCCTGGTGTGGAGGAAGCCAACATGTTCAGGGAGGACGGAAATGTGCTGCACTTCAGCGCTCCCAAAGGTGCGATCACTCCTTCCTCGACCTTTGCAGTTCGAGACCCCGCTCCCGGAAGTACGCGACTGACTGCATGCTACCTAATCTCCAGTTCACGCCGCTGTTTCCGCCAACACCTTTGCTGTGTACGGAACTGGACAAGTGAAGGAATTAACCGAACTTGTTCCTGGTATCCTCAACCAGCTTGGTCCCGACTCTCTGGCTTCTCTGCGTAAGCTGGCCGAGTCCTACCAGGCCATCCAACAGAATCAGAAGCGGCCATCCGCCGGGGATGACGACGACGACGACGTCCCAGACTTGGTGGAGAACTTCGATTCTGTCAACATCGAGGAGAAGCCCGCCGAGGAGACGAAGGAGGCTGACTTGGATGGATTGAATTGATGTTGTGTACCCGGGAGAGAGAACCATCATGACCCCACATTGCTGTTGTTTTGCACACTGTATTATCTGAAAAACATCCCACGTACCCATCCACCCGCGCATGCAGAGATGTACACCAGTTGAGTGGAGTGATCACACTGACGATTCTCCTTTATCGTCGGCTCTTCAGTTCATCCCAATCCCGTTCAAGTGTATTCTTCGTTGCTCACACTCATTTCTGGGGTTCGTTATGATACTGCCTAGCCAGAAATGTGGTCAGACCTCGTGCGTCGGGCCGTG
>Ga0307515_10009620_pt1 | contig 18656 bp, 3 predicted proteins | sample 17_EM_MG_FD_194513 | JGI IMG/M metagenome (GOLD analysis project Ga0307515, IMG submission 194513) | Populus trichocarpa ectomycorrhiza microbial communities from riparian zone in the Pacific Northwest, United States - 17_EM | ecosystem: Host-associated > Plants > Roots > Unclassified | place...
GAGATACTAAATAAAAAGAACCCCTAAGACGCACAGGGCCTTATAAGAGATCTTTTAAAATTTATTTAGTGCACTTATAGCAAGATTATTAATAAGGCTCCTCTATTTAGGATATAGGCTATAATAGAAAGCTTTAAAGTATATATAGATATTTGTAAAGAAAGTTATAATATAGAGGATACCTGGAAGTTTTTAAGGATTATAGAATGCGCTCTTAAGGTCGCTATAAACAGAACGCTCTACTCTAGCAGTGTTCGCCTAGCTACGTTAGATAATCTATAAAATCTACTACTTATCTATATAGGAGAGCTCTCCAATTCCCTAGTATTTTAATTACAGCGGCTAAACTACGCTAAATGCCCTAGGCCTCCTTTAAGATACTTTAAGCTTTAAATTCTTAACGCATTCTTAAACTGTCAGGTGAAACCTGAGTAGATAGTTATATAGCCGTAAGGTATGGGCGACCCTGGAGCAACCCAGAGGTAACTCGCCCGTAAGGCATATGCTCTACACATACCTAGGGAAAACCCTTCCTACCTTACACACAGACTCCTCCTTTTCCCTTAAGGATTTGTCTCTATCTATACAATATACCTATTGTTCTATTATTAGACTCCCTATCTATATCCTTACCTTATATTTAAATCCTTACTAATCCCCTTAGGAGAATAGCCGGTTTAATTTTTCTATAATACCTCTAAAAAGAAAACCAACGCCTACACCCAATGGTAATACGCTGGCGATATAACTGCAAAATACCTTAGGATCTAGTGTAGACGAAACCGCTAGAAGCACACCAGTAGCATTTAAGCTATTTTCCAAATCTTAAAATAATTAGATATCTATAAACGCTAAAGACTAGTTTAACTTATACACCTAGGCTTAATAAAAGCTTAGTAAAGTTACTAGCGTCCTACCTAATACCGCTAATATAAAGGAGCTAGATAAGCTAGCTAAGAAAATAGCTAACTTATAGAGTATTATCGATTTAATAAAGCCCTTCTGTCGCCTCTCTAGTGAAGAGTATAAGTTACATGGTAAATGCATACGCTAAATAAATCTTAACGCCCTAGTTAAGATGTTACTACCCGATATTAGCAGTACTACTTAATAGCATTTCGACCGGTAGATCGCCGCAGTTAAGAACCGATTTAAGGTTAATAACGCTAACTATAACTGTAAGCGAAGCACGCGCTAGGCCATTAAAGGTCTTATAAAAGAGAAGACAATTACCCAACTAGTTTATTACTGGTTAGGCACTAAGGATAAGGGTCCTTTACTATAGGACGAATTTAAGACTATAGTCTAAGACCAGATTAGGAACCCTATAGTAAGACGCTTTAATAACGCTATAATATACTATATAGCTATTATAAAGGAGAACTAGAGGTTTAATATCTTCCTAGCCTGTATGCGTAGCTTAGAGGACCTCTTCTTATATACCCTTTTGTTAATCCTAAATAATAGGTAGACTTTTGGTTCTTACGTCTCCTAGCCTACCTATAAGTAGAGCTCTTTTACCAGAACTTTGCCTAACGGGTAAGAACCGCTAAAGACCTCTTTAATAAAATCTACTATATAGAGCAATTACTTAATACTATAAAGCTTACAGAAGATCGCGTAAGTAGTAGCGGTAAATTATTATATATAAAGCGCGGCCGTAGTATAGGCTCTATAGAGTTAGGCTTAGGGAATAGAACCTAAAAAGGGCAACGCTTTTCTGAGTAAACTCCTAGGGAGATTACCTAAAAGCTAGATAGCTTAGGGGACCCCCTAAACGCTAGTGCTACGTAGGCGAGTTAAAGGACCGTAGGCGGCCATTATAAGGAACACTAGAAGCAGGCTAATAAAGAAAAGTTAGCTCGGGCTTTAGAAAACCTAAAGCCCTAGTAGCGTATCTCTCTTAATTATAACTAGGGCCTAATATAGAGGGAGAGAAGAAACGTATTATGGTATACGTCGTAATAGATATACCTTAGGGCGAAGTCCGCCTACATGCTTTATATAATAATGGGTGCTAAATTAACCTTATTAATTAAGATATTATCCGTAGGTTTAACCTGCCTATACGCTACGCACTATATTTATATAAACCTATTATACGTTTCCTTAATAGTAACCAGATAATAATCTAGGATATTTATAATCTAACGGTCACTACTAGCGACTCCTAGGGTACCTCTTGCACTATTAGCCCGCAGACCTTTTAGGGCGGCTTATTTAATAGTTACAATATAGTTTTTAAATAGGATTAGCTCGCGGAAGCAGATCTATTAATTAGCTTCCATTCTAGATAGTTTGTTTAGGGTACTTTAAACCCTAAACGCCTCTAAATAGTTACCCTTAACGCTCTCCTGGCAGACATTAAGGCTAGTGAAATAGTCTATTTACTATAGCTAGAAGACTCCTTTTTTACGCCGGTCGTAAATATAATAGAGGACCTGTTATTACTAGTAGCGAGTACCTATATAAACCCTCTAGACGTAGAGACACCGGTTATAAACATAGTAGAGGACCTACTATTATTGGCAGTGAGTACCTATAAAGACCCTCCAGTGCTGGCGCAGATTACCTATATATAAGGGGGAGGTGATTAAAACCCTAAAACTATTGAGTATACTGTAGCAGAGCTGTATATACTCTTAGTGCGAGCATACCTACGAAATATATATCGGCTATACCTTTCTCTTTACTGGCTTCCGGAAGCATACTACCACATAATAGTTACTTTAACCTTTATGGCCTCTGGCCTACTAGATATATATAAGGAGGAAATTAATATCTTTTTTAATGAGCTAGTAAGTATACTACCGCAGAACTCTAAGTACGACCACGCGATCGACTTAGAAGAAGGTAAAACGCCACCGTAAATACCCCTCTATAACCTCTTACAGAAAGAGTTATAGATCTTACAAGAGTACCTAGACAGTACTCTTAGAAAGGGCTAAATTAGGCCTAGTAAGTTACTTACTAGAGCGCCTATCCTCTTTATACTAAAAGCAGACGGTATAATGCGGCTATACGTTAACTATAGACGCCTGAATAAGATCACAATTAAAAATTAGTACCCCCTACCGCTGGTTAGCAAACTCTTTAATAGGCTTAGCTATATAAAGATATATATAAAGCTAGATCTTTATAATGTATACCATAGGATTTATATTAAAAAGAAAGATAAATAAAAGACCGCATTTAAGACACGCTACGGTCACTTTAAGTACCTAGTAATGCCCTTTAGTCTTACTAACGCCCCTATAACTTTTTAGAGCTGTATTTATAAAGCTCTAGGAACCCTAATAGATACTATCTATATAGTTTACCTAGATAATATTCTTATCTACTTAAATAATAAGGATAAGTACGTCGAGCACGTTAAGTAGGTACTGCGACAGCTTCGCGCTTAGGGCCTATACGCCAAACTATTAAAATATATCTTTTATGCTAAGAACGTTGAGTTCCTAGGCTTTATTATTACCCCTAGGGGTATTATAATGGACCCTAACCGCGTAAAAGCTATTAAGGAATGGCCTAAGCCTAAGTCCTATAGGGATATCTAGGTCTTCCTTAGCTTTGCTAACTTCTATAGGCGATTTATCTAAAACTACTTAGATACCGTATACCCCCTACACATATATTTTATATAGGCATATCGCAACCCAATATTAGATAGGGAGAAGAAGAAGAAGCGTAAGTTAAAAGGGCCTACTAAATGGTATTAACCCTGGTCCTGGCCTAATAATATATAGTAGGCGTTCTGTAAGCTACGCGCTACATTTATATAAGCTCCTCTACTTCGCCACTTTAACCCTAATCTACCCCTAATAGTAATTACTAACGCTTCCGATTATGCCTATAGCGGTATACTTCTGCAGCCTTTAGGGTAAGAAGATTAACTCTACTGGCACCTAATTGCTTATTATAGTTAAAAGCTTACTAGCCTAAAAGTATGGTATAATACGCATAATAAAGAACTACTCGCTATAGTGCAATGCTTTAAGACGTGGCGCTATTACCTTAAATACGCCGCGCATGTAACGCGCATGCTTTATAATTATAACAATTTTAGGTACTTTATAACCACTAAGAGCTTATCTACTTATTAGGCCCAGTATGCTAAGGAACTAGCTAAGTTTAATTTTAAGATTAAATATAAGCCAGGCAAAATAAATCCCGCTAATATACTATCCTAGCGCCTAGATTATACCAAAGGCTTTAAAGATGGTAGTAAGAGGACAATCCTTAATGCCATGCTGCCTATATTATAGTAAAAGTTACGGGTTATAGGCCTTGTGGGCGGCCCTAGTGCTACTATACTAAACTAGTAAGTAGCATGCGTGCAGTATACAAAGTAGTAGTAGCTGCTTTAGCCGAAACGGTGTTTATGGAATAACCCCCTAAGTTACTAGTTAATTTTATTCATAGAGTATAAAAAAGGGACGCCTTTATACGCTCTATATGTGATTAATTAACCTAGAAATAAGTTCCTGCTAGTAATAAGGACTATACCCTTAATAATTAAGGACTCCTAAGGCAAAATAATAAGGTCTGGGTGCTGAATTGTATACTACTATAATAGGAGATCCTTAAGCGGAATTATAACGATTCTATAGGCGGCTATTATGGTTTTAATTATACTTTTAAGGTAATTGCGTAAAAGTACGCTTAGAACGGCCTTATTTAGGACCTCCGCAAATACCTAGATAATTACAATACCTACTAACGCTCTAAATCGCGCCGTTATAAACCTTATGGTAAGCTATAGCCTCTCTAGGCCCCACCTAAGCCTAGTGGCATTATTTACTTAACTTTATTACGGATTTCCTAGAGTCTAAGACTTCTAATAGCGTAGAGTATAACTCTGTCCTTATCCTTATAGACCGTTTTATAAAGCTAGTGCGCTACTATCTAGTGTATAAGATAATTAATGCTACGCAACTTACAGAACTCTTATTTAGAGTCTTTGCACAAATAGGGCCTCTAGATAATATTATCTCTAATAGGGGTAGTATATTTACGAGCGAGTACTAGAGCACTATGTGCTACTATCTCCGCGTTTAATATAAACTTAGCACTACATTTTGCCCGCAGATAGATGGTTAGACGGAGCGTCAGAACTAGGAGCTTAAGGTATACCTGTATATATTTATAAACTAGAAACGGTCTAATTAGGCCTCCCTACTTAAAGAAGCAGCCTTTACCTATAACTCTAAGGTCTATACTATAATAAAGCGTTCCCCTATTAAGCTCGCCTATAGCTAGCTACTAAATGTCCTAAACGGAGTCCCGGATAGCGTCTAAGACGCTTAGCAAGGTGGGGAGGGATCTAAGTCGACAAATGTCTAACTCGTAAAGACGCATCTATAACGCCTACGCCTTACACGTAAGGTAGCGGCGGCGTCGATAATACACGCCTAAAAGCTTTAGGTAAAATACTACAATTGTCACCACCTGGCTAAGCATTTCGCCGTTAGTAAACGAGTCCTACTCTCCTCTAAGAATATCCGCACAAAACGTCCCTATAAAAAGCTTAACTATAAGTTTATAGGACCGTTTTAGATCCTAAAGCGTGTAGGGTAGTAAGTATATAAGCTAGAGCTCCTACTTGCTATAGCACGGCTCCACCTAGTTTTCTATGTCTCCCTACTAAAGCCTTATAGGTCACGCCCTAGGTTTTAACCCCTGGTAGTAAAAGAGCTTAAGGAAGGTAGTTAGGAAGTAGAAGTAATCGTTGCCCACTAGGATTATGCTAGACAACCACAGTACCTTATTAAATGGTTAGAATGGCTAAATAAGTATAATAAATGGAAATATGAGATAGAACTTAAGAATTGTTAATAACTATTAGATAAGTACCGCAAGCGGGACACCCTAGCCTTATAGCTAAAGCGCAGGCGAAAAGTAAGCGCCGCTGTTAAAATATAACCTGCATTAAAGCGGAATAGAGGACGTCTAAAGGGATTAAAGAATAAGTAACGATTGCTGTGACTTATAGGCGAGGCTACGGCGTATGCCGGCAACGAAGCTTAATTTAGAAAGCACCCTTCCTAGACCTAGTCCGTTACTCTATACTAGCTAAGCAGATTGTTTATATATTAGAGAATAGGCCCGTCTATAACTAGGGTCCATTTAACTAGGGTCTATAACCTACTGGTGACCTGCCGGTGATAACCTATACCGACAACTTATACACTATTCTATATATATGCTACGTAGAGAACGTATAAGGCTAAAGCATGTAGCCGGCTTAAAAAAAGAGCCCTTATTTAACGACGATAAAGGTATACGCAAACTTCGCTTAATATTAAATAATTCGCTAATAAAGCCAATAGCTTATCTTAAATACCTTAAAGAAGATATTTAAAGCCTAAGTAAAGACAGAGATATAGGGGCGCTTAAGTTGTACCGTATATAAACCGAAGCTGTAAAATCTAAGTATGTGTTATATAGGAGTTTAATACTTTTAACTAACTTAGTATAGGTACTTTAAAGGGAGTAAATTTTAAGTTAATATACTTGCCGTACTTGGGACTTATAGGGCCTACGGTTATAGTGTGGTGGTGGACGCGGTCCCTCTTAGATAGGAAGTTATAATGCTGTCTGTCTGTCTATCTGTCGGTTAGTCGGTCGGTCGGTTGGTCGGTCAGTCGGTCGGTCAGTCGGTCGTTAGTCGTCATCAATTAGTAGGAAAGCAGTCAGTAAGAAGAAAGGAAAGAATGTATTCCCGGTAGGTCGTGCTAGCGAGAAGAAGAGAAGCCGAAGGCTCGATATATACAGGGAAATGCCAAGGCACTAAGCAGTAGTCCATTTTACCCCACTACAATAGGATATCGCTATTAGATATATGCGTAAAGCGGGCTAAGTCTTATTCTAGTAGCATGGCTAGATTATTTACACCTTAGAGCAAAAATATTACTAAGAGAGCTGGGTTTAATATTAAGGATTGCCCTGTGGAATATAGAGAGTCGTCTTTTATTATAGGTCTTAGCGTTTATCTCCTTAGCGGATAGTCGCGATACGGCAGATATAGGGGGCCTAGCGTAAGGTAGATATTATTTTTATTAAGCGCCAATTTATATAAAACAATAAGTAGGCGTAAAAATTGTTGCAAATTAACTAGCTCTACTTATCCCCAATATTCAAATTCGCTGCTATTTTCTTAGGAGATCGCTTTGGTTATAATCTCTTCTGCTTACTATTATCGGCTCTACTAAAGGGGAGAACGGACTGTTTTAATCTTTGAGTTAACGTATTACGGTAGTGTAGAGCTTGGAATCCCTAGTGACTTTATATTTTTTAATAGTATATACCAAACTGCGAAGGGTACCGCGTGGCAGTGTTATCCTAGAAGAATAGTTATAAAGTAGTATAATCGTCTCTAGGTTGTCCAGTATCGTAAACTCCCTCAGTAATTCGTTAACGTTACTTCGGTGTCAGCCTTTAGAGAAATCGCCGTTGTTAAGCTTAACGGGACGGGCTGGTAGATAGTCGGAGCGGCCAAAGGCATTCTATACATACTCTTTATTAAATCCATTATAGATAAATACGTAGGCATTATACTGATAACCAAAGGTATATATTATTGGATATCCCTTACCTCTTAGTAGGATTAAAATACAGAGTTATACCAGTATTTAACAATCTTTTATTCCGCGCTAAGAAGTAATTTTCTAACTAGTTTAGCTAGGAGCTAATTAATATAGATAAACTCACGCCGTCGCTACTAATTAAAGGTTTGCGCCCCTATAGTTAGGACAACTTTAATTAGCTAAGACACGTTATGCTAGCGGTCGGTAGGAATTAGTCGTCCACTTCCCTAGTTCTAACTTTTACTTTCCCTTAACTACGCTGCTGCCTATAGGTTATATACGATATATATAAAATATATATATGCACGGCTTAATTAAGGTGGTAGACTTATGTATGTGTTAAAAGCAGACTTAAGGCCCATATTAATTTGTTACCCTTATATAAAAACTAATGCATATAAAGGTAAAGTATATTCCCCTAGTTTCTAAATAGCTTTATGCTATTACACTTAGTTACAGTTAGTCCGAAAAAAATCTTAACCCTATATACTAAATTCTAATAGCCTAAGGGACTGCACTATATCTTAAGGTGATGTGCTACTATATTAAGTACACTAAAAAATATAACAAGTATATGGCGCCCCTAAAGTATATAATTTCGAAGCGAAGATATAATAAGTGTGATATAGCGAATGTTACTAAATACCCTTATAAGGATTCTAAGCTAGCAAGAGGGTAGAATAGTAAGGAGATCTGGCTTAGGACAAGTAAGAGGAATAAATCTTATCTAAGATATCTTTCCTAAGTTAGTGCCGTCCGTGCTCTTATTAATAAAAAGAACTCATTCTAGTATATATAACTCCGTAACTAATTAAGCCCGCGCGCTAATCTTGGGATAAGAAGTACTAAAGCTGCGATAGCTATAATTGTAACGATAAGAACCAAATTGGGGAGAACGGTAATAGGAGAGGCTGAGGAAAATTTGTTCCGCTATGCACCTTTATATTATTAAATTAGTTATATAAGATAAAATTTAAAGCAAATATACCTTTTAAATCTTAAATAACGGCATTGGAGGTATTATATTGGCCTTGCTAGCATTTTTTAATAATACTTCTAATTGCTTACAGAGACTTAGTTTCAGGAAATTCCCCTTTTAAATACCAAACGTAAATATCTGCGTTAGATAATATATGGTAAGGAATAACTTTAGTTATAATTTTATATAATACAGAGCTAAATGCGAAGAGATTACCTTTAATAGATTGGGCCGATCCAGGATATTAATAACTAGCTATTACTATAACAAGAAAAGGAGAACTATCTAATAAAGAACTAGCATAGTCCGCTAATTTAGCGTTTAGATTCTTATCTAAGAATACGTTTTCGGACGTTAGGTCTCCATAAATAACGCCTATATAATAGGCGAAACCTAAAGATTCTATAAGTTGAGTAGCTTAGTGGAGCTATTGCCTAACATTAATGTTGTTTATATACTTCTTAAGGAAAGATTAGAGATTACCGTTAAGGGCATATTTAAGGCGGATGCTTAATTTATAAGGTCCATAATAACGTAGAACTCCTTAATATCCTCCGCGTTCGCTAAATCGCTTATAAATCTTCTTCTTAATCGCAATAAAGTCCGCGTTTTCCTTGGTATAAGGGAATTTAACAATAGTTTGGGAAGATTTATTAAGGTATACTATACCTAAATTTCCCTAAGAAACAATGTCTTTTAGACTAAATCCTATTGGGTAGTTAATTTTGTCTAATATAAGCGATAGCTGTATTAGAAGATGCCTTAAAGATATTTTAACTATCTACCCTTCTAACCTAATACTTGCTATTAAATTAAGGGTTTAATAGAAAGGCGGAGCTTAATAGGACACTTAGAGGATAGATGTTGGAGGATATATATATATAAGGGAAATAGACGAACAAAGTTTTGTGGGGATACTGAAGAGAGGGTGGCTTTAGGAATGTCCCGTTAGTATATACAAGGGAAATTAAGAGGGCGTTAGGCGTATATGCGCTTACCTTTTATATTAACGCCAAGGGACGGATTAGCGGAATTAATAAGCGTTGCTTTAGCCCTTATACGTAATAGGCGATCCTTAAGGATTAATAGTAATAAATCCCGCTAGTTTATTGTAAAAGGTACGGTTTAAGGCAGGCTTTCGAATTAAATGGACAGAATTTCGTATTAATGGTGTAAGATTCTGCATAGAGTACGGTCCGGTAAAGAAAGGGTCCGAAAGGTTACTATATAAGTCTTACTACTGGTTTTTAACGCAGAAATCTTAGGGGTAAAAAAAGGGAAGTAGAGAGGTTAAAGGCGAAGAAGGTGGGAGAAGAGTTGGAAGTAGAATGTAGAGCGGAGGACGAAGTTAGAGTGCTTCGCGTGGCGTAGCTAATACTAGCTAAGATTCCATTAGTCGTCTTGGCGCTTTTCGGAGTTATTTTAGTTATATACCTATTAGTATTGTTTAAATAGCTAAAACTAGCTAAAATATAACTGGGAAAGTTTAATACTTAGTTACTAAAATGTTTAAGTGTTAAATGTCTTATATTAGCGCATCCCTTTCCCCCCTAATAGCCTAGAGCTCTTAGTCTAGACTTTTTTTCTTATCTTTAGCGCGCTATCTTCGGTCAATCTCGCTATTTAATATATCTTGTATTTGATTTAGCTTATTACTTAAATTTTTATTTTTAGCTTCTAATTCTTCCATCTTAGACTTAAAGCTTAATAGTTGCGTAAAGACACTAAATAGCTATATAATGGAAAGACACTAAATAAATATATCCGAATTTACTAATCGGCCTTATAAGGTCTCCTAAACTAAATATAATAGTATAATCACTATAATAATATAGCAGCCTCTATTCTATTATCTTAACCTATAGATATACGTAAGTAAAACCCCTTAGGAGTTAATAGAGGAAGGAGTTTGTTTTTCCCTTACACCGATAACTATGTCCTTAAAGCTATAACCCGTGTATACTAATTAATAAGGTGCATATACGGGCGGTAAGTTATTCTGCCGCGTTACTAAATCTCTTAAAAGGAGGAAGTAGTAGCTTTTTACAACCTAATTTTTAGAAATAGTATATTAAGTAGGCTGCGTAAGTTCTATGTCCTAGATATATAATTGCGCACTATTTTAGTAGTATATTTAATTAATAAAGCTATTTATTTACGACTTAACGTAAGGAAGTTTAGTATCCTAAGTGGAGACTAGCTTTAGAAGGTATTATAAAAAGTAAGTTATAAAATTATAGGTATAAGCAATCGTCGCTTTCCCAAGTTTCCAGCTAGAGATTGTGGCCGCTTTAAGGCAGACATTGAAGTTTCAGATATAGTGGTTAAGGAAAGGCTAGATATTCGTGCCGCGTTTAGTAAGTAGGAGGATAGGTTAAAAGATGATAAAAGTAATAAGCCGCTTTATTACCTAAAGGTGTTGGTATAGGTCTTCTAAATATTTTGTGCAGTGCTTACTTTACTACGTGTGTAATAAAGCCAAGTCGCAATAAGAAGTGTTATTATTTGGATTTTTAAGAAACGGGCAAATATAGTTGCTTTAGGGCGTAATATATAGGCTAAGCGTTATAAAGAGGTACTTATCCTATTTCTAAAGTTAGAACTATTTAGCGTATTTAATCATTTAGGTATTTAATATATGCCTACGTTCTAAGCTCTAGATCGTCCCGTCTCCTTTAATTACCTTTAAAGCTAGACCGTAATCTACTTTAGAGCAATAAAAGGAGGTACGTAGGCTCTTTAATGGGAAGACTTACTAGACGGAAACTAGGAAAGACAGTTTAAAGACAAAACCTTAAAGGTATACAATTAATTGCGGAAATTAAAGCCTAGGTAGATACTAAGACGCGGATATAAGGGGTATAGAATATAATATAGGAGGGAACATAATGGGTTTAAATAGAGATAATACCCCTATCAAATTTTTAGCTATAGAGCCCCCTTTAGCATCTTACAGCTACTAGTATAAGTTTGGCTAACACTAATACACCTACTTCTCCTGCTCCGCCTTATAAATAGAAAATCTTAGTTTATACTATATAGGGACTAAAGAAATAATAGGCTGGTAAAAGGGCTAATATAGATATTATCCAACCAACTGCAAGGGGAAGTTTGTTCTGTAAGTAATAATCCCAAATAATAGACTTATAGACATTTTAGCTAGATAAATACTTTAGATCCTTTATAGTTTAAAAGATAAACGGTAGATCTAATACTACTCTATATATACCAATCTTCCTATTATAGTAGGGAGGGTAAATATAACGCTATAGATATAAGATCTATTTAAATGCCGCAAGGGATAGAGCTAGTAGGTCGATAACTATCTATAGCCCCCGCCATCCGTCTGGGGGGGATTTCCGTTAAATTTAGCAAGGTATAACCTATTAGGATATATATAAAAGGGCGAGGCAGACTTTAATAGGTTGCTGAGGCTGGCTAGGAGATCGATTAATAGTAGGTAATATAGCTAATATAGCTATTAAACTCTGTAAGAGTAGTAAGGTAGCGGCGGCCTACGCTCCTTTTACGCATATGCTGGTTAAAACGGAGGCGTATTAATTGTTAAGCTGGAAATATTAATACTATATAGCTATATTATTAATATAGCCGCTAAAACTAGTTATCCTTCGTAGCTTTAGCGCCGAATTTATGCTCTAGCCTTTGCGTAGTTTAGTTTCTAGCCTCCCTAGAGTAACTAAAGCTAATGCTGAAAAGTTAGGCCTAATAGTAAAACCTTAATTCTAGAAGAGCATAATAATATAACTAAGGCGCGTATTTAACTAAAATGGTTAAGAGTAATAAAGGTAAAGCTGGAGTAAAATGTGTAGTAGTAGATATACGTCTAGGTATTCCGGAGATAAGATAGCTGGATAGTAAGGAATGTAGAGTAGCAGCCAACTAGAACGAGCAATTGGTTTTACTAGAGAAAATTTAAAAAGGGGCCGTAGAAGTAAAGAGAAGGGATTATTTAAGAGACCGCTATATGCCTGCGAGTGTTATTAGTATAAAATGTTAAAGTAGTAGTTAGGGCAGTAAATGCTATTAATTGGCCTTATAAAGTAATGCGGCTAGGGAAGAGATAAGGGAAAGTTTAGGGGGGAGACGGGAGGCGCGATGGAGCTTAGGGTATTAATATTAGGTTAAAAGATAAGGGCGCGCTAAACCGTAAAAGGGTAGTTTACGTAATACGCAACTACAACAATTAGCTAAGCCGTATAACGCTCTTATACCTTAAATAGATTATTAGAACTAAATACTGCCACTAAGACATTCTCTTAAGGGAAAAGCAATAGTCGCTAACGCAAGTACAACCCATCTACCACCCATTTGCTAAAGTAATTTAAAGACTAACTCCTAGCGTCCTATAATCTAATAGAATAATTACTACTTAAATACCTACTATTTACTAAAGCTTACTGCTTATCTTTTAATAAACTATTATAGCATTTAATAGGACTTACAGTAACTTAGACTTTTAGGTTAGATAGTTTATACCACGCTAGGAGGATATATTATACCTTATCTTCCCTAAAATATATTTTAAACGTAGTCTTAACTAAAGATTTTATAGCGTCCCCTACTACTTTAACCCTTTGTTTTAAGGTTTCACCTTATTTCTATAGTTGCCACTCTGTTAACTAAATTAAAAAATAGCTTGGAGGGTATATATACCTATAAAGCTGCAAGCTCCACCTCTATGCCCTTTAGCCTCTCTACCCTTTGCTATAAGGCTGCCCTTTCCTTCTATGGTTACCGCTTATTAGATAAGGAAAACACTTTATAGGGGTATATATACCCTTTTAAACGCTAACTTATCCTCTAAACTGTCTATATATATAGAGTAGGAGCATATAACTATTAATCTTAATTTATAGAAGTTTAACTAAATGCCTTACTATTCCTACTAATACCGCTGTATAAGAGGTTCCGCGTAACTAAGCCGTTAATAGGTATATCCTAAGTTGGAGAGTTGCTTAGAGGATTTAGGGGGGTAAGGAGATATTGATATTAAAACACTTGCTAAGGTGCATTACTATTATTAGAAGACGGTTAGAAAGCTATTTTGTAAATTAAAAGGTTAATAGAATTACTAAGAGCTAGTTAGATACCGAGCGTAGTATTATATATTTAGTAGCTGCCTTTTAAGTAATTAATTGTTTAATAAGAGCTTCCCCTATAATATTTTTATAAATAAGTAATATAGGTTATTAGATAAATGGTATAAACACCTAGTATAGAAGTAAAGATATAAATAGCTGAAAATGTCTAGCAATATAAAATAGCGTAATTAATAGGCGTTGCTTAGTGTTAGGTAATAGCACACAATTACTAATTCTCCCTTAATATCCTACTCTACGCCACTATGTCTAATATATGGTGGAGGTACTTTATAAAGTATAGAAAAGCTTTAGTAAAGGACTAGCGTTAATATAATATAGGTTAGATAGAGTCTGCGCTTATAAACAGGGGATAATCTTAGCTGTAAGAGATCTGGCTAATCTGGCCTGGCTTGTATAATCCTAGCCTATACGCGGCATAGTTGTAGTCCGCAACTACCTAAAAGAAAACCCTTAGAGGAGTTAACCCTTATAAGAGGCCCGTTAAATAAGCTTTAGAAACTAAATTATAAAGCTTACCGTACTTATTATCTTAGGTAGAGAAGTAGGTAAGGCGAGTAAGGTAGGTAAGGTAGGTAAGGCAAGTAAGCGAGTAAGTAGGTAAGTAGGTAAGTGGGCGAGGTAGTTATAGCTATTCCCAACCTTCCTATCTTATTAGCTTGTTAATAATATGGAGATCCTTAGGAATTCTACTATAAGAATATACCTAAAAGCATATATATCAGCTTAAAAATAGTTAACCACCTACATCTAATTTTCGCTATATTCTATAGATAAGTTTATAGCTATAGAATTTAATATAAAGAAAGACTTACTTACGACTAGGAGCTATAACTTTAATATTATTACTATCTATATTAGTGGCGCAGGTAATAATAATATAAAATTATATGCCCCGCGTACGCTTTTATATAGTATTAGTAATTGCTTTCTTAATAAGCTAACCGGGAGCCCCGAAAAGCTTAGAATAAGTAACTTAGATTATAAGAACTACCCCTTACACCCTTTAGTTACTTTCTTTAACTAGATTTTTTATAGCGAACTCTACCCAGGTAAGAGATACATTTATAATAACTATGAAGGCTATATTATACACATCTATAAGTTTAAAAGGGAGGATATTACCTATTTAGGACTACGAGACTATACATTAAGAACCTTAGTTGGGTTAGAGGAATATATTAAAAATGTTAAAAGTTTGTTAGTAATCGCATCCTATACCTTTTTCCCCCTAAATTCTGGAGATGCAGTGTTAGATTTTCTTAATAAATATCCGCTTTTTAGAATTATAGTAATAATTACCGCCTACTGTCTTCTGGAACTTAATTCTAACGCTATAAAAGCTAATATATTAGAACTTAATATTAAATTCGTAGCTCTAGAAGGTGAATATATAGGCGAGTTCCTATTTATAAATAGTCTTATTAAGATTTAGTCTAGCTTCTATAAGGTAGTTACTAAAGAGATAAGCGAAATAGGGGTTCTGCTAAAATACCCCGGGTTTAAAGGAAGCTAAAGGTACCTTAAGTACAAAACTTAAAGATAAGCTAGATTAATTTAGTGTTACTAGTGTCTAGGCTAGTTCTAGCAAATTACAATTATAGCTAATATACCTTCTATACGGCTATGCTTGACGATAAAGACACTCACTTTAAATTATATAGATTGAATTTAGTGAATATAGAATATTTGTATCTTAGCATTTAACACGTTAGAAATAATTAAGTAGTGCGCGGTAGATAGGTAGAGTCTAGTATACTATAAACTAGAAAGTATGGTGTAATTAAATATTACGTTAATTAAGAGTATCTCTATAAAAAATTTATAGCCCTAGACTAGAGTAAAATGGCCGTTTGCTATATTATATATAGCCGCTATTAACGCCTCTTAACTTGCTAGCTAAGTGCTACTTCTATTTATTTATAATATTAATATCTATATAGGAGGTATAAAACTGCTTAAGTTAGCTTAAAACCAAATAGACTTATAAATCTTACTTAAACCGCGTTAGTATGTGGTCTATATTAACCTAAGAAATCCTAAAGCTAATATACTCTATATATGCTCCTAACTTAAACATTATAAGGTATTCTAAATAAATACTAGTAAGGCCTATTACTGCTATTACTGCTATATATTCCTTTATTAAATAGGCTAATATTTAACACTCTACGCTTTTAGTAAGTAATTTAATAGAAAGGAGGAGTTCTTACCTCTCCCTCTTAGTAATACGTTTGGTTTCCCTTAATTTACTTTATATATTTGTACCTTATTCCACAAGGTAGTGTTCTGCCTACTAGGACTGCCGTCTATACTTTTAGACTAATAACTTTTAAACTAGTACATGTTGCCTATAATGCTATCCTATACTTTTAGAGCAGATATTATACCGTTTTCTTAGTAGTAAGTATTAATAGGAGAGCCAGGGGCAGCCCGAAGTCTTAAATATCCTTCTATTTAGTACTACTATTCTTAAAATGCACTATAAAAGGACTCTAAAGAGTTAAGACTAAGTATAGTATAAAACTCTTAAATGCTAGCTACTCTAGAATTAGCCTGCTAGTTTAAAAATATATAAAAGAGAGTAGTCTTTACTATAATTGCGCGTATATCCTATATCCCCTATAAAATTGCCCTACTTATTTACCTTAGAGATAAAAATAATCTATAAAATAAAAAAGTTAGATATACTTTATATATAGGAGCTCTTTTACTTTACTAACTAAGAGTAATAAACTTGCATAATATTGTAGAGTAAAAAGTAAATAATGATCTTTATTTTAAGGGATTAATTATAATAGCTATTTGCAACTAAACTAATATATATAGCTCTTAAAAGATAGTACCCGCATAAAAGAGGTGGAAGGAGTAAATTTAAGGGTCGGCTAGGTAAACTCCAATAGCGTATATAATTATTAGCTATGGAGAATTTAGAAGTATAAAATCAATAATAAAATAAGGGATTTCGCTATTAATAATAATGTCTAGTAAAATAAGTACTCTAAGCTACAGCTAAGAGACCTAAGTGGCCATTAAATTAGTAAGTTAATAGTTACTAAGAAAGAATATAGCCTCTAGCGCAGCAAACTTATACTTTGCTTTGGTTTTAAGAAAGATACCTACTAGAAATATAAATCTCTGCCAATTAAATCTTCTTTAATTTTGTCTGGTTTTCCTAAGGAAATAAAGGGGGATTATCTTTAAAGTATAACCTAGGATTAATTTGTATTAATCTAAAGGCTATATAATATAAGATTTTATTTACTATTTATATAATTTCCTATTAGGAGGCAGTTAACTGTATTATTTAATCCACTATGCTAATACTACTTAAATAAGTCTGCTCTTACTAACTTAATATCCGCACTAGTATTATATAAGCTTATATAAAAGAACCCTTTTAATACCTTTATACAATTTCTTTCTTTTAATAGGCTATGGTCCTTAACTACTATCTTCCCTAGCTAAAATAACATTAAGTGTTTAGCATCCTTTATAGTCTTCGCCCTAGACTTATTATCCTTTAACTCCTTTAATTCCTATTACTCTTTAGCAAAACCCTTATAACTAGGCCAAGACTTTGCTTCGCATATCTCTATAATTATTATCTCTTTAATCCTTAGTTTTTCTTAAATTGCATAATACTGCTTCTAGTTATTTAAGGTGGCGTTTCTATTTAGCGTCTTTTATACCGTTTCTAGATCTATTATAATCGTTTTATAGCCTACTTTTAAGAATTTATATCCACTAAGAGGAAGATAGCTTAACCTCTTTTATTAAACCTTTATGGAATAAAAGGTTTTAAATATAGTCTTTTATTCTTTAAGTATGGTGCAGATATAAAGATCTCCTAGGTTCTTTTTATATCGTTAGTATAATAAAAATTTAAGCGACGGAAGTATTAATAACCTAAAGACGTTGGTTTTACAATTTTATCGTGCTTATTAGATTTCTATTATTTTATTAAAAATAAATATTAATAGGTATAGAGTATTTATACTACTAAGTAAGAAGACCTATAAACGTGGTCTTAGGAATCCGAGAATAGAGTTAAGAATTTGGTGAAATTAATAGAATTGGTAAAAATTGTGGTTATGCCACGCCTTTCTTATTCTCGCTTGCAGATCAACCCGGATTTTTCTGTGGCTTGGCGTGTTGGAATTACAAGGTCATGGGGTCACAGCGGAGCTATCTTGAGGATCTAATTGATGATAGAGATGACGCAGACGATGAATATTGATTGATTCGTGATGCAGTAGATGCGGTTGATGTCTATATAGATTGCATGCGGACTTCGTCCTCGCAATGTGTCCAGAGCTTAGTCAGCACCTCTCGCTTAATTCTGACATGGCGCCCACCAAAAATAAAATCAAATTCGACCAATTTATAGCTTACCACCTAGAATAAGCCACCATGCCTATATTACGCTCTAATAAAGTATCGCAGAACTTAAATAAGCTTAAATCTTAAATATCTAAAAGTCAGAATAACGGCAAAGCGTCAGTACAGAAGGTGGTAAAGCCTTTGGCGGATCAGCCCCCCCCAGTAGCCCACTAGATATTACCTCTTATAATACTACCAAACGGCCCCCTATAGGCTTTGCCTACACTTCGTTATTTGTACGAACACCTGCCTGCCGAAAGAGTGCCCGCCAATCAACTCCATGGCTAAACTCCCTTACTGATGCAAATAAGAAGGCTTCAAACTTCTCCGTATATCGATCCTCTCCATATATAGGCGATATAGAGGCATGGCGGCGTTGCCACTGCTTTAACAAGTGGAAAGACGGCTCAATTGGATTATAATCGGGTAAGTAGGGGGGGAGGTATAGAAGAAGGACTTTAAACTCATTACAAGCTTCAAGGACGCCCTAAGTATAATTAGGTAAAGCTCTATAGAGACTAAATTATGCTTACCGCGACGTGGTGCGTACGGCAGTTATCCATTACTATAACTGATCGGGGCCCTGGA
>Ga0307515_10009621_pt1 | contig 18654 bp, 15 predicted proteins | sample 17_EM_MG_FD_194513 | JGI IMG/M metagenome (GOLD analysis project Ga0307515, IMG submission 194513) | Populus trichocarpa ectomycorrhiza microbial communities from riparian zone in the Pacific Northwest, United States - 17_EM | ecosystem: Host-associated > Plants > Roots > Unclassified | place...
CAACAGGGCGCCGAGTCCGAACACCAGGGTGTAGAGGAGTTGAATTTTCACGCCCAAGGCGCGAACCATCTCGCGATTTGTCGAGCCGGCACGCACGAGCATGCCAATCCGGGTCTTGTTGATCAGGAGGTAGAGTCCCAGCGCAACCAACAGACCCAGGCCGATGAGCAGCAGACGATAAACGGGATACTGGAGACCCGGCAACAGCCCGACCGACCCGTCGAACAGAGCGGGCACGGACACGAACAGCGGCTGCCGTCCAAAAAGGATCGTTGTCAGCTGATTGCAGATCAGAATGAGGGCGAAGGTGGCCAGCACTTGATCGAGGTGATCGCGGTTATAGAGTCGTCTTACGACCAGCGCCTCGATTGCCACGCCGGCAACTGCCGCAGCCGCCAGAGCAGCCAGGCATCCCCATAGGAAGGAGCCGCTGTTTGCCGTCGCGTATGTGCCGGCGTAGGCGCCGATCATATAGACGGAACCATGGGCAAGATTGATCACGCCCATGGTTCCAAAGATCAGCGACAGGCCGGCCGCAATGAGGAACAGCATCACGCCGAACTGGATCCCGTTCAATAATTGCTCGAGAAGCAGAATCATCGCGCAACCCAGATACCCGCAAGTTTGACTCGAAGGCGCACGCCGTACACTCAGCCGCTCACAGCTTGCATGCGGAGGAATAGGCGTCGCCATGGTCGGCAAAGACCTCGCCGACCGTCTTCAGCACCGGCTTGCCATCGTCTCCCCGTTCTACTTTCAATGCATACCAGTTCTGGATCGGGTGCTGATTGGCGCCGAACGCGAACTTGCCGCGAACCGACTGGAAATCGGCTTTACGCATCGCCTCCCTGAACGCGTTCGCGTCCTTCACATCGCCCTTGGTTGTCTTCAACGCGGCAGCGAATGCCAAAGCGGTATCGTACCCCTGGCTTGCATAGGTCGTCACCGGCCGGTTGTAGGTCTTGCGCCAGGCTTCCACGAACGCTTTGCTGGCGGGATTGTCAAAATCGGCATTCCAGTGGCTCGACGAATGGATGCCTAGCGCCACCTCCCCTACGGCGCCGAGAATGACGTTGTCCAGGGACGCTTCGCCGAGGACCATCGGAATCTCTTTCGTCAATCCGGCCTGACTGTATTGCCTCAAGAACGCGATCCCCTGGCCACCCGGATGGAACTGGAAGACCACTTCGGGCTTGGCAGCGCGGATCTGCGCGAGCTCCGCTGCGAAATCGGTTTGGTCGAGCCTTGTGAATATCTCGCCGGCGATCGTGCCCTTGAAGAAGCGCTTGAATCCATCGACGGCGTCCTTGCCTGCCTGGTAGTTCGCGGCCAAAACAAAGGCGGTCTTGTAACCAAGATTCGTGGCGAGCTGACCGCTGCTTTCATGCAGGCCATCGTTCTGCCAGGAGGCGACGAAGTAGTTCTTGTTGCATCCCTTGCCGGCCAGGTTTGACGGACCGGCGTTTGGGCTCACATAGAAGGCGCCCCGATCGACGATTTCAGGGACGGTGGCCCCAGCCACGTTGGAAAAAACGATGCCCGTAAAGAGCTTCACCTGCGCGTCGTCGAGATAGCGTTCTGCGATCTGTTTGCCCTGCCCCGGCTTCAAGCCATCATCTTCGACGAGAAGCTCGACGGCAACGCCACCAAGCTTGCCGCCTTCCATTGCCAGCTTGAAGCCGTCACGGATGTCCTGACCGAGATATCCGGCGGGGCCCGAAAGTGTCGTGATCATCCCGATCTTGACTGGATCGGCGGCATGCGATGCGGTCGCGAGCAATGCGATCGCGATGGCCGAGAGGAAGGTGTTTACCGATTTCATGGCGGCTATCTTTCCGAACCAAAATTGTTCCAGGTCATGGCGCTCACTTACGCAGCACGTAAGGGAAACGCCTCGCCTCGGGCTAAAGCTTCACCCAACCTTCCGGTGGCGACTTGCCCGGATGAATGCTTCCGCAATGCGGGCAGGTTCGCGCCTTTTCATCGGCATAGAAGGCCTGGTAGATCGGCGGCAGATCGCGAACGATGCTCTGCAGCGAAACCTCGACCCGCTTGACCAGACCGTTGCAATCGAAGCAGTACCATTCGAACGCGTCGCGCTGATCCGACTGTCGCTTTGGCTCGACGACCAACCCGATCGACCCCTCCTGCGGCCGCTGCGGCGAATGGCGAACGTGGGGCGGCAGGAGGAATATCTCCCCCTGTCGGATCGGCACATCATAGAAATTCCCGTTGTCGACGACCTTGAGCACCATGTCGCCTCTCAGCTGATAGAAGAACTCCTCAACCGGATCGTCGTGATAATCGGTGCGTTTGTTTGGACCACCGACAACCGTCACCATCAGGTCGGCATCCTCCCAGATTTGCTGGTTGCCGACGGGCGGCTTCAACAGATGAGCGTGCTCGTCGATCCATTTAGAGAAGTTGAAAGCGGCAAGGCGGCGGGACATTCTGGCTCTCCTTAACTTCTACGAGGCACGGGCTGTGGCGCGGTCTTCCATGATCAGTCCGCAATTCTCGAACGCAATGCGTGTCGCACGCTTTTCCGCTTCCGTTAGCTCAAGCAGGGGCGGACGCACCGTACCCCCGACCTGGCCGAGCAGCTGTTGCCAGTATTTTTGATGCGAATGCGGCTTCTCCGCGGGCCGCGTGGTCCGCAGTGCTGCCCTCACCGGGGCCAGGCTGTCGCGCACGGCGCGTGCCTCGGCAGCTTTACCCGCGAAGGCCAGGTCGGTGTATCGGCGCATCCGCGTATCGGATTTGGTCTGAATGAGGTACGGCGGCGACGAACAGAGGTAGAGCTGCCAACTGAGCTCGAGAATATTATCGAGCCATTCTTCCTCGGAAGCCGTGCTGACGAGTATCCGATCGCCGGCGAGCCTGGTCAGCTCGGTGTACATCGGCCGCGGCACGCTATACTTGATTGCTACGACATTCTCGATGTCGGCAAGCCTGGCGCAGAGCTGCGGACTCATGAGATAACCGCTGTCCGGGTGGCTCCAAAGCGCGATGCCGATATCGACCCTTTCCGCGATGTAGCGATAGTAGTTGAGCAACGTTTCATCCTGCGCCTTCAGGAAAGGCAGGATCGGCGCATGGACGACGATATAGTCCGCCCCGACCTTCTGAGCATGTCGGGCAAGCTCGATCACGACGTCCATGTTCTGGTCCGAGCAGGACATGATCGTCTGCGCTCGCCCGGCACAAGCCTCGACCGCAACCTCGAAGCTGCGCTTGCGCTCATCGAGCGACATCGAAAAAAACTCTGCCTGCTTGCCGGCGATGAAGAAGCCGTCGATCTTCAAGGCCCCGATCCAGTGATCGATGTTTTGCCGGAAGCCCTCTTCGTCGAGCTGGAGAGAGGCGGTGAACGGCATCAGTGCCGCCGCCCAAATCCCCTTCATCTTTGCCCGCGAATGAGCCTTTGCGTCTTTTTTGGAGTATTTCATTTGAGCGTCATCCAACTTCGTTGTTGAGTAGCCCGTAAAGCGCAGGCTGATACGTAGATGGTCATCGCGCTGGGCGAGATCGGTCGCGTGGGGGAGTTGCGCCATTACGACGCCTCCCTTGTATTGACGCCTGACGCGAACGACGCACCCGTTCTTCTCAGCTGGATGTCCCCCGACTTTTCCAACCATCTTCCACACAGAAGACATCCGCTTGATATATATGGCAATCGAGTATTATGGTATGAATTGATAGGAAGTTGCGATAGATATTGGCGTGCGCATCACAATCAAACAGATCGAAAGCTTTCTCGCCGTCGCCGAAACGGGCAGCTTCTCGGCGGCCTCGAGAAAGGTGAACGTCGCGCAGCCGGCGCTTTCTCAAGCGGTAAAGGATCTCGAGGCCGAACTCGGTCTTCGTCTCTTTGACCGGACCACGCGCCGCGTTGAATTGACGGATATCGGCCGGGAGTTTCATCAGTCGGCGAACAAGATTCTCGATGAATTGAAGCACGCGGTCGACAACGTCCACCAGCTTGCCGATCGAAAGCGCGGACGCGTGAAAATTGCCGCGCCCCCGCTGCTGGCCGCGGTTGTTCTGCCGGACGCCGTTGCCGAATTTAGACACGAATACCCTGGCATCACCGTAGAACTCCATGATGTGGGCACCGAGCAGATCCTGGAGATGATCCGCGCCGGCAAAGTGGACTGCGGTATTGGCACATTCCAGTTGGGCGAAGAGGGTATCGACCGGGTTCCCCTCGTGCGCGACCAGTTGATGCTATTTTGCAAACTCGGCAGCCGGTTTGCCGAAGCCGAACGCGTCCAATGGCGGCAGCTCGAAGGCGAGCCATTAATCACGCTTACACGGACAAGCGGAATTCGATTACTTGTAGAAGTTGGATTCGAAACGAGCGAGGTACCCTTGAAACCCGCCTACGAAGTTGCACAAATTGCGACGGCGATCTCGCTCGTCGAAGCCGGGCTCGGTGTAGCCGTGCTGCCGACCTATGCACTCGCTGCCGTGCGCGACCGGGCCGTCGCCGGAAAGCCGCTGATCGACCCCAGCATTTCACGTGACGTCGTCATGATCCACGCCAGCGGACGAACGCTGTCGCCGGCCGTCGTATCGTTCCTCAACGTGGCTCGTCGTTCGGCGCGTCGCCTAGCGCCAAGCCAATAATTGCGGCAAGCCTCGGCACCGGCTTCAGACGAACTGCGCAGTGCGTTGCTATTTTATTCGTCCGGGTACGGCCCGCCGCCCGCGAGGCCGACAGTTCTTGAAACGGACACGAGTGCCCCGCCCATCCAAAGCTTTCTGCCAATGTCACGCATTTCAAGCGGCGATCAACCGCAGTTGCCACTGATGAGATCTTCTTGATCTCCCGGTGCACGGGTGAAGCACACGCCGTCCTCTTCACATCGAAAAACCTAAACCCTCTCCGGTCCATCATCGGGAAGTTTGAGCTAGGTCCAATCAGCGTGCGAGAGTTTGGTCCAACTGCCCGCCTTAACGACCGCTTTGCGCCAGAAGCGGACTGCCCGACGGTTCTAGCACCGCTACCAGTGAGTTAAGTTGCTCGCGGACATTGCTTGGTTGATGACGCAACATGCCTCTAGGTGGTGTGGACTCTAAGGATTCCCTTTTAAGAGCAAATCAGATTCAAGGCTTCTTTTTGGGAGGTAGTCTTGGGTGTGATGAACCGTTTGGTTTTGAGCGACGCTGCGTGGGAGCGGATGGCGCCGCTGATTATAGGTCGGCCTGACCAGAAGGGTTCGACCGGACGTGATAACCGGATGTTCGTGGAAGGCGTGCTGTGGATCGTGCGTACAGGCTCCCCCTGGCGTGATCTTCCGGAAGCATTTGGGGATTGGAACAGCGTGTTCCGGCGCTTCAGTCGATGGAGCATCAAGGGTGTTTGGTGGCGGATATTCGAGGCGATGTCCGATGATCCGGACTTCGAATATCTGATCGTCGATTCCACTATCGTTCGGGCGCATCAGCACGCCGCCGGGGCCAAAAAGGGGGGTCTAAGGATCAAGCGGAAGATCAAGCGATCGGCCGCTCGCGCGGGGGCCTGAGCACCAAGATACATATGGTCGTTCGCGGCTTGGGATGTCCTGTGCGGTTCGTCCTCACCGCAGGTCAGAAGGGCGACGCACCGCAAGCCGCCACATTGATCGAGGGATTGCCCGCCGAGGTCGTCATGGCCGATACGGCCTATGATGCCGATCACTTGCGCAAAGCCATCGCCGCCAAGGGGGCGCTCGCCGTCATCCCCAACAACCCGTCACGTGCGCTCAAATACCCGCTCGACAAGCATCTCTATGCCCAGCGCCATCTCGTCGAATGCTGCTTCTCAAAACTCAAGCAGTTCCGACGTGTCGCAACCCGCTTCGAAAAAACGGCCCGGAATTACCGGGCCGTCATCACTCTCGCAGCCATCGTTCTATGGATGCGCTAGTGTCCACACCACCTAGGCAGCGTCGGTCAGGCCATCGGGCGAGCCCTCGCTGAATTGCGCGCGTAGCACTTCGACGCGGGCTTCCGCTTGTTTCGCCGACTCGTCTTTCACGGGCCCGTAGCCTCGGATTTCGTTCGGATACGAAGCGAGAGCAATGGCCGCTTCGAGGTTCGTGCCGTTGAGACGGACGATGATCTCCTCCACCATAGCGAAGTACCGATCGCGCAACTTCCGCTCCATGCGGCGTTCGTGCATCCAACCAAAAGGATCGAGTGCCGAGCCCCGCAGCACCTTGCCTCGCGCCAACAAACGCAGCACAGGCAATAGATATCTTGCCGAAAACGCCCTTTTGCGCGGGCGTCCGCTGGCCGGATCACGGCCAAAGAAGATGGGCGGAGCCAAATGCAGCTTCAGCGCGCCGCCCTCAAACCGGCGCCGCACGCCGTCCCAGAAGGCTGGATCAATCAGCAAGCGGGCCACCTCATACTCGTCCTTGTAGGCCATGAGTTTAAAGGCGTTTCGGACTACCGCTTCGGTCAGCCGGGTCGAGCCGGCGGCCGCCCTTTCTTCCGCGTTCCGCACGTGTTCGCACAGGCTACGGAAGCGTTCGGCATAAGCGGCGTCATGGTAGGCCCGCAACGCGTCGACCCGAACGGTGATGCGCTCCTGCAACGTGTCGACGGGCTTGGGCGCCATTGGCATCACCGCCTCGTCGGAAGACAACAGGCGCTCCACCGCCGCCGAATCCGCGAAGTACAATCTCCCGAAGCGGAAGGCGTGCAGCGTTCCGGCCACATCGGCACCGTTCAGCCGGATCGCCTGCTCCATCGCCTCTGGCGACAGTGGTAGCGCGCCCATCTGCAACGCGTATCCCAGCATGATCATGTTGGCAGAGACAGGGTCGCCAAATGCGCGCCTCGCAAGGTCGTTCGCCGGGACGCGAACCGGCTGCCGCTCGGCTCGCCGTTCGAGGCGACGGACGAGACGCTCGGCGTCGAGATCGATATTGCCATTCTCATGGAACGTCTGCGTCGCCACCACCTGATCGTCGACGAGGACCGTCGTCAAAGGTCCGACCGTCTTTAAGGCTTCGAGTTGGGTGGCCGCGACGACGTCGGATGCGATCAGGAGGCCGGCGTCCTCCAGCCCGAGGCGCAACGGCGCCACGCTTTGCAGCGTGGGAAGTATCCGCAAGTGGCTGTAGACGGCCCCGCCCTTCTGGGCGAGGCCGGTCATATCGTAGATGCCGACGCCACGCCCCTCCAGATGAGCCGCCATGCCGACGATCGCGGAGGCCGTGACCACACCAGTCCCGCCGATGCCTGCGAGCAGGATGCCGAACGCTCCATCGTGGAGGTCGGCGGCTTCCGGCTTCGGCAGACCGGCGACTGCCGCGTCGAGATCGATGGGTCTAGGCTTCATGAGCCTGCCGCCTTCGATGGTCACGAATGAAGGGCAAAACCCTTCGAGGCAGGACATGTCGCTGTTGCAACTGGCCTGATCGATGCGGCGCTTGCGGCCGAATTCGGTTTCCAGCGGCTGTACCGACATGCAGTTCGAGGCCCGGGAACAGTCGCCGCATCCCTCGCAGACTGCGGGATTGATAACGACGCGCTTCGACGCGGCGGCGACCTTCCCTCGTTTGCGCCTCTTGCGCTTCTCGGTTGCGCAGATCTGCACATAGACGATCACGGTCGTTCCTGAAACCTCGCGCAGTTCGCGCTGCACGTTCTCCATGAGCGTGCGGTGAAGGACCGCGACCCCGGCCGGCATCGACTGTCCGGATCGCACTGCGTCCGGATCTTCGGCAACGACCACGACGCGCCTTGCCCCCTCCAAGAGAACCTGTCGCACCATGGCCTCGACCGACAAGCCGCTCTCGACGGTCTGACCGCCCGTCATCGCTACCACGTCGTTGACGAGTATCTTGAAGGTCACGTTGGCATTGGAAGCGGCTGCCGCACGGATCGCCAGCGACCCCGAATGGGAGAACGTGCCGTCACCGAGATTCACGAATACGTGCTTGGTGTCCGTGAAATGCGACAGCCCGATCCAATTCACTCCTTCCGCCCCCATGTGGGTGCAGGGCAAGGGGTTACGATCCATGAACTGCACCAGACCGTGGCAGCCGATCCCGGCCACGCCGAACGACCCGTCCGGTAGCTTCGTCGACCGGTTGTGCGGGCAGCCCGAACAGAACACCGGACGGCGCGCGAGCGGCCCGACGTCAACCTGATTGAAAGAGGCAACGCGTCCGGAGAGACCCTTGATCGCTGCGCTCAGCGGCGCGGCTTCTGCGAGATCGGCGGGAACAACGGCGACGATGCGACGACCAATGGCCAGCCCAACGGTGGCAGCATCCAACGGCTCGTCCGCCGGGAGGAGAGGCTCTCCATCGGGGGTCTGCTTCCCCGAGATGTTCGGCCGCCGTGCCCAATGATACATGAGTCCAGCCGCCTGGAGCTCCATGTGCGGGCGCTTCTCCTCGACGAACAGGACCTCCGCGGCGTCCTGCGCGAATGCATTCAAAGGCTCTGGATCGAGCGGGTAGATCAGGCCCACTTTCAGGACGCCGATGCCTAGCCGTCGCGCGACGGCGTCGTCGATGCCGACGAGCCGCAGTCCGTCGACGACGTCCTGGAAAGCCTTGCCGGCCGTCACGATGCCGAGACGAGAAGGCCGCTCCGCTCCGAACGCGACGCGATCGATCCCATTCCGGCGCGTGAACGCGTGCACGCGCGGGAGCTTGTTCCGGACCATCCTCTGGTCCTGCGCCGTCACCGCCAGCATTTCCACGCGAATGCTGACGTCGTTGCGGGCCGTCGGCTTCTCTTCGAGGACGGGAGTGAGTTCATCGAGCGAGAACTCCACGGCCTGGGTGCAGTCCGCCGTCTCGTTGACGAGCTTCAGCCCTGCGAGAAGGCCGCATTCCCGCGACATCGCGAAGCCGGCGAGACCGAACCTGAAGATGTCGTGCACGTCCGACGGGTAGAGGATGGGCACTTCATGTGCGGCAAGCGCGAGGTCGCTCTGGTGCGCCAGAGACGACGACTTGCCGGCATGGTCGTCACCGAACACCAACAGCACGCCCCCGTTCGGATGCGTGCCCGACATATTGGCGTGCTTGATCGCATCGCCGGATCGATCAACACCGGGCCCCTTGCCGTACCACATGCCGAACACGCCATCGACGCGGCGTCCTGGCACGAAGTCGAGCTGCTGGCTGCCCCACACGGCGGTCATCGCCAGATCTTCGTTCAGCCCCGGCTGGAAGACGATGTCCGCGGCCTTCAAACGATCGGCGATCTTCAGAAGCTCGTTGTCGATTGTACCGAGGGGCGACCCGCGATAGCCCGAAATATAGCCCGCCGTGCGCAAGCCACGCCTGTTGTCGAGTTCTCGCTGCAGCAGCGGTACCCTCGACAAGGCCTGCTTTCCGGTAATGAAGATCGTGCCGTTCGCCAGGTCGAACTTGTCGGCAAGCGACACTTCACGCATCATCGGAGTGCTTTGCGATTTGTCGTTCATTGTTCCGGGATCGCCGCGATGCATTCGATCTCCACCTGGACATCCGGGCGCACGAATTTCGAGACTTCGACGAGCGTACTTGCCGGCGGATCAATCTCTGCAAAGAACTCCTCCCGGATCTTGTTCGTCGCGGGATAATCGCGGATGTCGAGCACGAACACATTTATCTTCAGCACGTGCTGAAATCCCCCGCCCTCCTGCCCGAGGACGGATCGGATACGTTCATAGATGACCCGCGTCTGTGCCTCCGCATCCTGCGCGCCCGACTCGCGTGCCGTGACACCGGAGACGAACACCAGCTTCATTCCCGCGAGCAGCAGTACCGTCGCATGGGCGAACTTTCCAAACGGAGCGGGCAGCGCTTCGTAAGTCCGCGATCTTGTCGTCATGTTCTGTTCCTCGATGTGATGATCGCCGTGGCATCGCGCGCGATGTGGGACACCGCTCGTTCGCGGAAAGCACGGTCGGCAAGCGCCGAAGCGTGATTCACGCCGGGCACGGTCTGCGCGACGCCTCCGGCAAAGAACGCCGCCACGGAATATGGGGCGCCGGCCAGCTTGTCCTGGTCGCCCACGATCACGAGCGTAGGCGCAGTCACCGCCGCGAGGCGATCGAGGTCAAAAGTCCCGGACTGGCCGCGAAGGCAGGCGGCGAGAACACTGAGGTCGTTGAACGGTCGCGACGCCGCATACTGCTTGAACCGCACGGCGTAGGACAGGAGCTCTCGTCGATTGCCAGGCGAAACCTCCTGCGGCGCGTCGAGCGCGTCGGCGAATTCCGGTGCGAGCCCGACCGTCGCCGCGATTCGATCCCCCATACCGCCCAGCACCAGGCTCTCGACGCGATCGGCAGACGCAAGCGCGACCGACATCGCGACGTGCGCTCCCATCGAATAGCCGATCAGGCTGAACCGACGATCTCCCCAGCAGTGATCGCACAGCGCGGTGACGTCACCGGCAAACGCGTCCAGCCGATAGTCCGTGGGATCGCGCGATTTCACGCTCCGGCCGTGTCCCCGCAGGTCCGGCGCGACCACCTCAAATCCCGCCGTCGCCAGAGCATCGAACCATCCGGTCTCGACCCAATCGTCGCTCGCCTCGGACGCAAAGCCGTGCAGCAGAATGACGGGCTTTCCTCGTCCCGCCCTCAGAAACGAGACATAGGCCGGTCCGCCCGCGGCCAGAGCACCCATGTCCAGCACACGTCGCGTTGCTCGATCAACCGACATGGACGGAAGCCCGTGATCGTGCCGGACGCCTGCGATCGCCGAGCGTCTCGATCATCGTTGCTGCGGCGATGGCTACGCCATCCCTTCCGGGGGCAGCCCCGACTTGCAACCCGATAGGAAAAACGCCGCCCTCACTGTGCCAGGGCACCGAAACGGCGGGACCATGCGAGAGGTTGAATAGCGGCGTGAACGGACACCATTCAAACCAGTCTGCCGCGGCGGCAGCTGGTGCATCAGCACGGAGTGGCAGGCACGGCATGGTCGGCGTAAGCAGCACGTCGACGTCGTCGATCAGGATCGCTGACAGTTGGCTTGCAATCTCCTCGCGCCGTCGTTGCAACCTCAGCAAGTCCTCCGCCGTCAAGCGTTGCACGGGTTCAATGAACTCAAGGAGAGCATCACGCAGATCGGCGCGCTTCTCTTCAGATACCTGCGATACGGCATAGGCGCAGCCGAGACGATAGAGCGCGCCGACAATGTCTCTGGACTCCTCGATCGGGACCTCGATGGTCGCGATCGACGAGTGCTCGGCGAGGACGGAAAGTGCATCCTCCCAGGCTCTTTTCACCACCGGATCCAGATGGCTTGCCAGACCCGCAGGCACCCCGATCCGGGGCTTCGGCAACCGCTGCTGTTCCGACAGACAGTCGTCGAGCGAAGTCCGGGCAAGTGACGTCCAATCCGATCCCAATGCACCGCTCATGACGGACGCGGCGAGCGCTGCGTCCGCAACGGTCCGCGTGATCGGCCCGATATGCGGAAGCTGCCAGAACGCCGCGGGATAGGGATCCAGCGGTATTGTTCCGAAAGTCGGCTTGTATCCGACCACACCGCAGAATGCCGCGGGAATACGAACCGATCCCGCAGCATCGGTGCCGATTCCCACAACGCCGAGCCCCAAGGCTGTGGCCGCTGCAGCTCCTCCACTACTACCGCCCGCATGACGGGTCGGATCGAGGGGATTCAAGGTCACGCCGTAGAGCGGACTTTCGGTCAACCCCTTCCAAGCGAACTCGGGCGTGGTGGTCTTGCCCAGAAAGACTGCGCCGCTCGTGCGAAGACGTGCGACAGAGACCGCATCCCTCGGCGCTGGCGCATCCGAGGTCGTCCGCGATCCCCGCCGCGTCGGCCAGCCGGCGACGTTGAGCGTATCCTTGATGGTGATCGGGACGCCATCCAGCGGACCAAGCGCCTCGCTCCGGCGATATCGCGTTTCCGATGCTCGCGCCATTTCCAAAGCGACGGCGTCGTCAACCAGGACGAAGGCATTGACGCCTGGATTCAAACGGCCGATCGCCTCGAGCTGCGCCCGCGCGACCTCCACCGGCGAAACTTCACCTCGCTTGTAGCATTCGTGCAGCCGCATGGCTTCGCCATCAATCGACATTGACGTTATCTCACGCAGCTGCATCGCCGCCGCTTTGCCGCGCGAAATGGTCGCCCATGATGACCTTCGCGGCATTGTACCCTGGCAAGCCGGTAATATTGCCGCCTGGGTGCGAGGACGACCCGCAGAGATAGAGGCCGCCCAGGAAAGTGCGATAGTCTTCCGCACCGGCAAATGGTCGACCGGCTCCGACCTGCCCATTCCTGAATGCGCCGATCAGCAAGTCCGCCTCGCGCATGTTGGGATGACGAATGGCCGTTTCGTGAGGACTCTGAGCGAAACTGTCGATCGTCGCCGCACGCAGACTGGGAGCGTATTCGCACCAGAGGTCGAACATGCGCCGAGCATGCTTTGACTTCTCCTCGACCCAGTTCCGGGAATCTCCTCGCAGCGCATAGGGAGCCTTTTCCCACATGAACGCGGTGTGATAGCCGGCAGGCGCCTGAGACGGATCGATCGCGGTGGGCGTTCCACCCCATAGCACCGGCGGTCCGATCGTCCCTTCGTCGTGACTGCGAACGAGTTCGAGGAAGGTGTCGATTTTATCGATGCCCATGATCACCATCAGCGACTTCTGGACTTCCGGAAAACGATCCGCAGCCTTGTAGACCGGCGCTTCCTTGAGATTGAGGTGCAGCGTAAACAATGGCCCGAGCGTGTTGTATTCGAAGCCCTCGGCCTTCCGTGCCCATCCCGGAGGTAGTTGCGACCTCTCCATCAGATCGAGAAAGGTGATGTGCGGATTGACGCTCGACACGACGAACTTGCTTGCTTTCAGTACTTCGCCGTTCTGAAGTTCGACACCGGTGGCGCGCCCTTCAGCGGAGAGGATGCGCCTGACCGGCGCATTGGTGCGCACGGTTCCGCCTGACGCCTCGATCGACCGGATCAGGGCGCGCGCCAGCGACGCGGCGCCGCCTCGGCAAGTCTGGACCTGCGCCGATGACGCGAACAGCGACGGCAAATGGTGCCCAAACCCCTTGGCGCGAAGGTCTACCTCGCGCATCCCGTTGATGAACAGCAGCGCTCCCTTGATCGCCGGGTGACGGAATTCCTGCGCGACAAATTCGTACGGACTGAGCTCGCTGACCTGCAGCAACAGACGGCCATTTTCGGACTTCTGCAGCCGCTCGCGTCGCACCGCCGCCGGCTCTGGCGGCGCCGCCGCCTCCGGACGGATGATATCGCGGGTAATCGGAATGAACCGATCGCGCCAGTAGCGGAGGCGGTCGGCATCGTCTCGATCGATCGCGGCAAATGATCGATAAGTCTGCTCGAAGTCGTTCCACCACTGCAGGACATTTCCGTCCCGCTGCAGGACCGATACGTACAGATTGTTTTCGAGATACTCCACGCCGTAGCGCTTCAGCTCGAGGTCGGTGAACCACGGCATGCTGGTAATGCCACGGTGAAAGTACGAGTGCAGATTGTGGAAGAATCCGGGATGCTTTTCGTCTTCGACGGTCGACAGGCCGCCGCCCGCGACCGGACCGGCATCGAGCGAGATCACCTTGAGACCTGCCTGCGCCAGGTAGGCCTGCGTGATCAAGCCGTTGTGACCGGCACCAATAATTATCCCGTCATACGTCGTCATAGCTCGACCCCAAGCAGCACAGCCAAAACGTCCCGCAACGATAGAGATTTGGACGATGGAAATTCGTATCCCGCGATACCAACGGCCGGCTCAATCGATGTAGACCTGATCTCGGGCGGCGGCATAATCCGCCGCACCTCCGAGATAGGCCTGGCTCAGGCGCGGGTCCGCCGAAAGTTCGGCGCTGGAACCTTGAAGTACGATGCGGCCCACCTCGAGCACGTAACCGCGGTCCGCCACCGAAAGCGCGAGCCGCGCATTCTGCTCGACCAGGATGATCGTCAGCCCTTCGGATTTGAGTTGCCCGATGACGCGCAGGATTTCCTGAACGATCAGCGGAGCCAGGCCGATCGACGGCTCGTCGAGCATCAGCAGGCGGGGCTCGGCCATCAAAGCCCTGCCGACCGCGAGCATTTGCTGCTCGCCTCCCGACAGTGTGGCGGCCTTCTGCCGTCGCCGCTCGGCCAGGATCGGAAATAGTCCGTAGATCCTCTCCAGCGATTTGGGCGGCGCGCCGGTCCGATATCCCCCGAGCCGCAGATTGACTTCCACGCTCAGGTTCCCGAACAGCTCCCGCCGCTCAGGCACAAGGACCACGCCGCGGCCAACCAATTGCTCCGGGCGAAGGCCGGCAAGCTCGACGCCATCGAGCGTGACAGATCCTGCACGCGGCGGGCAAAGGCCCATCACACCGTTGAGCAAGGTCGTTTTTCCCGCACCGTTGGCACCGAGCACGGTCACCAATTCTCCAGGCTTCACGTCGATATCCAGGGATTCGATGACCGTCGCTCGGCCGTAGCCCACGTTCAATCCGCTGACACGCAGGTGCGGCATGATCAGGTCCCCAGATAAGCAGCGATGACGCGCTCGTCGCGGCGGACTTCGTCCGGATGACCGATCATCAAACCTTGTCCGCGATCCAGAACGACGACCCGGTCGACGCAATTCATGACCAGATCCATGTCGTGTTCGACGAGCAGGACCGACATGCCTGATCGCTTGAGACGATGCAGCAAGGTAACGAGCTTGAGCTTCTCGCCCGTCCGCAGGCCCGCCGCGGGCTCGTCCAGCAGGAGCAGTCTCGGCCGGCTGATCAGCGCGCGGGCGACTTCAACCAACCTGGCCTGCCCCATCGCCAGTCGCGACGCGGGCTCATGGGCGAGCCCATCCAGTTCCACGATCTCCAGCGCACGCCAGGCCTTAGCAAAAGTTGCCGCCTCTTCGCTACGGTCGAGCGCGAACATTCCGGAGATCATCCCGGAACGTCCCTGCGCGTAGGCCCCGAACGCCACATTCTCAAGCACCGTTCGCTCCGGCACGATCCGGACATGCTGGAACGTGCGGGAAACGCCGCGATGCACCAGGTCGGAAACCCGCGCCGGCGGCGGCGCCCCCATGAGGACAACGCTGCCCTCCGACGGCGCAAGCAGCCCCGTTGCAATGTTGAACGTGGTAGACTTGCCGGCGCCGTTTGGGCCGATCAGCCCGACGATCTGGTCCGGACCAACCGAAAACGAAACACCCTGGAGGGCCTTCAACCCGCCGAAGTTCCTGGCAATCCCTGTGACCGTCAGGAGATCCTCGCCTTCCGCGCCGCGCTTGGACGGCGTGAGTTCAATGTTGCGCCCTGGCCGAGCGACCGAGAACGCGGGCCAGACACGCTGCAATGCCGACCAGATGCCTCCGGGCCATCGCAGCAGCACGCCGATCAACACCAGGCCGAACACGATCATTTCGACGTGCCCCGACAGTCCGAACATGCGCGCCACCGTATTCTGCAGCAACATTTCGAGCGCGGTGATCGCCGTCGCGCCAAGCACCGCGCCGAACGGATGAGACATGCCGCCGAATATGCATGCGATCAGAAGATTGATGCTCGATGTCAACCCGAACGGGGCCGGGCTGAGGAACTTGAAGTAGAAGGCATAGAGGCCGCCCGAGAGACCCGCCAGCGTGGCCGCGACGACGAACACCAGAAGTCGCAGGCGCGCGGCGTCCACGCCGAAGACTTCAGCCATCTCGACATTGGTCTTCAGCGCAGCGATCGCCCGCCCGGTTCGGCTGTGCAGCAGCCGCGAGAATCCGCCGCCCGCCACAGCGACGATCGACCAGACCGCGATCGCATATGCGCGCTCGTTCACCAGTTCGAACGGACCGATCGCAAGCGGAGGAATCTGGCCAAACCCGGAGGCGCCCCCGGTCAACGGTCCGGCGGCGACGATACCGGCACTGGTGGCGATCCCTATGGCGAGCGTCGCAAGCGGCAGGAAGTGGCCCTTGAGCCTCAGCGTGATCGAACCCACCACGAATCCTGCGATTGCGGAGGTTGCGACCCCGAGAAGTAGGGCAAGGATCGAAGGCATGCCATGCTCGCGGGCGAGAATCGCCGCCCCGTATGCACCGATCGCCATGAAAGCGGCCTGCCCCAGCGACACCTGGCCGGCAATCAGCAACAGCGTCAGACCCATCGCGGCGAGCGCCGTGAGGCCCACCGTCACAAGGAGCGTGACGTTGTATTGCGGGCCAAGAACGGCGATGGCGCAGGCGAGCGCGAAAAGGCCGATCGCAACGCCAAGCGAAGCGATGCCGGGGCGGCGCCAGGACGGTCGGATTTCCTGCTGCGGAGAGGTCATGATCAATGCTCGTGCGCTTCGGGGGGCCGAACCGCATTCCGCCAAAGCAGAATCGGAATCACCATCAGGAAGACGATGACGTCGCGAAACGCGCTGATCTGGAATGCGGAGAACGACTCGGTCAGACCGACCAGCAGAACGCCGATGAGCGCCGTCGGATACTCCACGATTCCGCCGAGGGCTGCTGCGACGAAGCCCTTCAAGCCGATCGGGAAGCCCATATCGTAGTTCGCGGTCACCAGCGGAGCGAGCAGCAGACCCGAAAGCGCGCTGAAGCCGGCTCCGATGGCAAAACTGAGCTGGCCGGCCACGCTGACGGGGATACCGCAGAGCTGCGCTCCCGTTCTGTTGGCCGCCGTGGCTTGCAACGCCTGCCCGATCAACGTTCTTTCGGAGAAAAGATAGAGCGCGATCATCGCAACCACCGAGAAGGCGCAGATCCAGAGGCTCTGATAGGTGACGAAGACGGGCCCAAGCGTGAGGCCGCCATCGACGATCGGTGGAACGGAACGCGGCTCCGCGCCCCAGATCATGACGGCGCTGCCGTGGAAAACCATGTAGACGCCGACGCTGACGATCAGCAGTACGATCGGAGAGGCGCCCGATACGGGCTCGACGGTCAGGCGGTAGGCCAACGTTCCCAGCGAAGCAGTCGCTACCAGCGACACAAGCACGGCGAGCCAGTAGGATCCCGGGAGAAGATTGGCAGCCCACGCCGTCGCAAGCACGACCAAGATCCAGAGCGCCCGCAACAGAAGAATGCGGATTCTGACCGCAGCCGTAAGACGCCGGTCCGCGACGTCCTTCAGTGCGAACGCCGCAATCCCACCGGCGACGATCGCGCTCAACGCGCTGAACGACCCCGACAGCGCGCTCGCAAGCGAGAGCGCCCCGAGCGTCACGTACTCGCCTTGCGCGATGTTGACCACGCGCGTCACCGTGTAGACGACGATGAGGCTGAGGGCGACCAGCCCGTAGATGGCGCCGTTAGTGATGCCGTCGACGAGAAGAAACAGGAATGTATCGAGCAACGGTCATTCCTCGATGAGGACGAACTTGCCGCCCTTGATCTGCGACAGGAAGGTCGAACGCTGGTCGAGGCCGAGATGATCGGTCGGCGTGATGTTGAAGACACCATTCACGCCCGGCCATTCCTTGGTTCGCTCCATCGCGTCCTTGATTGCGATCCGCGTCGCAGCCAGATCGTCGGCCTTCGCGCCTGCGGCCGCCGCACTCTGATAGGCGTTCACGGCCAGCATCATCGCATCCCAGGACTGGCCGGCGAACAGGTCCACCTTGCCTTTGCCGTACACCCCGTCGTACAGCGCGGCGAATTTCGCGAGCACCGGACCAAGCGGATTGTTCTTCTTGATCTGATCGTAGACGTTCATTGCGCCGACACCGACGATGGCACCCTCGACGTTGGCCTTGCCGATGTCGACGAAGGCGTTGATCGACGAACCGCCGCCATGATAGATCGGCCCGGTGTAACCGACCCGCTTCAACGCCTCATGGGAGAGGTTGGCCGATGGCGGGATGGCATGAACGTAAACGGCATCCAGCCCGGCTTGCTTCAGGCGCAATGCCTGGGGCGTGAAGTTGGTATCCTGGCGCGCGAAGCGTTCGGTCGCGGCGAGTTCCATGCCGATGTCCTTGGTGACGATCTGAAGCTCCTTCAGGCCGCCTTCGCCGTAAGCGTCCTCCAGGCCGAAGAACCCGATCTTCTTGATGCCTTGACGCTTCATGTAGTCCAGCGTGCGCTGGAGCATCAGCCTGTCCGACGTCGGCGTCTTGAAGGTGAACGGCCGCGCGCTCGCTGGCTCAATGATCATCGCAGATGAAGCCATGGAAATCATCGTGACCTTGGCGGCGTTCACGGTGTCGATGATGGCCATCGAGCTCGGCGTGGTCGTGCAGCAGACCACGACATGAACGTTGTCTTCTTCGATTGCCTTGCGCGTGAGACTGACGGATTTGGTCGGGTCCGAACCGTCGTCGTAGGAAATGACCTTGATCTTGAACGGAAGGTCCTCGCGGTTTGACCACGTTTTGTCGAACAGTTCGACGCCATTCCGCTCCGGCGCTCCGAGGGCCGACGCCGGCCCCGTCACGGCGATGATGGTTGCAATGCGCAGCTCCGGCTTCTCCTGAGCGATCGCTGGGCTGAAGTCGAGGAGCGCGATGGCTCCGGCGGTAAGCAGCATCGATATGCCGAATGCGATGGAGGCGCGCTTGGTGGTAGTGGTCATGTGTCCCCTCACGGTTGCCGTTCTGACGTCAACGTGACACCGCCGCACTCTCTCCCGCTGTATCTGCGGATACATCTTCGACTTTGTGCTGCTGGATACAGCGGATGCCCGACTCCGAGCGGCA